>Ga0255052_10002803_pt1 | contig 12386 bp, 8 predicted proteins | sample JV7_2_21_MG_FD_188632 | JGI IMG/M metagenome (GOLD analysis project Ga0255052, IMG submission 188632) | Seawater microbial communities from Jervis Inlet, British Columbia, Canada - JV7_2_21 | ecosystem: Environmental > Aquatic > Marine > Inlet | place: Canada: British Columbia | collected... | reverse complement strand
GTCTTGCCCGCTGATGCGGTTCAAATCCGAGTCTGGCTTGCGCTGGTGGGCAACCCGCTTGAAGTGCGGTGCACATCGCGCGCGGATGATGAGATCGGAGCACTGTTCCTGGGCCTCGATCACTTCGCCGAGTATCTGCTCGTAGCGCTGCGGTGTCAGATCCGTAACGGACTCGCCACGGCCGGTACAAACCAGGAAGAAAATATTCAATACACGTGCGCCACAGCTATGTGCGAATTCGATCATCGCCGGCAATTCGTGAGCGTTGCTCTCGGTGATCGAGAAGTGAATCTGAAACGATACGTCGTTGCGATGACATGCTTCGATGCCAGTCATCGTTTTTGCCCAGGCGCCGGATCGGCCACGGAATCTGTCATGGTGTTCCGGATCCAATGAATCGACACTAATACCGAGGCCAAGTACGCCAGCGAGCTTCAAAGAGCGTACACGTTGATCTGTCAGCATGATGCCATTGGTGCCGACGACCATTGCGAGATTCAGACCTGCACCGTAAGTGACGATCTCTTCCAGGTCGGGCCGCATCAACGGCTCGCCACCCGTCAACACCACCATCGGTCCTTCGCCGCATTGAACGACATCGTCCAAAAGCCGGCATACCTCGTCGGTCGCGAGTTCAGACGGGCTGCCATTCTTTAGAGTATGTGCATCCAGGTAACAATGGTCGCAGGCAAGGTTGCAGCGCCGTGTAAGATTTATTGCCAGCAGCGAGAGCTCATTCTTGATTGCCGATTCCGGCATGACGTTCATTTTTCTCGCGCTCCATCTTCCACATACTGGTTTGGGGCAGTCGCCGAATGGAATGCCCCTTTGTCCGACCAGGAATCGCAGGCTTGCGCGATAACATCCGCCGTGACCGAATCGACGCCGAGTTGTTGCGCGCAGTGCTCCACCTCATTGATCACCATGCCTCGGACGAACTCGGGTATTTGCTGAATTCGCTGCCAGGCTGGGTCATCCCAGTTGAGATGTGCTTTGTGTTTAGCCGAACCTGCAGCCCATTCTGCGTATTTCTCTTCAAGCAACTCCAAAGTGACTACCGTATTGCCCTTACACTTCACGAATGCTTCAACTCGCCGCTGAGTCATGCTTCGGATGAAACCTTCCGGTACACGATGCAGGTACTGCCTCGCCGCACTATCCCAGGTCAGTCGCTCGTCCTCCGCGGTTATATCCGTCTGGCTGCGGTGATCGAACGGACAGCCACCCGCCGTTGCCCGTTGCAGCGGAGAATCCTCCGATGCCGATTGTTGCCTGGGGAGGAAAACACTGACATGTTCACCCTCAACTCTGTCTTTGTGATCACGACGGGCTTTCTTTTCCGCGCGTCGTCGAATGGTGTTCCGCACAGAGGGTTTCGTCTCCGATTGCAGCAGCTCGAGTGCCGTGTCCGTCCACTCCATCTCTTCCAATATGTCCTGGCCGTTGCGGAGTTCACCTGAATCATGAGCCGCGACGATTTCGGCCATAGCCTCACGAACGTGAGCCGGACAGAGCTCTGCTGTCGCCTCATCGACGATATTCGCGGTTACGACTGTGTGGCCGCGCTCCTGTGCATAGCGCAGGATTGCCATGCGCACCATATTCAATGCATGCGCGGGTACGTGTTGCATGCGTTGATCGGCTTCGGTCGACCACGACGTGGTTACATCGGCGACTACATTGACGCGCGGTTGATGCTGTCGCTGACTAAGCAAGACAGCGCAATCAACATTTCTCAGTAACGCCTCCGCGTTGCCACCGATATCCAGTTCCGGGTCGGCGTGAATACCAACTTTGCCCACGACGAGCAATGATGGTTTTAATTTCACCAGGTGTTTCTCGATTGCGTCGTGAGGCTTGCCATCGAGCAATACCGTTTCTACTTCCTGTCCATATTCAGCGGCTATGCTTTCGGCCACGGCGAGATGACCCTGGTAGATCTTTGCCAGGCCGGAATCGATGATTTCCTCGTGCAGCTTCTCCTGGTCTTTGAAACGAAATACCTTGCTGGCTTCTTCGGAAAGTACGCCGGCGATGCGATTGAAAGCCACGTAGTGATAGTAAGGGTCGAAAGCGGCAAGCACCTGCAGTGGCACTTTCCAGGCTTTTGCAAGCGCTAATGCCGTTCTGAGGCCACCGTAGGATCGTGTAGAGCCGTCGACTGCGACAGCAATTGGGCCTTCGGTTATTGACCGCAGCGGTTCTTTGATGACCAGCGTGTCGATGTTCGATCGCCGTACCACCCGCGTACAGACAGTGCCGAGCCGGTTGTCGGCGATGGCTCCAAGCCCTAAGGCACCCATGACCAGCAGGTCATGGCGATCGCTATTGGCCTCGTTCACCAGCGCTCTGTAATTCTTGCCCTCAAGGGAGCGCCTTCCAAGTTCGATCCCCTGCGCGGTGCAGCATCTGTCCGCCTGGTCCAGATACGAATCCGTGATGATGGACAGTCCACGCGATATCAGGTCGTCATGCACCTCGCGCTGTCGCTCCAGTTCCTGTTCTTCGCGAAACTGCTCGGGCAGGCCGCCTTCCATCTGACGAAAGCGCGTATCGTGCATCTTTGCGGCGTAAACATGCGTACCGGTAATACTCGCATCGCATAATGCTGCCAGTGCGGCAGCTTCGGCCATACCGCGATTCGCGTAATCGGACGAGTCCAGCGCCACGAGAATATTCCTGTATAACTCGGGTTCCTGAGTCGGCACTGTTGTCGGGTTAACCTGATTCATCATGACTTTCTCCTGCGCTGCGCGCCGACCTAAGTTGACGATACCTTCATGAAATACCCGGGCTAGTTACCCGGTGTCATATTCCAGTCGAGCGGCAACCCTTGGACACTCATAATGAAGTGATCCAGGCCATAGAAAAAAGCCAGTGTTACCGCCATTACTACGATCCATCGGCCCACTGCTTTGCGAGTATCTGAGCTCACTTATAGCCTCCATCCGGTAGTGGGTCGGTTCTCTTTGCCAGGCTAGCCATGTGTAGGAGTCACTCCGTGATCATAGATAACCAGCCACCAGAAAAAGACCAGAGTAGCCAAAAGAACCAGCCTGAACAGCCAGGGGCCCCAGTTGGTTTTCGCGAGGCCTTCTTTGTTAGTCGGTTCGTCGACTGGATGTTGTCTTGTTTCCATTGCTTCGTCCTGCTCAATTGATTTGCAAAAAGCAACGATGATTTCTCGGTATCGTGCGCGTGTATGAAATATTCGGGCTAAAGTTCGAGAGCCACATCCGATTTCGTGACTTCTCCCGATTTGATTACCACCGTCTGCTCGGTTTCTCCCAATTTTTCATGCCAGATATTGAGAGTGTAGGTTCCAGGAGGGACATCAGTAATGGAGAAATTTCCATCCTCGTCAGACAAGACCGTGTATGGGGTTTTAGCCACAATCCACCACCCCTTCATCCAGGAGTGAATATCACACTTTGCTCGGACTATGCCGGGCCTTCTGATCTTGTTTTGTGGCACTGTAAAACTGGCCTCAGCCTTCATCTTCTTGTTGATGTTGTAAATTCCCGGGCTTATGGTGTGGAAATTGTGTCCGACAGGGTCGCTGTTCAACACTGTTCCACTCACCTTCGGTCTGGTTATCATCACGCGGGGACTGAATTTACATTTCACCTGATCGTAGACAAACTCGTCAGGCGATTCCCAGTTTTTACCGGACGCAATGTCGTCAATGCTGAGCACGACGTTTTTTATACCTCCGCTGTCACCTACAACTAACTCCTCAGACGGACGGTCGTTACCGCAAATCTCGGAATCTTCATCTATCATCAACATCTTGGGAGGTGGTGGAGAACCATTTAAAATTATCCGTCCGCTTACGGTCCCACCGTCGTCGACGCCGCCCTCCACCACCGAATAGCTGGCAGCCTCTACGGAGCCTGATGCAAAGATAAGAATACAAATGGGAATAAGAATATTACTGCGTATTGCTTTCATACCTCTCTCCTCCACCTTGGGATCGGAAATGTCTATCGGTTGATTCTGTTTAAGACTTGACATGTTTTTCGCACCTTCTTTCGTTAGTATTGAACTATCAATTTCACCTTAAGTTTTTCTCGATGGGTGGTTGCTTATTCCTCCCCCTCAATACGCTTCTTCACTGCGCCACCCACTTGTTCGCCCTGTTGTCGGCGCTGCTTCCGGACCAGCAAGATACCGACCAAAAACGAACTGAACGTTATTCCGAGTGGTATGCCCCGGACCACGGTGTAGTTTGTATCCGGTGGCAACAGCAACCAGAACCACGTGGTGAACGTATGCTTAGAGCCCACCTCACCGTTGTTCCCATCCCAGTTCGCAAACGACACTGGGATGAATTGTCCTTTGCGGAAGATCAGGTCCGGCGAACCGTCACTATTGCGTGGGCGCGTCATGAGTACCCGCCAGCGACCGTCCTCCCAATTGCCTCGGGCCACAAGATCGCCGCTGCTCGCACGGGCTATCAATCTATTATCGGAACCCGTGGCATCCAATAACGTTGCCTGCGACTCTATCGGGGGTTCCACTGCGCCTGCGTTCCAATACCAAATGGTCGTGGAATGGGCAGTATCCCCGTGGCGGTACTGGGGTTTCTCAACCGGTGCGGTTGTATAAGCGCCTTCTTTCGGAAACTGGATTGCGAAAGCATCTGAATGCATCGGCAAGTCTTCATCCGGGAGCTGCGTGACCACTGGTCCGCCGGGGCGACTATCGGTTCTGTCGTTAACCTCCAGCAGAAAAGCTATCTCGCTATCGTTGTAGAGGACCCGTATCGTGATTGCGTCGTTGAGCGGCGTAAACAGACGCTCCTCCTTGATCATATTGGGTACCAGTCTCAATGTGGTGGCGGGTGCCATCTGCCAAGCTTCATCATCCACACCGCTGGGCAATTCATTTGCGACTTCCACACCTTCGATGACCGCCCGTTCACCGGGTGCTGAATTGTCGCTGCGTAATGAATATGTGTAGTTGGCAACGTGCCACCGATCTTCCAGATTGATCGCGTCCTCTTCACCCTCGTCTGCTGCTCGATGCGCAGGCATCGGTGAACCGGGCATCCCGACAGAGAGACGCGTATAGATGTTACGGACGGTTGCATCACGGCTTTCCTTAACGTTTCCGGATACGCTCTCGGTCATTCTCCAGGTCCAGGGTTTGGTCAGATCGCGGGCCCAGGTGAGGTAGCCAAAGTCATCTTCCAGAAACTTGCCGGAGGTTATGTTGCCGCGACCCCCCACACCGTGGCATTTCTTACAATTTTCCAGAAAGACTTCTTTGCCCAACGAGATGGATTCGGTCGAGTGGGGAATTTGGTCATCGGTCGGCTCCTGCTCCGCGACGGTTACAAAATTTGGATTCAGGTAATGGCCGTCATCGTCAAAATCTTCGTCTTCAGCATCTTCCGGCGCCCAAGTACCTGAAATATCGAATCGCTTGATGACGCCAACCAGATTTCTGATCTGTACGTCCGTCAACAGATCCGACCAACCCACCATACTGGTGCCTGCCAGACCGAATTTGATAACGTTGAACAAATCCTCGTCCCGCGGCGGAAGCCCGGGTGGCGACGTCTTGTATTTGAATAAGCCCTGTGTGAAATCCCGGGCCTCCGGGTAGAGAAACTCGGCCGCCGGCCCGTCTCCCGCACCGTCCTCGCCATGACACACGGCGCAACGAAATTGATAGATTTCCTCACTGCTCATCTTGGCGCGTTGCGCAGCTACTGTGTCTCTCATACCGGTAACTGTCCTGGAGATTTTCTGGTCCCACATGCGTGGCACCTGCCCTACAGAGTCGTAGAGAAACGTGATTACGTTCCAGACTTCCTCCTCGTCAAGCATCTCGTGCCAAACCGGCATGGCCGAATTCCAGGGCATCCCATCCCTGGGCAATCCGGGACCGCCGGTCGTAATACGCCAGAACAGGAAAGACTCTTGTAATTGTGCAATCGTGCCTACGTCCTGGAAACTAGTAGGGAGCGGGTTAAGACCGCTGGCGAAATGACCTTTCCCCCCGAGGAGATCGCCATGGCAATAAAAACAATTGCGGAAATAGATTTCGCTTCCTGCACTCACTGCCTCGCGGTAAGTCCCCCACGCCATATCCGGATCGATATTGAGTTGATCCATGACATTCGTACGCACCGGGTTTTCAAGTGTGGCCAGGTCATAAGTCTGGCCGTACACTTGCAAGACGGCTGGTGGCGCCGGATGAATTTGACGCAACTCCAAAGGAGTCTCAAGCGAGGGTTTTATTCCATCGTATGTCGCATAGCCCAGCAGAAGCGGTATAAAAATAAGTAAGCTCCATCTTTGTACGAGTTTGTTATCGTCACGCAAAGTCGCAACAATCGGCGCCTTGAACTCAGCCCAGCTAGTATCATCACTGGAATAGAATAGGATTAGACCCAGGACAGTGATGATCATGAATGGCATCATCAACGACCGTGGCATAAAAGGCGGAAAGGCCCATTTAAAGATCAGCCAGGCGGAGACGATCACAATGACTGCCTGCCAGAATGCTGAGATCCTCAGACTCATGGTTGATCACCAGTTTGTTCTGCGAGGAACCGCACGATCAGTTCCAGTTCCTTTACCACCATAGTTTCAGATAAATCGGGCATAACGGGCGCGTAGCCTTCCGCGATCACAGCGTTCGGCGCGATAACGCTATCGCGGATCTGATCGATCGTTAGTCGCTTGCCGACGTCATTCAGACTGGGTCCTATCGCAGCTTGAGAGTCCAGAACGGCATGACAGGCTGCACAAGCATATTTCGCGATTGCTTCCTTGCCGTTCTGGGCAAGCATGGGTTTTGCCGGCTCGTTAATTTCATCCGCCGCCGCCAGCGACGCAGAAGTCTGTGCAGGCAGCGTAACTGTCACGGGATTGCCATCCTTGGCTTGCAAGAAAGCGATGATGGCGCCAATCTCTACATCGGAGAGTTGGCTGGGAGGTTGGTTCGCCACAGGCATCGGGGACTCGGTATCATTTGAGCCCTTTTTGCCAAATCCCCTTACAACAAAAATACTCGGATCCAGCATGGATTCGCGCAAATAGCCTGCAGCATCCACGGCCTCGCCTTGGTAGAGCGGATCCTCAATTCGTTCTAGTGATGTATTGACGACGTTTAGTGCAACGAGGTCCGGCGCTCGACCCAGGTTGTTGTGGCACAGTGTGCAAGCCCCCTTTCCCAGAAATAAATCTTCCCCAAGGCTAATGAAAGAATCCATGGTCAACGCCGCCACATCGACATCTGTGTCACTTGGCGCTTCGCCCTTCATCTGAGGAAGCACATAAGTCACCGAAGTAAATGTCAGCATCAGCGCCAGACTAAATCCCAGAGTTTTTATCAGCACATTCATGCGACACCTTCGGCCGCTGCACGATTAGTCAATTCGAGCGCAGGTACTTGCTTGACACTGCTCAGATTTGCGACCCAAAAAATAAACAGCAGAAATACCAGGAACAGCAATGTCACGAACGTGACCATATTGCCGACATGTTGCAGAGTGGGAATGAAATTATCGGCAGAGTTGTCTTTGACTACTGCGTACACATGCCAGTGAGTACGGACCGAGGAACGAACGTAGCCCATTAACGCCATCAACCATGTAAAAGCGATAGGCAGCGCGAACAGGGCATACTGGGAACGGCCGGAGATTTTGCCCCACGAGACCGGCAAAGTCTTTGCCCCCTTGAAGAGGAATGTGTCGATGACCACACCCGAGACAATTACGACCAGCGTGGAGCCCACTTGCATCACGCTGGAACCCACTTTGTAAACGGTGTTCGTGAAATAACCGTAGTAAACACCGGCAAAAATCACATTCACGGTCGCCACTATGTAAATAGCAACCATCAGGGTGTTGGCCCAACTTTCCCATGAGACAGTGATGACCTTATCGGCGCGCCTGTATATTTGAAACGAAAGAAAAGTGAAAATGAGCATCAGGAAAACGGCAATATTTTTTGCGGGCATGATGCCCAACGGGCCCAGCACCGGATGATTGCTACCGCCCAGTCTCGCTATTTCGTCAGTAGTGAATATGATGTTGTGGGGCGTTACCCAGACGAGAAAACCAAGGATCAGCACTGCGGCAATATATTTGATAAGCCATCGATAACGATGACTGCCCTCGGTGCGCGCCATACCACTCCACAAGTAATAATTACCTGCAAACAATATGGTGCAAATGAGCACCGCCTGGATAACAAACAGCCACGCCAGAATGCCGCCCATAGCCAGAATTCCCATTTGCTGGGAGTAGGCGTAGATTTCCGCCATCAGCCAGTAACCGGCAAACGGCAACGGTAAGAATGCGAGTATCGCGATGAAATTTGAGGTATAGCCCATCCAATCATAGTGAGCTTTCTCCGCTGCTGTCTTTGCGCAAAGAAACTTGAAGGCTGCATACGCTCCCACTACCGCACCACCAAATGCGACGTTCGCAATAAAACGATGCAGGTTTAGTGGGTTCCACAACGGGCCTCTCATCACCTCCCAAATATTTCCTACCACAGCACCGGCCGTGTCGATGCCGGACGGCGCCATCATGAAAGTAGTCCAGGAATTGGCAACGACTAGCAGCGTTGTTCCGACTGCGTTAAGAAGCAGCCCCAGAGTAAGGTGAATCCATTTGCGATTGCCATAGCGTAATGCATACCACCCGTAGTAATAGACATAGAGCAGGAGGCTCTCGAGGAAAAACAACGTGGCATATACGAGCATTTGTGAGCCGAACACTCGCGTTGTCATATAGGTCATTAAGTCGGGGTAGAGCATGAACAGGGACAACGTCAGTGCGCCGCCGAACAGCGCTGTAATCGCATAAGCCGTCAGGCTGATCTTCATGAACTCATGCGCCATGTCATCGTAACGATCATCTTTGGTTCTGAATCCGATGAATTCGATGACCAGCACGAAGATGGGAACAGCCAGCACTAATGCGCCAAAAAACAGATGCATCTGGGCGATCACCCAGACAAGGGAACGACTGCTTACACCAATATTCGGGTAGTCCGAGCGTTCTGGTTTTGGTGCGGGAATCAACGACGATTCGGATTCATCCGTTATTACATCGCTATAGATGGAGGCAATTTGCTGTTCCGCTGCTTCCCCGGCAGCCGACACAACAGACGAAAATCCGATCCCACTGAGTCCGATGATTGCCACGATTGTGACCAGTAGCACGTGACGCCAGTTCCACAGGGGATAACGCGAACCAGAAACTTCTTGCTTGCCCTTTATTAATATCGTCCGATCTTGAGGTGCTCCATATTCAGGGCACGCGAAGGGCGCAGGGATGACATGTCGGTGAAGCATTTGCACTGCCTATTTGTCGCCGCTCTACAAGAACAGATGCAACTCGAGAAAGTATTCAGTCTTATTCTGTACATCGCTTTGCGGTATACCCCTGTTGTCTCGAACGCCTGCGCGAAACTGGGTGAACTGGTTCAAGAATGGTTCCCACACCAGGCTGAAGCGCTCGCGCACATTTTGCGCAATCGCATCTGATGGATCGTGATATTCATAGGAGAACTTTAGATTGTTCCCCCTGGAGAGCAGCAGATTGAACTCCAGGATGGAGACGAACTCCTCATCTGTGCTGTCGTCGATGATATCCGCTGCGGCCAGAATCCCCACGCGCCCTAGTTGCACCCCGCCATGAAGTCCGTAGATTACGGTTTCGACGCCTAGCGCGTCGCTATTAGTGGAGTAGGAGCCCCCCGCGCGGAAACCCTTGCGCACATAGGCGAGTGAGGCCGTGACACGCTTGGAGCGGTTGGTTTCCAGCGAGGCGCCTGTGCCGTTGGTTGCCGCTACGTGTATGGCCCAGTTGTTCGGCTCGTAACCAATCTCCACGCCCGCGTCCGTGGTTCCGTAAGTGAATCCCGTGACCGCGCGCGTGGGCGCGCTATCGTCCAGTAGGCGCAGTCCGTAAGGGAGGAAGAACTCGCCGGCCTTGACGTAGAATGAATCCCACTTCAGCAAGCCGAAGATCTCCCGGGCGTCACCACCACCGGACAGCGTTTGATAGAACATCACCCGTTCAGGAATCAAATCGATTTGCAGATAGATGTTTTGTTTCTGTTGATCGAATACTTCCACCGTCGGGTTGTTGGGCGTCTCGGTTCGCTCGTAGCGCATTCGGAGATCGCCGCCGATGGCGATGTAGTCATTCAGACGACCCGAGAAAAAGCTGCTGCTGGAGTCGCTCCTGGAAGGATTTTCATCGTCTTCTTCGGGCTCTCCCAGCATATCCCTCCAGTTCCAAAACCTGTTCGCCAGCCGCGTCTGAGCGTATATGTTGCCGAACTCCGTGCGTTTGCCGCCACCGGTCATGTTCACGTGGCATTTGGAACATTTGTAACCTTCCTGAATCGCCAGATAAGGTTCGGCCCGGACGCTTGATGCTCCCCAAAGAACCAATCCCAGGATGCATAGTGCCGCACAGTTGGATTGATTCCGAAAGCGGGGCGCGTTCTTTATTTTTTCTCGTTTCATGGTCCGATTACCTAAGTTCATTCAAGCACTATTGTGAGGTCACATTTATTGACAAACTTCATTCTCCGGGCAGAAGGGGGCGCCGTCCGCAATCCAAATCCGGATGATGTTCTGTTGCGTCTGGGTCAGCGGTGCCAAACCGTACGGCATCCGCTTGTGTGGATTATCTTCGGTAACCCGTCTCCACAAATTGCTGCGGTCGGGATCAAACGGCGCGACTGTATAGCCGTCTACCACGCCGAAGTAATTGTCCATGCTAAGCACCACGCCCCTGGGGGGGCATTGGAGGTCGACCAGGCAACGCGGGTTGGATGGGATAAGGCTGTGGCAGGTCGCGCAGACCTGCAGTGTTTCGTTCCACACATGCCCCCAGGAGCCCCCCGGATAGGTCGAGCCAGCTTGAAGACCACTGGCAACCGGCAAGTCGAGCTTTGTTGCGGAAGAGGTGACAAACACTGTCGCTTGCTGAGTCTGACAGCCGGGACTACCGTCGGCGATCCAGTCCCGCAGGTTCTGCATTGTCTCCGCCGTTAGAGGGGGATTAGAGAGTGGCATCTGGGTGCCCACGATTGCTTCACCGTTCGGGCCTGCACCCTCGACTTTCCAGATCACGTAACTCCCCGCCGGATCGCCCGATTCGATAACCACCATCGGGGGCATCTCGCCGCTGGTTCGCCCCACGTTGGCACAGGAATCAGACTCCGAACTCCAATTCACGCCCAGCGGGGCCCCTGCTCCCGTGTGGCACTGAGTACACACGCCACCAAAAACGTTGCTCTGAAGCCAGGCCAGTGTGGCATTGGGGTTGCCGCTGGCTCCTCCGTTCCCGCCGCCGTTACCCCCCCCAGGATCACCGTCAATTGGATTGCCGTTCTCGTCGAGACCCTGACCACTGCCCGGCCCACAACCACTTAACAACGAAAGAGCAGCCAGGCAGATGAGAAGCCTGGCGAATGGTCCGTGGAATGTTTCCGGCGTTTGCGTCATAAGATTGATTCTCTGTCCTAGTCGGTTTCGGGGTGTCGAACCTGGTTCGGATTTTCCCGGAACAACCAGTACACAAAACCTTTCTTTTGCTCCAGCGACTGGACGTAATCGACCAGTTGCCAGCGCTGCTCATCGGTCAGGTCGTCGAACGCCGGCATGGGCGTGCCGTTCAGCGCACCAGTGAATACACGATAGATATCCTGATCCCGCTTGCCATTGGCGAAATAGGGTCGGGTCAGGTTGCCCGGTCGGATGGGGACGTCCCAGTCGTCCACCAACTCGTCGGCCTTCGGGCCATCGCCCCCACCGTCTGCGCCATGACATGCGTCGCATTCCTGCTCGATAAAGAGTTGCCGCCCCGCGGCAATGGATGCCGAACTCGGTTCGAACGGCCGATCCTCGGGAATATCCAGGATGTCCTCCGGCAGCACCAGCGAATACGGGTCTTCGAACCATGGAGAAAAGGTCTTGATGTATTGCACCACCGCCTTGATGTCGGCCTGCGAAAGTACATCCTTCCAGCGCGGCATCTCCGTTCCCGGTACACCCTCGCGAACGGTGCGTTCCAGATCCTCGTCGATGGGTAGAGCGCCGCTGACCGTGGTGCGGAACTTATAGACGCCGATGCGGAAGTTTCGCGGTGCGGGATCGAAGCCTTCCGCAGCCGGGCCATTGCCGTCGCCCCGAATGCCGTGACAAGGCACACAGGCCCGGAAATAGATTTTCCGGCCGCGGTCCAAATGCACCTTGTTGGTTAGACTGTCCACCTGGGCCTGCAGGGCCCCGACGATTTCTTCCATGGACTCGTCTTGCGAAATCCCGGCTGTCGGCATCAACAGCGCGACGATCAATCCGGCAAGAATGACCAGGCGGCTTTCCGGGATCGAAGTTATTTTAAT
>Ga0255052_10002802_pt1 | contig 12390 bp, 8 predicted proteins | sample JV7_2_21_MG_FD_188632 | JGI IMG/M metagenome (GOLD analysis project Ga0255052, IMG submission 188632) | Seawater microbial communities from Jervis Inlet, British Columbia, Canada - JV7_2_21 | ecosystem: Environmental > Aquatic > Marine > Inlet | place: Canada: British Columbia | collected... | reverse complement strand
TTCTAGTGGCCGGATGGCTGCTCAGCTACGATCTGGCGCGACGGACCGTCCGCATGCCAGGGCGTCATCGGTACACCGCTCTCTGTTTACTGACCGGCTACTTCTGGCTTGCCGTAACCGGAATGGTGTGCCTCGTCTGGGGCGTCAATCTCGGCGGTCTCCGTTATGACGCCCTGCTCCACGCCCTGCTGCTGGGCTTCGTCTTCGGTATGATCTTTGGGCACGCTCCCATCATCGCGCCGATGATTCTGCGCCGAAACCTGAACTGGGGCCGTCATTTTTACGTGCCCCTGGTCCTACTGCAGGTGTCACTGCTCGTGAGGGTTGTCGGTGATCTGGGCGCCTGGTATGCCCTTCGTTCGTGGGCAGCCCTGGGCAACGCGCTGGCCATTCTCCTGTTCCTTGGACTCACGGCCCGGGCGGCCATCACGGGCCACCGCCTGGCTCAATAGGGAACCACCCCAGCCACTTCAGCAGCCACAAGGTGGCAGGGATCGTGAACGGCAACAAGAGGGCTACCGTGGCTCGAATCGGTGTGGTGCGATGGAGACGCCAAAAGCCGATACCCTGGAGCAGTCCCAGCCACAGAAATGACAACAAGTCGCCGATGACCGGCACCACACCTGGTATGAGAGCGACCGTCGCGTAGCAGACCGCCGCCCAGGTGCCCTGATATCCAGCCTCGGAGCTTCTCAAACCACCCACCAACCTTAAACAGAGGTGCAGAATTCCGGTCCAAGCCAACATGACAAGAGGCAACATGAGGGCAAACACCGGTACCCCTATCACCAGGCCAACGATGCAGCCACCGATGCCAGCGATGCCAATCAGCGAACCGGGAAGCCAGCGGAGCCCGTCCACCCTTTCGCCGTCGACCTTCAGATCCAGGATGTCACCCAGATTGCCGGAGCCTTCAGGATCGATGGCGAGTTGGTAGAGCGCATCGAAGAGCTCGGCCATGAAGGCGGCCACGAAACAAACCACGAGTGCGAACAAGAGCGGGCCACGAAAACCGCCCCGTCGCTGGGTGCCGTCATATCCCTCCACTGGCTTGACGAGAAAGAGCTTGCTGGCCAGCCACAGCGCCTTGCGCCAGCCGATCTCGGCACGCTGCTCCCATGGATTTGTCGGTCCTTCAGACACCGCCGCCACGTCGCCCCGGGGCAGATGCGGCTCTCCAGGACCAGGACGGAGGTGCTGATCACTCAAGCTCAGGTACCCTCTTCGCTCAACGGAAGAGTGACCCAAAAGAGACCGCGTAGGTCATTCGCCTTGAATCCGGTTGCCTGGTCCTGTGGATAGATCGACTGGATCTCTTCCAACAGGGCGGGTTCGATGGCTGGTCCGTGACAGCTCAAACAGAAGGGCATGACATAGATCGGCTCCACATAGCCCAGCGTTGCATCATCTATGAACACCGCCCTCGGTGTTGTATGGGTCGGATTCTCCAGGTAGGCGGCCAGCAGGGGCTCGACCCAGGACTCGGGGGCGTTGCCGGGATTGCGGGTCTTGTGGCTGGTACGACCCATCCGCACTCCGTTGACACTCAGCTGGGCGGCAATCTCGGGTGCCCGGTCGCGGCAGACATGGATGGCGGACTCCGGGGACCCCTCGTTCAGAGCTCCCATCAGGGCATCCACCAATTGTTCCTTGAAGGGCGCCAGTGTCGCCTGGGCCCGTTCGAGGTCGGCCACCGAGACCGACTCCTCAGTTCCAGACTGGCAGGAACAAGCCAGCAATGCTGTGGCGACAAGGACGGGGACTGAGATTCGACGGCTGGACGACATGATCGACCTCCTTACGGCTTCACAGTGTACGCCTCTGGACTAGGGACGCAACATGTCTTCAGGTAGGCTACCTCCGCGAAATGCGATTGAGGATGATGGCGTTGCTTGTCCTGTTAGTTCTGTTGGTCTGCCCGGGTGTTTCTCTTGCTGGGTCGGATCCTGGCACCCCCGCTCGCGTAATGGTGCTGACCTTCGACGACCTACCCGCACAAAGGGCGCAGAGCCTGCCCGAGGAGCGCATCCAGATGATCACCCGATCTCTTCTGGAGATTCTCGAGCGCCAACAGATCCCAGCGATCGGCTTTGTCAACGAAGACGAGCTCTACAAAGACGGGGAAATCACTCCTTCTCCCATCCCGACCTCCATTGCATCTCCCGCGAGGCGTTCGAGGCAGACGTTGTTCGGGGAGACGACCACTGCACAGTGGGTACAGGATGTGGCCGGCATCGAGGAGTAGGAGGTGGAGTCATGAACAACAGCCCGCGGGGTTTCGTCGTTCCTGGGGTCCTGGGAGGAGTCACTGCGTTACTCCACATCCTCACTGCCACCGACACCTACGGCATCTTTCGCGATGAGCTCTACTACGTGGCCAATGGCCGCCATCTGGGCTTCGGCTACGTCGAGCATCCGCCGCTGATCGGCTGGATCAGCTGGTTGACCACGACTCTGTTCGGCGAATCGCAGTTGGCGCTACGGATCTTCCCTGCCCTGGCTGCGGGCGTCACCGTCTTTGTCGTCTGTCGGATCGCCCAGGAGATGGGAGGTGGACGATCCGCCCAGGTCCTCGCGGGCTTGGCCAGTGCCCTTGCCCCGGTCTATGTCGGGACCTTTGGTGTTCTGTCGATGAACTCCTTCGACACCATGTTCTGGGCAGTGGCCGTGCTCATCATTGCCCATCTGTTGCGAACCGGAGATCTCCGGTGGTGGATTCCCTTTGGGGTAATTGCCGGTCTGGGTCTCGAGAACAAGATCAGTGTCCTCTTTCTCGGCTTCGGAATCGTCGTCGGCCTGATCATGACCCGAGACTGGCGTCATTTCACGAGTCGCTGGATGTGGATGGGCGGGGCAGTCGCCTTCCTATTGTTCCTGCCCTATCTCGCCTGGCAGGCAACCCACGACTGGGCCGCACAGGAGTTCATGAGCCGCGCCACGCAGTTCAAGAACCTGCCCCTCTCCCCGCTGGAGTTCGTCGGCGCGCAGATACTCAACATGAATCCGATTCTCGTACCCGCCGCGTTGGCGGCGCTGATCTTCTTCTTCACTCGTCCGGGGCGGCCCTTTCGGGCACTGGGTTGGGCCTGCCTGACCATCCTCGCGGTGATGGTCTTGCAGCGCGCCAAGCCCTATTACTACGCACCGACCCTCACCATTCTCTTCGCCGCTGGTGGTGTGGGCATCGAGCGTCTGAGCTCGCGACGTCAACTGGGGTGGCTGCGGCCGGTCTATCCAGCTCTGATCATGGTCTCGGGAATTGCCCTGGCACCCCTGGCCAAACCCGTGCTACCGGTAGAGACCTTTGTCAGGTATCAGGCTGCCCTGGGCCTGGCGCCGAGCACCGATGAGCGCCACGAGTTGGAGCGCCTCCCCCAGTTCTTTGCCGACCGTTTCGGTTGGCCCGAGCTGGCCCAGACCGTGGCGGAGGTCAAGAACGGTCTTTCACCCGAGGATCAAGAACGAGTCTGCATCTTTGGCCAGAACTACGGCCAGGCCGGCGCCATCGACTTCTACGGACCAGCACTCGGCCTGCCCAACGCCATCTCCGGACACAACACCTACTGGTGGTGGGGTCACGGCAACTGCAGCGGTGACGTGGTGATCGGCATCGGTGGAGATCGCGAAGACTACGAGCAGACCTTCGCCGAGGTCGAGAAGGCCACCACCTTCACCTGCCAGGACTGCATGCCCTACGAGAACAACAAGCCCATCTGGCTCTGCCGCAATGCCCAGGTGGAGATCGACGACATCTGGCCACAGGCACGCCACTACAATTGACTGGAACGCCGGTCACCCCACCATACGTGAGAAGCCGGCAGCATGGGCCATGGACAAGAATTGCTCGAGGAGGAGGTTGGGGTGCTGTTCCTTCACCAGGGAGGCATAGGGCAGGACGGCCCCCGAGAAGCCTTGGGTTTGCCAATGGCCTTCAGCGGGCAGGTTCGCGCCGACAAAGCCTTCAGGTTCGGGATAGGCAGTTGCATAGAAATAGGGATCGGTGAGGCCCTCATCGCCAGTGGAAAATCCGAAGTTCATCAGTTCGTCCGACCACTCCTCGTCGGCAGGGTCCTGTTCGGGTACCAATCGGCCCGAATACCACGACAGGGCCAGATCGAAATGGTGCGGAAAGAACTGAACAGGGCTGGTCTCCTGCCGCTGCCGACCCTTGAACTCCTGAAAGACACCGCTGATCTGTATCAGGGCAGACCAGAATCGGCCGAGGGCGTCCCGGTCCCATTCACCTGGAGAAGCTTCAGAGAGGCCCGCGGGATCGAGGGCCGGACGTACTCCGAGTCCGGCTAATTCGGTCATGATCTCCCGAAGCAGCGCGACCTGGGACTGCCCTGTCAATGCCAACTGCCGTTGCTCGCCACCACTGGTGACGACGAGGAGCCCATGCTCGATCAGGCTCAGACGGAGCTCGAAAGCCGTGTCGGCGGTGGGAATCAGACCGGTCGTGAACCCGTCCGCCGCCACCTGCAGACTGATGTGGCCCCAATGTCGCTGGCGCGGGCTGCATCCACCACGGATCGCGCCGAGGAGCCTGCAGTATCCGTGCAGGGTGTCACGGGTTCTTCGCCACGAAGCAAGCGCAAGTTCCGGATATGCCATGCAAACCTATACGGCAACCGATCATGATCGGCCTTTACCGGTCGGTCCAAAGGCCAGTTGCTTCAATCCAGGTTGCGCAACTCCAAGAAGTCGAAGGCGGCGCTCAATCTGCGCCGGTCTTGCGATCCGGCAATCACTTCGGCCGGAACGGTGCTGCGACCAAATCTGAGAAAGAGGATATCGGGGCCTGCGCCCCACACTGAGGCAGGCACCTCGATTTCGTGCTCGCTCCAACCCCGGGGTAGCTCTACAGAGGTCAGAAGAGACTCGTTCAGCCACAGCTCCAATGTCTGACTCGGTGCATCGGGATAGGTAAACGGCAGCGCCCGAAACCGGATCACTCGATCACGGAGCTCGGCAGCAGGCACGCCGAGCTCCGCCTGCTCACCCATGGCCCACTGATAGGTGATGCCTTCCTGGTTCTGCTCATGGTAGGACCAGCCGGCACCCTGGAGCATCATCTCGGCACCCGCAAAATCGAACCGCTCCCCAAGGGCGGCGAATTGACGCTGAAAGATCGTGCCCTTACCCGCTGCGAAGCGCGTCCCCAGAAGGGTGACGAAGTCGGGATAGAAGAACAGCGCCATCTCCTCCCGTCGGTTCTTCAAGACCGGATGAAAGCGGTGCATCCAGGCACGGACTTCACCGGTCTCGCGAAACCCCGCGGTCAACAGCCAGCCGTGAGGTCTGGATGCGACGACTGCCTCGGCATCCGCCACCGATTCCTGGACGTCGATAAAGGGGTGGTCGAAGCTCGAACCTTCCAGGTAGTGGCCCAAGCAGATCTGCGGCCACCTGTTGCCGATGACGATGGACTCGCCATCGATGGCGATCCTCTCGAAGAATTGGGCGATTCCCCGCCAATCGAGCTTCTTGTAGGGATCCGATCGGGCAGCCTGCAGATTGGGCACTGCGACGGCAAGGACCAGGGCACCAGCAGCGATCCCGGTAATCATTTGCCTTCGGCGAGTACCGTTTCTGCCACTGATCAGCCTGCCGGCGAGCTCGCCCAGGGCCACGATGCCCACTCCGACCAGAAGCAAGAAGGCCGGCAACGCCCAACTCGTGTACCGCAGACCGTACCTTTTTCCCACTGCGATCAGAGCAAAGATCGAGAACCCAACCGGCAGGATGAACATTCCGATCGTGGCCACGATCTCCCTTGACCGATTGCGGAGGCCGGCAACCGCTCCCACCGCCGCCAGCGCCAGGAATATCCAGGTGCGAAGCACGAAGGGACCTGACTGGTGTCCCGAAGTCGACATGCTGACGGCAAACCTCTCCAGAGCTTGCAGCGACAGGGGCGAGATCCAGACGGGTGAAGGGATCGGTACGAAGCTGGGCTGATTCGTAGAGGAGCGGGTCAGGTAGAGAGCATAGGCCAACCCCAGCGCCAATGCGGCGGCCACCAGGTACTGGCAATAGGGCGAACGTAGTGGCGGACGACCCCTCCATCCATCCCAGCCCACACCGACAAGAGACAGGACTGCAAACGAGAGCAGGATCGGCGCCGACTGCACCGCCAAGTAGGCCGCGATCAGACAAGCGCCGTAGGTCGTGGCGACCATCCACCTGGAGCTTCTCGCGAGCAGGACCAAGAGCAGGACCAGCGTCAGCAGAATGATCAGCGAATAAGGCCTCCCCTCGCGTGAGAAATACACATGCAGAGGCGACACCGCCAGCAAGAAGGTCGCAACAAGAGCCAAAAGTCGCCCGCCGACGAGCTTGCCGGCAAACGCCATCAGCGGCAAGGTCAGAACACCAAAGAAGGCCGGAAACAGCCGAGCTCCGGCATCATTACCTGCCAGTCTCAAACCTCTCACCTGCAACCAGTAATAGAGGGGGCCGTTCTCGGTTCTGCCCTGGGCCTCGCGAACGCCGAACAGCTTCTTGTGCCAGGCAATCGAATCGACCCTCTCGGCCACCTTCAGATGGACGATCTCGTCATGCCAGAGGGAGGGCCCGCCGAGATCCACCAGCCGAATATAGGCCCCGAAGACCACGATCAGAAGCAGCGTCGCCAAATAGGGCCAGCGCCAGGCATCGGCTTGGACTTTCATACCGGCGGAGAGGAGTGAGGTCTCAGTTCGAACTCTCGGAGTATACCGATCCGACCCTCCCCGTCAGGGGTAGTAGCCGTTGAGTGTACGAACTTCGGCACCGCGCCGGTCCACCTCGACACGGATCAGGCGCAGCTCGGCCGGATCCTTGTCGCTCGTCGACTGATAGGCGATGAAGTACTGAGAGCGCAGATCTTCCTGGATGGCCTGATAGATGGCCGGCAGCTCGGCGGTGTCCTCGATAAAGAAACTGCGTCCGCCGGTCTCGCGGGCAATGCGGTGCAGCAGTTTCTTGGCGGTCTTGTCACGGGCCAGCTCCCGCAACCCGATCACATAGACGGTGACCCCGATCCGGTGGGCCACTGCCAGGGCGCCATCGAGATCGAAGTGACTGGCTTCATCCTTGCCGTCGGAGAGCAGCAGCAGAACCTTGGGCCCCTTGACACCGTCGAAGTAGTGCAGAGCGTAGACCAGGCTGTCGTAGATCGCCGTGCCACCACCCGATCGCAGACGTGCCAAGGCACCAGCCAGCTCGCTGACATCATTGGTAAAACGCGTTTCCACCCGCGGTCGTGAGTCGAAGCCCATCAGGGTGACGCGGTCTTTGGGCTCGATAGCCTCCTCGAGAAAGGTCCCGGCAGCTTTGGCCACCTGGGACAGGCTCTCTTCCATCGAAGCCGATGTGTCGATGAGTAGCGCCGCGTGGATTGGCAGATCACGAACGTACTCGAAACGTCGAATCTCCTGGCGCTCACCATCCTCCCAGACCGCGAAGTCCTGGCGACCGAGGTCGAGGAGTGGCCGACCGCCGTCTCCCGTCACGCTGGCGTAGAGCTCGACAAATTGCACATCGAGCCGCTCGAAGTATTCGGGGGCGTTGATGAAGACCACGTCTTCGGTGGAGTTTCCATCTTCGAGATAACCAACTGCACGAAGATAGGCCATGCCCTGCCGCTCGAGCAGCACAGCCTGGACAAAGGGCGGTTGATAGAGGGTCGCCATTCGCTGCTCGTCGAGGAAAATTTCGACTCTTTCGAGCTGCTGACCATCGGGAACTTCCACCTGCACGACAGCACTCAAGCTCTTCTCGTAGGTGCGATCGGCCCGGGGTTCGATGAGACGCACCCGGAACCGCTGGCCGCCCTGATTGATCACGATCTCGTCGCTGGCGATCTCCGCGCCCTCTTCGTCGTAGGCGACGACCCGCAGCCGATGGGAAGCGGCCATCTCCCCCAGGTTGACCTCGACGCTGAAGGGAGGACGCCGTTTGGTCAGCAGCGGACTGCCGTCCAGGAAGAACGTGACCTTGTCGAACTCACCTGCCGAGACGGTGCTGATCCGCAGAGCTCCCACCATGATCTGGCGCTCAGGCGGCGGCAGGATGCGCAGCGTCGTCTGCCCCCTTTCGGCCGCCAGCCGCGCCTCATCGAGACGGCGGAACAGCTCCGAATCCGGGGCTACTCTCACCGATTCCAGCTGGTCGGGTTCTGGGATCTCGACGATCTGATCGAAACGGGAGAACCGTCGACTCAGCAGGTCCTCGATCTTGAGTAGCAATCGGACCGGACCGGGCCGCAGATACCGTTGGAAGACCAACGGCACCTTGTCGTCCTGATCGTTGGCCGGAATCTCGAATCGATAACGAAAGCTATCGAACAGCTGATCGTCTCGAACCACCTCGCCGGTGATCAGAAAATCGTGCAGTTCTTGTCCCTTGACCTCCTGCGTGGATGCCAGAGAGGCCGGAATGGTCACGACTCCTCGCATCGCGACCCGGTTCTGATTACGTCCGGGAAAATCGAATTCGATCCCCGTCTCAAAGGTCTCCACATCATCCGGCAGCAGCGTCGTTCGGGTGTGGAAGGTCTCCACCCACTCACGGGAGTTCGGCTTGGGTATAGCCGTCAGCTCCTCGATGAGCGTACGGTAGAAATTCCAACCCATATCTGTGATTGTCCGCATGGCCCAGCCATAGGTGTTGTCATCGCAGAACAGAGAAGGATTGGTAACGGGTAATCGCCACCGCTTGGCCGGCTTCATGACCTCTCTGTTCAACCAGATGCGATAGTCACTACCCTCCGGAAACTCCGGCTCGTAGAGGATCACCACGAACGCCTGGTCCGTCTTCAAGCTGCCGCCATAGAACCAAACCTCCATGCGCTCTCTTATCTCGTAGCAGCGCTCGACGACTCTCCCATCCGGAAGTCGAAAGCGGCCCGGCTCGCCGTTGAAGAGCAGCATTACCGAGCGGGCATCGGTGACGGTGCCGTACCGCTCCAACGCCGTGTCGACGCGATCGTCCCAACCGCGCCGAAACTCGTTGCGGGCCGTCTCGGTATCGGGGTCCCGAGACTGCCAGAACGCACTGATGAACGCATCGCGCCGAAAGGGTTCCCGCAGGGACAGAAAGTACTCGCGCTCATGCGGCAGAATGAGCAGGGCTACCCGTTCGAGCCACTCGGCCTGCTCCCGTGAGAGCTCAGTGGCACTTGAATTCGCTGCCGAAGCGCTCTGGTTACTGACTAGCGAAGCTAACGCGATGGCGGCCAGCACCCAACGACGTTGCTTGTGACCTGAGCAGGACATGATGATCCCCACAGAGTACATCCAGTGTCGGATCGGCACCGGATTGAAGGTTCCACAGGTGGGAAATACAAGTCTCGGGCCAACTCGAGCGGTTCCAGCTGAATCCCGGGACCCGTTCTTTACGTCTTGTTGTTAGAGAATCGACTCGAAAGGGGAAGGTATGACCGGCAAACCCGTAATCGAAGCCCGAAACCTCTCAAAGGAATTCCGCCTGGGCGAACAGACCATCGCCGCGCTGGCCGGCGTGAATCTGGAGATCCAGGCCGGTGAGATGGTGAGCATCGTCGGGCCGTCCGGTAGTGGCAAGAGCACCTTGCTGGGTCTGATCGGTGGTCTGGACTCACCGACCAGCGGCACGATCACCATCGACGATGTGGAGATCAGCACCCTCAGCGAAAGGAAGCTCACCGAGATTCGCAATCAGAAGCTGGGCTTCGTGTTTCAATTCTTCAATCTCATTCCCAGCCTTTCCGCCCTGGAGAATGTCGCACTTCCCATCCAATTCGCCCAGAAACGCCGATTCGACCCTGAAGAGAGAGCCGCTGAGCTCCTACATCACTTCGGTCTCGGGGATCGGCTCGACCACCGACCCAACCAACTCTCCGGCGGCGAGCAACAGCGAGTCGCCATCGCCCGAGCGCTGGCCAACAACCCCCCCATTCTCATGACCGACGAACCCACCGGCAACCTCAACACCGAGGCCGGCCAACGCGTCCTCGACACCCTCAAGCAGGTGCGCGACGAGCTGTCCACGACTGTGGTGCTGGTCACCCACGACAGTCTGCTGGCGGGGCAGGCCGATCGCACCCTGACCCTGGTGGACGGTAGGTTTGTTTCCTGATCGTGGGACTCCCATGAGAAACTTGCATTTCTACCTGCAACAGGCCTTCACCAATCTGAGGCACAACCCTCAGCGCACGCTCTTTGTCCTCTTCTGCATCGCAGTGGGTGTCTCCGCAGTGGTTTCTCTTCGCACAGTGGGTCTGATGATCGGTCAGGGGCTCACTGGAGACCTGCAGACCAACAACCGTGGGGATTTCACGGTGCAGGCGCCTTTTACCGATGAGCGCTTCACCGATGTCGAATACGACTCCGCACTGATCGAGAGGGGCGGTGATTTCTCCGAGTCTACCTTCAGTTCGCGGGGTCTCGAGAGCTTTCGCTCCTGGGCCGATGAGAACGGCTGCCAGATGCTGCTGGCGATCCGCGAGCTGAAACCAGCCTCCATCTACCCTCTAGAGGATGGAGAGTCGGCACCCGTAACGGCGGCAACCATCTTTGTGGAGCCGCAGAGATACCCCTTCTACGGCGAGCTGAAACTGCGCCAGCCTCCTGAGGCGCCTTTGGATCAGGCCCTCGAGCGACGGCACAGCATCGTGCTCAACGAACGGCTGGCGGGAGCTCTCGAAGTGGAGGTGGGAGCCCAGCTCCATCTCCAGGGTCCCGAGCCCTTCACCGTCACCGGCATCATCGACAACGGGGCCGAAGCGCGACTGCGAGAGATGAAGACACTCCTCATGCCATGGGCGCTTCTGCGTTACCAGGATGGAGTCGAGGTGTATGGGACCCAGGCCGACACCCTCTACTTCAAGGCTCCGCCTGCAGCCGACATCACTGCCCTCGCAGAGGACTTCAAAGAGACGTTCAAAGGGATGAAAGTCCTGTCGACCGAGGACCTCCGCCAACAGAATCAAACCCTCAGTGAGTATCTAACCGATCTGGCAACGGTTCTCGGTCTGTTGTCACTCCTGATAGGCGGCATCGGCATCATCAACACCATGCTGGTGGTGGTCGGCCGACGGACGCTGGAGATTGGCGTGCTCAAGACCATAGGTCTGCAGGGGCGGCAAATCACGCTCATGTTCCTTGTCGAGGCCTTGGCTCTAGGTGTCATTGGCAGCCTTGCCGGAACGGTCCTGGGTCTCGGGTTGGTCGCTGTGCTGCAACGGATCGCTGAAAGAACAGTGTCTCAGACCCTGGAGTTCCATATCTATTCCGAGGCCCTGCTGATGGGGCTACTCACAGGTGTCCTCGTAACCTTGGTGTTCGGTTTCCTGCCCACCCTGTCAGCAGGCCGGGTGCGACCGGCAGTGGTTCTACAACCCGGCCGGGCTACCCTCCCCCGGGCGGCTCTGGGCGAGTCGACATTGGTAGTCATCATCCTCACCGGGATCATCGGACTCATGGTGGGACAGATCCTGGACAAATTGTTGTTGGGCATCGGACTGGCTTACGCCGCCATGCTCGGACTGACACTGGCCATCCTCCTCTTTAGGGGTCTGGTAATCCTGGTGAGTCGTCTCCCCTCTTTTGGCAGCATCTCTTGCAAGCTCAGCCAACGAGCCATCGCCGGCCATCCCGGCCGCACCGCCAGCACTCTGCTCGCCCTGGCAGTGGGCATGTTCGCCCTCAGCAGCATTCTGTTCATGACCAACACCCTGCTCAATGTGATCAACGATGTCATGGAGGAACAGTTGGGTGGAGACATCATCGTGGTACCCGATTCGGCCGCCAACAGCGACAAGGCCGAGGTCCTCATCAACAGTCTCCCTGGGATCGAAGCGGTCAAGCATCAGCGGGTTTTTACCGCCAAGGTCGTGGCGGTCGAAGGTGACCGGGACATGGAGACCCTGGAAGAGTGGGCCTACGATACGGGTGCGGCGAACCAAGGGGAGAAGGATTTCGAAGCCACCGATTTCGATGGTGACGACAGCTTCGACCCCACGCGATTCACCTTGCGTGATTTCATCAACCATTTGTCCGTCTCCCTGGCAGCAGAGAGTTGGCAGCCGTACGCGATTGGCCAGGGACGAGATCTGATCGATGGTGAAGGCCCGGAAGTCGTACTTCGGCACACGGAAGCTCTGGAGTGGCTCGGCATCTCGATAGGCGACTCGCTGACGCTTCAGTTCGGAGAGGACTCGGAGCAGAATGTCACAGTGGCCGGAATCATGGCCGAGCCGCGCAAGGGAGACAACTTCCAGGTCAATGTGGGCGAACAGACAGCGGTCGTGGCCTCCGCCAGCGTGATACCTGCGGGAGCGATCCCCACACCCACGCCTTTCATTCTCGATGTACGGGAGGAGCACCAGAACAACACGCTCCGGAGCCTCTCCGAAGTCAAGGGAAT
>Ga0255052_10002801_pt1 | contig 12392 bp, 8 predicted proteins | sample JV7_2_21_MG_FD_188632 | JGI IMG/M metagenome (GOLD analysis project Ga0255052, IMG submission 188632) | Seawater microbial communities from Jervis Inlet, British Columbia, Canada - JV7_2_21 | ecosystem: Environmental > Aquatic > Marine > Inlet | place: Canada: British Columbia | collected... | reverse complement strand
AGTGGTTGTAGATTGTTCGGCGGGCTGCACTGCATCGGGTAGACCAGCCGTTCGCGCGTTGTTGCGACGTCGCACTAGTCGGCGCTTGACAGTACGCCCGGCACGGTGCGCCGCACGGCCTATCGCTACGTACAGATCGGCCTCGACGTCTTTAACCACCACATCAGGCTGACCGGCCAACCGAACCTGCACGTGGCAGCACCGATCTACCCCGCTTCGCAAACCGCCACTGGCGGATAGTCGCATCACCACGCGCAGAATATTTTCGTCATAACATGTCAGCACAGAATGCAGGCGCTGCTCGGCGTGGCGGCGTAGAGTACCAGTCAACGGAAAGTCGAGCGCGTGAATAACAATCTGCACGGGGTGCTCCGTTTCGCGGATTTTGGCTCTCCAATCACTATCCTAGAATGATTCGACTAGCAAGAAAAGTCGATTATAGTGTGTGTATTCATCGAAAATTACGAAGTAATGCGAAGCTAATGATTAACTTCAAACACGTGCACTATTTTTGCACTGTGGTGCGGGAGGGTGACGTTGCACGCGCCAGCGAACGACTGCACGTGACGCCGCAAACTATCAGTGGGCTGCTGGGGCTGTTGGGGGAGTATCTCGGTGTGGAACTGTTTACAAAGGTCGGACGCAATCTGGAGCTCACCGAAATCGGTCGGCTGGTGCTCAGCTATGCCGACGAGGTCTTCTCCCTCGGCGACGAGCTGGAGGAGGCCGTGCAGCAGTCTGGCGGCCGTCCGCATGTTTTCAGGGTCGGCGACGTTGATGTGGTGCCGAAGTCGATCGGCTGTCGTATCCTGGAACCGGCGCTGAAGATGGAGGAGCCAGTGCGGATGATTTGCCGTGCGGCGAGTATGGACACATTGTTGGCAGAGCTGACCGTGCATCGGCTGGATCTGTTGCTGGCGGACCGACCGATTCCTGCTACAGTCAGCATGCGCGGCTATAGTCACAAGCTCGGTGAGTGCCGCAGGCCCGAATCAATCTCTCCGGGCGCCCTAGTCCCACAAATTTCCCGAAGTACTACAGCAGATGCATGCGTCTAGGTTCGAGCGACTCGGTGACGAGCTAGGCCGTTCTTGTTGAATGCACGACATGGGCGGATACTGATTAGTCGCTTCCGCCTAGATGCGGCCAAGCCGCTCTACACTCATTGAAAGACCGGTTCAGACGATTTCGTGACCCAATGCGCTGCTTAGGTTTGCTAGCGTTCCTGGTAATACTGATGCCCTCCTTTCTCCCTGCACAGGCGGTGGACGGCCGAATCTATGTCAGGCGCATCGAGTTTCTGGGCACCAATCGGATCGACGACCAGGTACTGCGGCGGGAGCTGCTCCAGTTCGAGGCTACCCATATCAACACCTCCGCACTGGAACAGTCCCGATTGCGACTGGAGCGACTACCGTATGTAAAGCGTGCGCAGGTTTCCCAGAGACCCGTCAAGGATGCCCCGGACCAGGTTGATGTTCTGATCACCATCACTGAAGCACCGGCCAGGCAATATCGAGGGGGCGGAGCCTACTCTGAATCGCTACGCGTCAGCGGTTACGGCTACTTCATCAACGAGAATCTATTAGGGACAGGGCAGCGCGTCTTCGCCCGGGTTGAGGCGAGCACGTTTCACAATGCTGCTCAAATTTCGCATACAAATCCTTATGTTCACCCGAACGGAATCAGTCAGACCATCGGGCTCATGTCGCGGCGATTCGATCAGCTAACCGCGGACACCACTGAGTTTGACGGTGATCTGCTGTGGGCGCGGTTGGAGTACGGCTATCAGGTAGCGGAACGGCAAGCGATTCGTTTAGGGCTCGCCATCCAGGATGCCGAACTCACAACGGGCCCGCTCGCAAGTAGCCAGCTCGAGAATTGGGTGCGTAACAATGGTAACCCCACTGTGCAGGGCAATGAGTCGTCAACGGACTATCTGACCACCGAATTCCTGTTTGGCTGGCATCACGATACGCGCGACAAGAAGGTATTTCCCAACACCGGAGTCGAGCAACTGCTCAGTTTGAAGATTACCGTTCCAGGGAGCGAGATCGAGTACTACGCCATCAATTACGAGCTCAGCAAGTATTGGCGTCTCAATGGCGGATGGACGGCGAAGCTCGGGACCGAGCTGGGATTTGGCGCAAAGTATGGCTCGAAGACATCCTCCCTGGCACCCAATCTCAACTGGTTCGCAGGCGGGCCAGACTCGATACGCGGCTACCGTGAGAACCGATTAGGGCCTAAAGATAGCTTGGGCAATCCTTACGGCGGGAATCTCCTCGTTTCCACCCAGTTCGAGCTGATGATGCCATTGCCCGAAAAATGGCGGAGGCACACGCGGATTGGATTCTTCTATGATATAGGCAACGTGTTCTCCACGGAAAACGTTAGCTTCCTGGATGACGATGGGCAAAGTCTTGACTACACGTTTGGGTTTTCCGAGCTCCGTCAATCAGTGGGTATTGCCGCTCAATTTTTGATGCCGCTCGGATTATTGCGGCTGAGCTATGGCGTTCCCCTGAATGCGGAAGATGACAACCCTAATCGCTTCCTTCGCGACGATATCGAGCGGTTTCAGATCGCCATCGGTGTGAATTTTTGAGCGTGGCACCGTACGATAGCTGCAATTCCCTACCAATCAAATATGTCTTGAGACTAACCAACCGCTCGGGAGAAAGGCAAGAAAATCAAGCCGGACGAATAAGCGGGAGGGACAGAATATTGCTAGCGATGGCGTTCGGGCGGCAACGGGCGGGTCAAGATGAAAATGGCCGAAGCGCTCAAGACAACTACTTGACAGGTGATGATCCATAACGGCGCACTGAGCAACCAGGTGATCACCAGTGTCACGACGATAACAATGACCGCGGTCCGTTTTGCTTTGCGGTCAATGCTGCCGTCGCGGTGCCAGTTGTCGATTAACGGCCCGAAGGACCGGTGTTCTCGCAACCAGCGATTCAGCTGCGCTGAGGAACGGGCGAATGCGAAGGCGGCGACCAGTAGGAACGGCGTCGTCGGCAATAACGGCAATACCACGCCGACGGCGCCTAAGGCGACCGCCGTCAGGCCCACCAGCAGCCACAATAGTCGAGTTCTGGTCTCCACTATGGCAGTTCATCACACGAGGACCGACGGCAGCAAGCCCCGAGGGTAACCGCCGCCGATCCCGATCCACTATGACCACAAGGCGAGACCCTGCCGTTGACCAGTCACCGCGTGCCGAATATTGTCTGAACGTTGGTCCTGGCATTGACTCTGCTCCATTGACGCCAGCTGTTGACGTAACACAATATTTTCGAACGCTAGGTCACGCTGCGACTTGAACGTCGAAGCGAGCACTTTCAGAAGAACTGATTGCCAAATTGTCATACTCAGACGCAACACGGCGTTCTGGAAACATCCAACGGAACCAACTCAGACGAACAAATGAGAGGGGCAGTTTGCTCGGACCGTCAATTTATCTTCTTTATTGAGACCAGCTCCGCGCTCCATCGGCTCGCGGAAAGCACCTCGAGCCTGCAGTCATTCCATTCCACCGTGTCCCCCTTCACCGGAATCCGTCCGAGCAACTCCATGACCAGTCCCGAAAGCCTGCTGGCTTTTGTATTGGCCGGCAACTTGATTTTCAGCTGCCGGCAAAGTTTGCGGAGCTCAATCGTCCCCAGTGCGTGCAATGAACCGTCGTCCTGAGACCAGAGATCCTCTATCGGCCGATCACTTTCATCAATAATGTCACCAACGATTTCCTCGAGCACGTCTTCGAGCGTGACAATGCCCTGAACGTCCCCGTATTCATCAACGACAATCGCCATGTGCCGTTTGACGTCCTTGAAGGTTTGCAGCAGCGAGTCGAGGTGTGCGCTTTCGGGAACTACGATCGGCTCATGGACCAGGCGTGACCAATCGATCGTCTCATCGGAGCTTTCCTGTAACTGCGCGAGGATTTCCCTCGCCATTACAACGCCGGAAACCTGGTCCAGTTGATCTGTCGTTGAGAAAGGAAAACGGCTGTACGCGGATTGTATTACTATCTCTAGCACCTGTTGGCGGTGGCTGTTTGCCGACAGATAGACGACCTGTTTCCTCGGTAGCATTACGTCCGATGCGTTTAGTTTGGGCAGTGTTGATGCCCCGACGATGATTCCCGCGGTCTGCGCACCAACCACACCTTCGGTGCGACCAAGTGCGGCCAATAGCCGAATTTCTTCAATGGAGGTCACCGGTGCAACCTTCCCGACCCGCAGCGATCGGGAGATCACCCCGCTCAAGAGGACAAGCGGGCGCAAAGCAACCGCTAGCGCGTGAATGCCATAAGCAACCGGTGTGGCTAATTTTCTTGCATGCGTGATCCCGAGGGTCTTCGGTATTATTTCTGTGAATAGCAGGATAGCCGTCGTAAATACGATTGTGAAAACCCACAGTGTCTCCGAGCTGAAAGCATCCTCATAGGTCGCACCGGCTACGGCAGTACCGACCGTATGGGCGATAGTGTTGGTGATGAGAATGGCGGCGATAGGGATGTCGATCTGATGCTTGAATTTCTTCAAAAGCCGCCCGGAACGTTTGCCCTGCTGGTCGAGTGACTCGACCTGTGCGTAATTGATGGATAGCAGAACCGACTCGAATATCGAACACAGAAACGACACTATGAGTGCCAAAGAAACTGCGGCAATGAAAACCTGCATGATCCCCTCCAAGACAGATTACGGCATCTAGATATCGTAGAGCAGTGGTAGCACAATCGAAAAACCGATCCACATGATGATCGCAAGCGGCACGCCAACCCTGAGGAAATCGGAGAATTTATAGCCTCCGGCGCTCAGAATGAGCAGGTTCGTCTGATAACCGAATGGTGTTGCAAAGCTCATATTGGCACCGAACAGAACCGCCAGCACGAACGGCATCGGCTCAACGCCCAGTTGCTGTGCAGTCGCAATCGCAATCGGTGTGCCGATGACCGCCGCCGCGTTGTTCGACACAATATTAGTCAGCACGGTCATGATCAGGAGAAAGGCGCTCAGTATGACCGGTGCTGGCAAATTCGATGCGATGCCGACGAAGCCTGCTGCCAAGTACTCGGCCATACCAGTTCCTACAAGGGCTTTACCAAGTGCGAGGCTGGTCACGATGATCATGATCACCGGGGTGGGCAGGGAACGTGCTGCATCACGCCAGGTCAGGCAGCCCAGCGCCAGCATCAACCCGACGCCGATAAGGGCACTGATCGAAATCGGCATAGTTCCCAATGCTGCAGCCAGGACCACGAGCGCCAATACGGCCAGTGCCCGTTTCGCACGATGTGCACGCGGCAAGTCAGTCGTGCCGTCGAGCACCAGCATGTCGCCGCCGACCTTCAACGCATTGATCGCATCGCGGTTGCCCTGAACAAGCAAGACATCGCCCGCGCGGAGGCGAGTGCTGCTCAAGTCTCCGGCGACCTGTGAGGTGGGAGTTCTGGCGCTGTGAATCGCCAGCGGCAGCAGGCCGGAACGCACGCTGAATCGCACAGCTGCGAGAGTGCGTAAATGCAGCGGCGATCCACGGGTCACCACGAGTTCAGCGAGCTGCTGGCCTTCGGCTTTGAGCGGTGTGTACTCATCGACTGGGTGCGCGCTGTCCCGAACATTGTACAGCGTCGCACCGAGAAGGCCCTCAAAGCGCTTCAGGTTATCCGGCGTATCTCTTACAAACAAACGGTCACCAGATTGCAGCTTCACATAGGGTAGCTTTGCAAGGAACAGGGTTTCGCTGCGCTGAATCCTGTCTACGCGCATCCCCCCGTCGGTTTTTGCCAGCACTGCGGACAGCGTCTTGCCCGCCGCGAAAGAATCTTCTTTGATAAACAGCTGAGCGTTGAATACGCGCGGTGTCGTGTCAGCCATCGGAATCTCACGAGTCGGCAGCAGTCTTGGTGCGATCAACCAGACGAACATCAGACCGATACCGCCCACGAGTATGGCCGGCAGCACAAAATCGAACATGCCGATATTCGGGAGACCTAAGTCCTGGGCGACGCCGACTACCAGCAAATTCGTTGATGTACCGATGGTGGTCGACATACCACCAATAATCGTTGCCAAACCCATCGGCAGCAAGACGCCGGAGATCGGCGATTTTGCACGAAATGAAATGCCAACCAGAATCGGGATCATAAGCACTACGATCGGGGTGTCGTTTATAAAGGCACTTAGCACCGCAACTGCAACAAGCATGAGCAATAGCGCCAGCACTGGTCGGTCCGACCACGTACGGCTCAGGATCGTCGCGAGCGGCTGTAGAGCACCTGTGGTCTCGAGCGCCTTGCCGATCATTATCAGCGCGCAAATTGCGATCAGTGCCTCGTTGCCGAATCCGGAAAGAAACTCGGCTGGACCGAGTGCAGTGCCATCGCGCTCATAGGGAAAAATTTGAAACGCAACGACGAGCGCGATCAAAATGACGAGGCTTGATGTTTCAAGGGGCAGGCGATCGCGCGTAAAAAGAAACAACGCTACTGCGATAAGCAGCAGAACTGCGACCCCATGTGCATCCGGAACAATTTGCATCGGAATGTCAATGATTCTACGTTGTTTTCCCGCGTCGCCGATCCAGGGCTGCAAAAACCAGTTTGCGGCCTTCCTCAATCAGCAGAATGCTTGCGGCGACCGAAGCAGCCAGCAACCAATCACCAAGGGACAGCGCCGTGGTCGTGAATACGGATTGTGCCAGTGGCCAGTGGACCGCAGCGACCTGCAGGCTGACGACACCGACCAGCGCGAACCACAATTTCTGGTTAGTAAATAAGTAGGATGTAAAGACAGAGTCCGACCCCGAGCGTGCATTGAAAACGTTAAACACCTGGAACAGCACAAATGTCGTAAACGCCAGCGTCGTCGCGTGAAGTGTGTTGTTATTCTCCAGGGCGTGATACAAAACGCCCAGAGTACCGAGCGTCATGATGGTGCCGAATCCGGCGAGCCGGATTAACAATCGCCCATCCAATAGCCGTTCTTTTAGCCCCCGCGGAGATTTGTTCATAATCCCGGGTCGAGTAGGGTCGACTCCCAGTGCCATGGCCGGTGGGCCATCCATAATAATATTCACCCACAGGATCTGGATTGCCGTGAACGGCAAGGGCATTCCCAACACAGGTGCAATACCAACCGTCAGCAACGCGCCGATGTTGGTCGATAGCTGAAAGCGCACGAATTTCCCAATGTTGTCAAAGATCGTGCGTCCTTCGCGCACGGCGCGAACGATGGTGGCGAAGTTGTCGTCCGTCAACACCATATCAGCCGCTTCTTTGGTGACATCGGTTCCGGTGGCTCCCATCGCGATACCCATGTGTGCGTGCTTCACCGCAGGCGCATCGTTCACACCATCGCCGGTCATGGCAACCACGTGGCCGCACCGCTGCAGGGCGTCTACCAGACGCACCTTGTGCTCGGGCGCCACGCGGGCGAACACTCCGATTGATTCGATCTTTTCCGAAAGCACCTCGTCGCTCATGGCGTCGATCTCGGCACCGGTAACGGCGCTGCCAGTGATGCCGAGCATCTCGGCGATGGCACTCGCTGTTGTCTTATGGTCTCCCGTAATCATCTTTACCTGAATGCCGGCCTGCTCACACAAAGCGATTGCTTCACGCGTTTCCGCTCGCGGCGGGTCCAAGAGACCGGCGAGACCGACAAACGTTAGATTCTGGAGGTGTTCAAGCAAGTTGCCTGCCGGATCGAAGACATCGGCGGGTAGCGCTGCGGATGCGATCGCCAGTACGCGCAGACCGTCACGTGCCATTAGCTCGTTCTGACCTAGAAGCTCGCTGCGCTCCTCATCCAGTAGTGGTGACGATCCTTGAGCAGTGAGGACTCTGTCACAGCGATCGAGCAAGACTTCGAGCGCACCTTTAACAAAGACTCGTACTAGCGAACCATCATGGTGAAAGCTCGCCATGAACTTGTGTTGAGAGTCGAAGGGAACTTCAGCGATTCGTGGTAGATGGGCCCGCTCATGTTCGATCGATAATCCAGATTTCGCGGCTAACACCAGAAGTGCGCCTTCGGTCGGATCACCAATGACGGAGCCGTCACGTAGTTCGGCGTTGTTACAAAGGCCAAACGGCAGCAGAAGCTCTCCCAGTTCGAGATTCGGGTTGGTATCGTTTTCGGTTTGAATAGTTCCCGCTGTTCCGTAGCCTATGCCGCTGACCTTGAATCGCTGTTCATGAAAGAACAATGCACGCGCCGTCATCTGATTCATTGTCAGGGTACCGGTCTTGTCCGAACAGATGACCGTTGCGCAGCCCAGTGTTTCAGCGGCTGCGAGGCGTTTCAGAATAGCGCCATTTCGCGCCATACGATGCATCCCGACGGCGAGCGTGACTGTTACCACCGCTGGCAATCCCTCTGGAATGGCCGCAACGGCGAGGGCGATTGAAGTGAGAACAATTTGGACCCAGGGTTCGCCGCGCCATAGGCCGGCGAGCAATATGGTCAACACGACAACAACGGCAATGACTGCGAGTCGCTTACCGAGCGAATCGAGCTGGATTTGCAGCGGTGTGGGTGGCTCAACATCCGCAGTGAGCATCGTTGCCAAACGGCCCATTTCGGTAGCCATGCCTGTTGCCGTCACTAACAGTTCCGCTCTTCCGCGAGTGACGATCGAATTCATGTACGCCATGTTGGCCCGCTCGGCCAACGGCGTAGTTACATCGTCCAGTACTTCATTGGTCTTGCCCGCAGGAACCGATTCGCCCGTCAGCGTGGATTCGTCAATCTCAAGCCCTTGGGCGACGATGATTCGCCCATCGGCGGGCACTTTGCTGCCGGCATCCAGCAATACAATGTCGCCTTGTACCAAGTCAAAACGTGAGACTTCAACAACGAGCCCCTCGCGACGCACGGTGGCATGCTGCGCCAGCATACGCTTCAAGGCTGCGACCGCTTGCCCGGCGCGGTACTCCTGGTGGAATCCGAGCAGGGCATTGAATATCACGACTCCCAGGATCACGAACGCATCGATCAGATCCCCAATTGCCCAGGCCAAAGCCACAGCGCCGAGCAATATGACGATCAGGAGATTCTTGAATTGGTCAATAAAGAGATGCCAGGCGGGTCGTTGTGGTTTTGGTTTGAGACGATTGGCGCCGTCTCGCTTCAGACGCGCTAGCGCCTCAGCAATTGTCAGCCCGATTCGGCAATCCACACCAAGTCGGGAGGCGACGTCCTGGATCGGCTGAGCATGCCATGGGCATTTGTCGATGAGCCGCGGCGCCTCGCTGATAGAAGCTTGTCCCTCGGATTGTGCCAGTCGTGCTGGATTATCGTCAAACATTGTCCGGTTTCGTCTCAATGCCAGGCGCTTCATCAGTGGCCGATGCCCGTGCCGGGCGTGATTCATTGGGCGACACCAACATATCGGCAGCTTCTGCGGCTGCGTCACGAAACGGCAGCAGCACCACGTCAGCACCAGCGGCCAGGAGAAACTCACGATGTTGCATTGTGTCGGCAGTCAGCGCCGTTCGGCCGGGAAAATTGTTGTGCTCCAACGCATGCAATAGCACCAGACACTTATCCCGCCCCGGGATTGTGCTCACGACCCACTGTGCATCAGCAAGTGGTAAGACATGGAAAAGCTCGGTATCTTCCAGGTCACCGTAGAGGGCTGACAGTCCTCTCTGGTGCCAAAACTTTACTCGCTCAGGGTCAAAATCCACGCACAGTACCGACCATCCGTGTTGCTGCAGTTCTCGCGCGAGGTTTCTGCCGTACCGACCTAATCCGAACACTATGATATCGAACGGAGACAGGCTTGCCCTTGCGGCATCAACTTGAAGTTCGTCGGTGTGACGTATTCCAAACTTGACGATCCTGAGCGCTGGGGCAAGCCACCGATAAATCCAATGGCTGTAGAGAATCATGTACGTTGATAGCCCAATAGTGATTAGACCAATTAACGTGATTAGTCCCATTGTCGACCCGTCGATATGGCCGAGACTGAGGCCCAAGCCCGCGAAGATCAAAGAAAACTCGCTGATCTGCCCCATAGCAAGGCCCGCCGTTACTGCGGTGTGTTTCGCATAGCGCATACCACCAACGAGTGCCATGACCATGATCGGTTTTCCCACCAACACGATCGCCGACAGCAGTATCGCTGGTCCAAGCGCCGACCCCACATGTCCAATGTCGATCTGCACACCGAGGTCTATGAAGAAGAACAAGAGCAAAAAGTCACGCAAGCTCGCCAGGCGGGCTGCGAGAATTGCTTTATACGGTGTCGCTGCGAGCGCAACACCGGCAACGAAGGCGCCCACTTCTTTACTAAACCCCAGTTCGGTTCCAAACGAAGCCAGTCCGATTGCCCAGGCAATCGCAAACAGCGTCAAAAGTTCAGGCCAGCGCGCTAACGAGTGCAATAACGAAGGGAGTAGATAGCGGGTAGCTACCGCGATAAGTGCCAAGAAGCCGACGCCCTTGCCGATAACCTCATACGTCTGCTTGCCTAAGTTCGGCTCCTGCGTCTCCCCGCCATAGGCGGTCAATCCGATCATCAATATCACGACCACAATGTCTTGCATGATCAGGATACCGAGCGCTATTCGACCATGCAGAGCATCGATCTCTCGTTTATCTGACAACAATTTGACAATGATGACGGTGCTGGAGAATGTCAGGGCCGCCGCCACGTACAAGGCAGTCATCTGCGTCATTCCCAGGGCGAGTGCAACGGCGTAACCAACTGCTGCTGTCATGATCATCTGGCCCAAGCCAGCCACCATGGCGACCCGACCCACTGAACGAATCAGGTGAGGGTCGAGCTTCAGACCGACCACGAACAGCAGCAACCCAATACCAAGCTTCGCAAATAGGTCTACCTGATCAAGGGCATGTACCCAGTTCAGTCCCGCAGGACCAAGCAAGATGCCAGCGAAAATGAATGCGATGATCAGGGGTTGGCGCAGCCAGAAAGCGAGCGCACCGATCGCAGCCGCAACTGCCAGTACGGCGGCAATTTCGGCGAACGGGTCAGAAAATGTCATTATCGACGGGCGCGTCCCAAAATATTTCGAGCGGGCAGCCGGCAGGATTCGAACTAGTGGTTATCCGTCTAGCGTGACCGGACTAGTAAAACCTGGTGGCTTGATCGTCAAGACGGAGCAGTCGAGCTGCGTGAGAATGTTCTCGGCTGTGTTGCCAATGAAGAAGCCGTCGATGCCGGTGCGCGCGACGGTACCCATGACGACGAGGTCCACCGCCAGTTCACGGGCTATCGCTGGCACAACGTGCTCAGCGCGCCCTTTGATTACATGAAGCTGGGGTTCAAGGATGTCAACGGCGCTTTTGTCCACCTTACTACCGTAGGATCGCACAAGGTCTTCCAGCCAGCGCCTTCGCGCGCTGGCTTCCTCTTTCATCATCGCGTCTATTTCGGTGACTGGAAAACCTGAGCGTCGTGACCTGAGAATATTCTCGCCGATTACATTCCACGCGTGCACGACGTGCGCTTCACAGAATTCGGATAGTGCCAATGAGGTGGTCATCTCCAGTATCTGGCGATTGAGCACATCCTTGACTGCCTCCTCCGGATCCTGATCGACGGCCGCTAGTATACGACGGTACTTGTGGTGCTCCGTCGGCTTGATGATCCAAACGGGGCACGGGCACTTGCGCATCAGGTGCATGTCGGTGCTACCGAAGAGCATACCGCTCAGACCCCCGGCAACCTCAGCGCACTTGATGATCAGATCGTGATCGCTTTCCAGTACTTGCCGGATAATCTCGATAAAGGGTTTTCCGATAAGCACCTTCGACTCGAGGGGCACTCCGTCTGCCGTGACTGACTTAACAACCTCGCCAAGCCAGTCACGTTTCTCGGCTACGGTGATGTTCTGCAATTCTGTCGGGGTGACCGCGGTGATCGCCATCTGCATGTCGGTGGGTACTGCATCCACAACCGCGCATACGGTAAGAAGAGCCTGGTTATTCCTCGCCAGCGCGACCGCACGCTTCAGCGCAGCCGAGTAGTCCGTGCCTTCATCGGCAATCAGCAAAATGTTGGAGAATCTTTTCATTGCTAAGCCTCACGTGGATAGAAGGTCCGCGAACGGCAACCGCGTTTCATCATATGCATGTCAGAGAAAGTGGTACGAAAATTCGGATTACCTCGCAATCGCCATAAATACGTAACGGTAATTGGTGCCGCCTAACCGCGGGATTAGCAATGACGACGTCACTGGTCTGCGCTCAGTTTGTTCAAGTGGTTGTGGATCGCTCGGCAGCCGATGCCCTGCCGGGTTGATCGGACGTGCGAGCCCTGTCGCGTCGCCGTACCAGCCGGCGCCTAATCGTGCGTCCGGCACGATGGACGGCGCGGTTGATCGCGACATATAAATCGGGTTCGACATC
>Ga0255052_10002800_pt1 | contig 12394 bp, 10 predicted proteins | sample JV7_2_21_MG_FD_188632 | JGI IMG/M metagenome (GOLD analysis project Ga0255052, IMG submission 188632) | Seawater microbial communities from Jervis Inlet, British Columbia, Canada - JV7_2_21 | ecosystem: Environmental > Aquatic > Marine > Inlet | place: Canada: British Columbia | collected... | reverse complement strand
CCACTTCAATATGGGCACAACGACTGCCGCTCGAAGTGTCAACGGTCAGTTCAAGCCCGGGGCTGATTTTGGCGGGTTCCAGGTAGGCGAAGGCGACGCTTTTACCGATACGGTGACCATAGGCCCCGCCGGTGGTCAAACCGATCAATTCACCGTTGTGATAGACCGCTTCGTTGCCATAACACTCACAGGCAATATCATCATCAAACACCAGGTATGCAAGCTCTATGGCATAGCCATCCTGTTGTCGTTGTTTCAAATTTTCGCGGCCGATAAATTCACGACTGGTATCGATGAAACGATCCATGCCGGCTTCGAAACCACTGATTTCCTCGGTAAATTCGTTGCCGTAAGCGCGATACATCTTTTCCATGCGCATCGAGTTGAATGCATAACCGCCGAAATTCCGGATGCCGATGGGTTCAGCCTTGCGCCACATCGAGTCGTAAATCGACAATAGCTGGTAACTAGGCATATGCAGTTCGTAACCCAGTTCACCCGCATAAGATACCCTCAGAACACGCACCATTGCGCTGTCGATCTGGATCTCGCGAGCGCACAACCATGGAAAAGCGGCGTTCGATAAATCTTCCTCGGTCATTTGCTGCAGTATCTCGCGCGAGTTTGGCCCGGTAATCAACAGCGACGAAAACTCTTCCGTGACGTTCTCGATTCGAACCTCGAAGCCATCGGAATTTGCTTGCATCCAGTGTAAATCCTTGTGTTCGGAAGCGATCGCCGACACCAGGTAAAAATGGTTTTCGCCAAGTCGGGTGATCGACATTTCGCACATGATGCCGCCATCAGGCGCATGAAACAGGCTCAGACCAATGCGTCCGACGCGGGGTAATTTATTACACGAAAGTCGGTCCAGAAAGGCCGCGGCATCGGCGCCGCTAATCTCGTACTTGGCGGAACCTGAAATGTCTATTACGCCAGCCGACTCCTGCACCGCCTTACATTCCTCGGCAACGACTGCCTGCGCCTCGCTATGCGACCAGCTTAACGACTCACGACGTATGGCATCTGTCTGGAACCACAACGCCTTTTCATAACCCTGCACCGCGCCGTGCACCACGCCGTGCTCGAGCAGGCGCGTAAACAAAGGACTGGTCCGCATCGGGCGACCGTGGGGTCGATTGTCGTTGGGTGCGCCTACCGCGTACATCGCCTCGTAGGATTCGATTGCCCTGATGGTGCAATACTTTTTGTCGGCCCAGTCGCCAAATCGACGTGTATCGAGCGACGCCATGTTAATTTCAGTCTGGCCATACTTCATCCACTGCGCCATGTACTTGCCGATGCCACCCTGGGCGATCCCGATGCTGGCACCGCACAGGTTCCAGAAGTTATGCAGACCGGCAACCGGCCCTGCCAGGATGTTATCGTCCGGCGTATGGGTAATCGGTCCGTTGACGACCGATTTGACGCCAACCTCCTCGAATTTGGGCGTCAATTCGAAGCAGCGCTCGAGAAAGGGCATCAGAACGTCAAGATTTGGCTCGAATAGTTCGCGATCAAAGGCCCAGTCCATGCCGTCGAGTGCCCACGGGCGCGCACCCCACATTTCATAAGGCCCGACCAGAAAACCGAGGCCTTCCTGGCGAATATAGGCGGAACTGTAGGAATCACGACATACCGGTAATTCCCAGCCCAGCGCTTCGATATCGGGGTGCTTTTCAGTGACGAGATATTGATGTTCGAGATTGATCAAGGGAACATTGATACCAACCATCGCGCCGATTTCACGCGCAAAACAACCGGCAGCATTGACCACGTGCTCGGCCACGATCGTTCCCTTATCGGTAACCACCTCCCATTCCCCGGAGCGCAATTCATTAATTTCAGTGACGCGCGTAAAGCGATTGATTTCGGCACCGGCGTCGCGTGCCAGTTTGGATAACGGCATGACGACCGAGGTGGGATCCACGTGGCCATCGTTCGGGGTGCTGGCGATGACCCGGGCCTTGTCGAAATTCATAAACGGGTTGAGCTTTTGCGCTTCTTCCTTGCTGATGATATTGAATTCAAAGCCGATGTTTTTGGAGCGACTTTCTAGATTCCTGAACCACTCTTCTTCAACTTTGGTAAAACCCTGGCGAATACTGCCGGTTTGATGAAAACTGGATTTTTCACCGGTCTCGTCGGGCAGGATCTCGTTGTAGAGCTTGATCGTGTAGTCATGGATTTGTGCGACGGTGTGATTACCGATGAAGTTTGAACACAGTCCGGCCGCATGCCAGGTCGATCCGCTGGTCAGCTCGCCTTTCTCGACCAGTATCACATCGTTCCAGCCTTCCCGGGTCAAGTGATACAACAGGTTTACCCCGAGTGAACCACCCCCGATAATGACGACTCTGGCATGACTTTTCATCTGACTATTCCTTCTATAAATGCGTTAGAAATGACTTAGGCTCCGCGGCCAAAAGCTTCTCGCGGCAGGAAGATATTAAACTGTGCACGAATTTGCTGATCGATTTCATCGTTGACGTGGTCAGGAAAGTAGTTATTGAGGATTTCCTTTTTACGCGCGATGGCTTTATCCAGTAATACGGGTTTATCCTGTTCAACCCATTGGTTGGGGCTCAGGCGGTCGCCGAGTTCCGGATAAATGTACTCGGTTTGCATGACCTCCAGGGTTTTGCCCGAACCCAGGTAATGTCCTTTGTTGCCGAGGCAGACATCTTTCAGATCTTCAAAACTCAAGGTCTGTTCATTAACCTCGATACCTCGAGTTATTCGTAAAGCGGCACCGAGTATGTCGTTGTCGATTAGCAGGGATTCGGGGCAGGCTGCAAGCAGGCTTGCATACATGCCGGCTGATTCATAAATAATATTGGCGCCCGAAGTTGCCGCGCAGGAGAGGGTATAGGCGCGTTCCGCGCCGCCCTGAAAATCGGGAAACTTGGAATCGGTCATGCCGCAGGCGGTACCCGTCGGCAGGTTGAAGTAATTACCCATTTGCGCGCAGGCGGAGGATAGAATCGCCTGTTCGGGTGAACCTCCACTCATTGCACCGGTGCGTAAGTCCGATACGAATGGCCAGGTACCGAGGATTGCAGGAACGCCGGGTTTGATGGCATTAACGAAAACCAGTCCGCCGAGGCACTCAGCCCAGGCCTGCGCGACTGCGCCGGCCAGGCAGGCGGGAGCAGTCGCCCCGGACTGACCAGCGGAAAGCAACAATACCGGCATGCCGCCTTCAACCGCAACCTTGATACAGCTCAGTGCTTCATTGGTGAATTTCATCGGCGGCACCACGTGGCAGCAGGAAATACTCATGAAGGGGCGTTCGCGCCATTTGTCTTCACCGCCCGCTATGATATGGAGCATCTTCAGGGTGTCTTCGAGATGGTGCGCTTCGGTCCAGCTGGCACCGATATGCTTGGTGGTTCCCATCGCCGCGTTGTAGGCGGTATTGATATCCATATCGTGGTTATCGGTGATGTCGCGTAATACGCAGGTGCGCTGAAACATGTGGATATGCTCGCATTTGTCCGCGATACGGGCCATATCATACAAATCCTGGGCGGTCGATTCGCGATATTCGTTGTTTACAGGATCGGCAATCATGACCGCGGCGCCGGCAGTGGAGAAATGTACCCTGGAGCCGTTCAGGTGCATATCATGCTTCGGGTCCTGACCGTACAGCGTTAGATCACGGCAGCATTTGTTGAGCGCGTCTTCAACGACGGTTCGCGGGAAACGCAAGCGTTCATCTTCGCCGTAGGTTGCGCCAACCGCCAGGCAAGTTTTGATGCAATGCTCGTTGGCGTCGGCAAAACCGACTTCCTCGAGGATGCGGAATATAGTGGTATTGATTTGTTCGACATCGGATTCCGAGAGCGGCTTATATTGACCACCGCTTTCCCCGGCATGAACTGGTTTGAGGTCTTCGGCAAGCGCGGCTTTACGCAATGCTATTTTTGCCTGGCGGGCATTGGATCGTCTTGCCATAGTGATTTTCCTCAATGGCCAAATTTATCGGGAAACAATTGAACAACAGGGCATTTTCGAATCAGATACTGCTGGATACAAGCTATTATTTTTTATAGTATGGATTAGTTTTAATAATCTATAGATTCAAAAATATGGGCCGCCGATTACCACCCCTTAACAGTCTTAAATGTTTTGAGGCCGCGGGGCGATTATTGAGCTTTACCGGTGCCGCCAGGGAGCTCAATGTCACGCAGGCCGCGATTAGCCATCAGATCAAGGTAATCGAGGATTATCTTGGTTTTTCCCTGTTCGATCGCTACCCGCGACGACTGGCTTTGACCGAGCAGGGCAAGGCCTTGTTACCTGAAGTTATCGAGGCTTTTGATCGAGTTTCGCAAGCCATAGGCTCGCTTAGCATGGAACAGCATTCTAACCTGCTCAGCGTTCGCCTGGCGCCATCCTTTGCCGCCAAGTGGCTGTCACCCCGGCTCAAATACTTCTGGCTGCAATACCCTGAAATCGACCTTTGTCTATATCATGCCAACGCGGCCGTCGATTTTCGGCGTGAGGAAATTGATATCGCGGTCACCTACGGCAAAGGCGACTGGCCTGACGTGGTGGCAGACAAGTTGTTGGGACTGGATTTTTTTCCGGTTTGTTCACCCGCCTTCATGCACAACGACAAGCCGTTAACCGAGATCGATAATCTGCGTTATTACACCCTGTTGCATGATGCCAGCTACGAATGCTGGCATGACTGGCTCGAACTCGCTCGACTCGGCGATATCAATTCAGGAAAAGGAACCATTATCGATGATACCAACGTTTTGATTCAGGCCGCGATCGAAGGCCAGGGGATTGCCCTCGGTTCAACCACTTTTGTCGAGGATCATCTCGAGTCGGGTAAACTGGTTAAACCGTTTGACGTCACCCTGGCAAACGATTTTTGCTATTACGTGGTCTGTCCGGAATCACATCTGAAAAATCCGGCGGTGCGCGCTTTCAAGGAATGGCTACTCAGCCTGGTTGAATGACAGTATCATGCGCGATTTTACTAATCTGGAGGGTGCCGTGGAAAGCCATGACGAGTTGAGGCAGCAAAATCGTAAGTTGCGGGCTGACCTCGATTCCACTCAGCTCGAAACTGCCGCTGCGGCGCTTGCCGAACGTATCCTGCCGCTGCCCGAGTACCAGCAGGCCCAGCGAGTGGCGGTATATTTCGCGGTCAACGGGGAAATCGGTTTGAATACCGTCATCGATCATGCCCTGGCCGAGGGCAAACAAATCTTTTTGCCGAACCTGGATCGCGCAGCGTTGAGGTTTTCACCTTATTTCCCGGCTCAGAAAATGCGTATCAATAAATTTCGTTTACCCGAACCCGATGTCGACGACAGTGAGATGATGTCGCCACATGAACTGGACCTGGTACTGGCGCCGTTGGTGGTGTTTGACAGTTATCGTAATCGCATCGGTATGGGCGGTGGCTTCTATGACCGCAGTTTCGCTTTTCGTAAGAATCCCGAACACACCAGACCGGTTTTAATCGGGGTGGCCTACGAAATTCAGAAAGTTGACCGAATTGTCCCGGAGGAATGGGACGTACAACTCGATATGATCGTTACCGACCACGCGATATACAAATAGTTGTATAAAAGGGGACAGTAACAATGGCACTTACATAAGCCCGTCATCCCCGCGAAAGCGGGGATCTTGTAAAGGCTGGGTATTAAGGGGACAGTATGCTAATTTCAACATTTGAAATTAGCATACTGTCCCCGGTTTACGAGAGTTTAAAAGTCGTGCTTGCCGGCCGAGTATAATTTTGCCGCTTTTTCCCAGACCGGACCCGGTTTGCCATCACCAACCGGTTTTCCGTCCAGCTTGATCACCGGTACGACTTCCTTGCTCGAGCTTGAAATCCAGATTTCATCCGCATCCCAGACCTCGTCCATGGTGATGACGCGTTCTTCGACCGGGATGCTGCCATCGGCGTGTATTACCCCGAGTAACAACTGACGCGTAATACCGGGCAGTATCTGGTTATCGAGTGGTGGGGTGGCAACAACACCATCCTTGACGATGTAAGCGTTGCAGGCGCCACATTCGGTCAATTCATTGTTATCGTTGTAGAGCAGGATCTCAGCATCGCCCTTGCTGTAACCCTGCTGGTAATGCATGACGTTACCCAGCAGCGAGATGGACTTGATATTACAGCGGTCCCAACGCATATCGTGACCGGTCGCGCAAGTGTAGGGGGCAATCTCGTCGCGATCGGGGACCGGCGGTGGTGAAATCTCGAAAGCATAACCGAACACGGTCGGTGTAATTCCTTCCGGATATGCGTGGTGGCGCTTGTTGTCGGCACCACGGGTTACGTGAAGGTAAATTCCCAGGTTGCCGTCACCATTTTTTTCCATCAAAGAAGTGCACAGTTCACGCCAATGTTCGTCACTCCAGCCGAGCTTGATTTCGATGGCGTCGAGTCCGTCCTGCATGCGCTTGATATGCGGATCGAAACCAACCATCTTGCCGTCGTAAGACGGAATGACTTCGTAGATACCGTCACCAAACAGAAAACCGCGGTCCATTGGGGAAATACGGGCTTCTTCGAGTGGCATAAAGTCGCCGTTTAAATATGCAGTTGTCATGGGTGCCTCGGGTGTTTCATCAGTGCCTGAAAAGGGCTCGCAAGTTAAGCAGAAACGGGACTTCGCGGAATAGAGCCACAATCCAAAAATCGTTATGCCAACAGGCCATTATCCAAATCCACAGACCTTTCGCAGCTCCAGTAACACCGATTCACCTTCGCTGACGTCGAGTCCGTCTTCGGTTAGCTGATTGATCCGGGTAACACCATCAACACTGCCGAGTTCGGAGATATACCTGAGGATATCGAGCGGAACGATCTCGCCAAGCAGATCGCGTTTGTTCCAGACCGACAGGAACGAAATAATGCCATAGGCACCCCAGTTTGAAACATCGGCAACGATCAGTTCATCACAGGTCGTGGTCGATGGCACGATATTCAAACCCTGCAACGCCTTCGCGACCTTTCCCATGCCGATTTCATTGCCGCCATCACCGATAGCAATGGTTGGACAGTCACTCATGTTCATGAAGCTGTCAAAACAGGCGGTATTTTCGCTAATGCTTTCACCGCGCATATTGTAATAACCACCATCGGCGGCCTGCCCGGGTCTTTCGATAGAAATGATGGCATCGGGATGAAATTGCTCGAGCGCTTCCTGTGCCTCGTGTTCGCGCTGATCGTGGTCACCGACTCTGATTTCATGTACCCGGTACCTGTCAGCCAGGGCCTGTGAAAGCGGGCGCCCACAGACAATGCTCGGGGTAGCGCCCAGTTTTTCAAAAGCCTCGTACATCGCGATCGCACCGACCGGGCCATCGGTTTCGAAGGTTTTGACGACCGGAAAACCAGTACCGATCAGGATATTACCCCGACATTGCTGCAATATACGCGCAGCACGCATGCAGTAACCCGCTTCGAGATGGGGTTGCACCGTTTTCATGCCGCGTAAATTGCGTGCTACGAGGATATCTTCAATTCTACGGCTTAACTCCAGGTCTTCGACTTGATTCATTGCTTGATGCTCAACAGGGTTGCAGCGAGGTACGTTCGAAACGGGTCTGCTCGAGGCAGTGGATATTGTGCGCCTGCTCGATACTGATCGCTTCGAAACGCACCCGTGAGCCTGGCGATAACTGCGACAACATCGCGGTATCACGGGGTATCACCGCGCCAATCTTGGGATAGCCGCCGATCGTCTGCCGGTCGTTCATCAAAACGATAGGTTGACCATCCGCGGGAATCTGGACTGCGCCATGGCAAATACCTTCAGACAACATGCCGACCATATCGGAGTGCACGGTTTCACCTTCGAGCCGAAAGCCCATACGATCGCAGCGTTCGGTCAGGCGATACTCGGAATTGAAAAAGCGCCATTGCTGCACCGGGCTAAACGCGGCCTGCTGATATCCGGGGACCACTCGAAGACTGGCAAAGTCGGTATATTTCGGCCGATCTGCTGCGGCCAGGTAACAATGGGCAGATAACCTTTTACTACTGCATGGCAGTTGATCTCCTGCCTGCAGCTTGTCGCCGTTGAGGCCACCGATTTTTTCGCGCAGCACGGTCGAGCTGCTGCCGAAGCTGGGGTCGATATTGAAACCGCCGCTGACCGCGAGATAGCAGCGGGTACCGGCACTGGTAAAGCCGATCTCAAGCTTATCGCCAGGTTTAATGTCATAGCTGCACCACTGCTCAATCAGATCTTGATTCAGCTTGCAGGGTGCTTCTGCGCCGGTGATAACGAAACTGGTATCGAGTTGCGCTTCAATTACTAATCCGCCAAAGCTGATTTCAAGACAGGTGGAATTGGCGTCATTAGCCAGCATGCGATTAGCCCAGTCAAAAGCAACTCCGTCGAGTGGGCCACCGGTGGTCAGTCCCAGCTTGTGCGCGCCAAATCGTCCGCGGTCGTGGAGCAGGCTGAGTAACCCCGGTTGTTTGACTAAAAAGCCACTCATAGCTCGCCGCCCTGGTCGATAAACTCGTCACGACTTATCGCGCTAAAACGAATGCGATCACCGACCTGAACCGGCATGCTGGGAGTCTTATCAGGATCGAACATCCGCGTGGGACAGAGTCCAATCAGGTTCCAGCCTCCCGGAGATACAGCCGGATATACCGCGGTCTGGCGATCGGCGATAGCGACCGCCCCTCTGGGTACTTTCTGTCGCGGCGTTGCCAGTCGGGGAGCGGCGATGCGTTCATCGACTTCGCCGAGATAGGCGAATCCGGGTGCGAAGCCGATCGCGTAAACCCGGTACTCCTGCTGCTGATGGATCTCGATAACATCGTCAATGCCGATATTAGTGCTTGCAGCAATGACTTCGAGATCGGGACCTGATTCTTGACTGTAATAGACGGGCAAGGTGACAAGGCTTCCCGCTGACGCGTCAACACTATCGAGATTCGTTAAAGCAGCCCGCAACTGCTGTTTGACCGCGAAATGATCGCTACGATCCAGATCGAAGATCACCAGCAATGAAGCGTAGGATGGCACCAGGTCAACGATGCTGTCCTGCATCGAGGCAAGAATATTGGTGACAGCGGCCTGGATCTGTGCCGATACTGCTGCGCTGGTTTGCTCGGCAAAATAGACGATAAACGCGTTTTGCCCCGCAATTTCGATTCTCATGCGACTGATCAGGAATGAATGATTTTGCGGATTTCTTTGATGGCGGCGACTCCTGCGTCATTATCGCCATGCACACAAAGCGTATCGGGTTTTAAGTCAAGTCGTTTGCCGCTTACTGTGGTCACCGTGCCCTCGCGGCAAATCTGTTCTACCTGGGACAGCATCTTGTCACGGCTATGCACTGCGCCGGGTTTGGCGCGGGAAAGCAATTTTCCGTCATCGTCGTAACAGCGATCGGCGAAAGCCTCGAACCAGAGATCAATACCCTGAGCGGCTGCTTCGTCGCGGTGCAGATCGACGTCGGGCGTTGCCTGTAGCATCAGTCGCACAGGTTTGTGAAAATCAGCGATAGCTTTCAGAATCGGGGCACGCACCGATTCCCTCGCCATCATGTCGTTATACAGCGCACCGTGCGGTTTGACATAGGTCAGTTCGAGTCCCTGAATTTTGGCCATGCCTTCGAGCGCGGCAATCTGGTAGTGCATGAATGCGGAAATTTCTTCCGCGGAACAATGCATCGGTCGACGCCCGAATCCGACCAGGTCGGGGTAGGCCGGGTGTGCGCCCACCATGACATTGTTCTGTTTCGCTAGCGCCAGGGTCCGCTCCATTACCAGTGGATCGCCGCCGTGAAAACCACAGGCAATATTGGCCTGGTCGATATGGGGCATGACTTCGTCATCGCGGCCCATTTTCCAGGAGCCGTAGCTTTCACCAAGATCACAATTGAGCATCAACATGTGTATTTCCGCCTACATCACCGAAAGGTGGCTGTTGGGTAAGTCCGAGACCAGCATGCAACCGGGCGAATGGGTGATACAAAACGGCGGCCTGGCATGCTCAACTGCCACCTGGGGTGTCACGCCGCAGGCCCAGAAGACAGGAACTTCATCGGTGCGTATCGTGACGGCCTCGCCGAATTCGGGTCGATTGATGTCTCGAATACCGATCCGTCCAGGATCACCAAAATGGACCGGGGCACCATGTACTGCGGGGAAACGCGTGCAGATCTGTATCGCGCGTATCGCATCCGACGGGATCATCGGCCGCATACTGACCACCATTTTACTCGCGAAGCGGCCCGCCGGATTGCAATCGATATCGGTTCGATACATCGGTACATTAACGCCTTCGCTGACATTACGAATCTCGAGGCCATCATCGATTAATGCTTCCTCGAAGGAAAACGAACATCCCAGTACGAAAGACACCAGGTCGTCACGCCAGATATCGCTGATGTCGTGGACTTCATGGCTAAGCTCGCCGTTTTCGAAGACCCTGTAACTGGGAATATCGGTACGAATATCCAGGTCTTCCCCGAGTTTCGGTATGTTGTAGTCACCGGGACTCGTGGCCATGCCGATCAAGGGGCAGGGCTTGGGATTCGACTGGCAGAATTGCAGGAACTCGCTGGCGTAATCGGCAGGGAGAATACAGAGGTTACCCTGCACAAAACCGCGCGAGTAGCCGGAGGTGTTGCTGGTGAAATCGCCGCTACGGATTTTACGACGCAGTTCGAGAGGTGAAATATCCTGGTTCATATCGGATCGAAATAGAGTTTAACCTGAGTTTTACAACTCTTTGGCCCGTTCGCGCAATACATTTTTCTGAATCTTGCCGGTTGCAGTTTTAGGCAGCTCGCCAAAAACGACTTTTTTAGGACGTTTGAAGCGGGCCATATTGTCCGCGCAAAACTCGATCAACTCCTGTTCGCTGGCTTCGGCATCTGTTTTCAGTTCGACAAACGCGCAGGGAACTTCACCCCATTTTTCATCGGCCAGGGCCACGACCGCCGCTTCGCCGACCGATGGGTGCTTGTAAAGCACGCCTTCGACCTCAACCGAGGATATGTTTTCACCGCCTGAAATGATGACATCTTTGGCTCGGTCCTTGACCTGGATATAACCATCGGGGTGGATCACCGCAATATCGCCACTCAGAAACCAGCCATCCTTGAAGACATCGGCAGTGGCACCGGTATCCTTCAGGTATCCCTTCATCACTGTATTGCCGCGAATGACAATTTCGCCCATGGTTTCGGCATCCCAGGGGACTGATTCACCGTTCTCCGGATCGATCACATCGACTGCCTCGGTCATCGAAAAACGTACGCCCTGGCGTGCCTTCAGTTCCGCCTGGCGTTCAATCGATTGCTGGTACCAGTCATCCTGTGGCGCCGAGTGGAGTATATGCCCATAGGTTTCGGTAAGCCCGTAGACGTGCATGACCTCGAAATTAAACTGCGCCATGCTTTCCAGTACCTTGGCTGGCGGCGGTGCACCCGCGGTCATCGCGTAGATGGTGTCGTCGAATACTTTCTGGTCCTCTGCCGGAGCATTGGCGAGCATGTTTAATATAATTGGCGCACCGCCGAAATGAGTGATTTTGTGCTCGTCGGCAAGCTCGAAAAACAGTTTCGGAATAAATGCGCGAATGCAGACCACGGTTGCGGCCAGTGCAGTCATGGTCCAGGCATGTCCCCAGCCATTGCAGTGGAACATCGGCACCGTGTACAGGTAACGCGGATGCGGCGGCAGCGCCCAGGAAATGACGGTGCCCATGGTCATCAGGTAAGAACCGCGGTGGTGGTAAACCACGCCCTTGGGCAGGCCAGTGGTTCCTGAGGTGTAGTTCAGAGTCAGCGCCTGCCATTCGTCTTCGGGTGGTCGCCATTCGAAGGTGTCGTCGCCACGATCGACCAGATCTTCATAAAAGCTGAAACAAACATCGGTGGGTAATCCCGGTTTCTCAGCAGCATCGGCATCGTCGATAATAATGATTTCAGGCTGTAGCTCACAGCTTTGCAAGGCTTCCTTCAGCACTGGCCAGAGTTGGCGATCGCAAATGAAAACCCGGGATTCACCATGATCGATGATATGAGCCACTGTCGCCGCGTCCAGGCGGGTGTTAATCGTATTTAACACGGCACCCGCCATCGGAATCGAGAAATGGCTTTCGAACATTTCGGGGGTATTGAAGGCGAATACTGAAACCGTGTCGTTCTTGCCGATGCCTCGTGCAGCCAGGCTCGACGCGATGCGGGTGCAGCGATTACGCGTCTGCGCCCATGTGTAGCGACGCTGGTTATAAATCAGTGCTTCGCGTTGAGGATAAATATCCGCCGTGCGTTGCAGGAAAGATAGCGGTGTCAGCGGTACGAAGTTGGCGCCGTTGGGATCGAGTTGATCGTATTCGATAGTCATAATAAACCTGGTGCTCCTTCAATGAAGTAT
>Ga0255052_10002799_pt1 | contig 12399 bp, 8 predicted proteins | sample JV7_2_21_MG_FD_188632 | JGI IMG/M metagenome (GOLD analysis project Ga0255052, IMG submission 188632) | Seawater microbial communities from Jervis Inlet, British Columbia, Canada - JV7_2_21 | ecosystem: Environmental > Aquatic > Marine > Inlet | place: Canada: British Columbia | collected... | reverse complement strand
ACCAACAGGCGATTCTTCGCCTGCTCGATGAACTCGGGAGTCTGGCTGACGGAGACCTGACTGTTGAAGCAACAGTAACGGAAGATATTACGGGGGCGATTGCCGACTCAATTAATTACGCTATCGAAAAGCTCCGCGAACTGGTAGCGACGATCGATAAAACCGCGATCATGGTCGATTCGGCGGCCAAGCAAACCGAAAGCACGGCCGGTCACATGGCAAGAGCCGCGGATGTTCAGGGCCGTGAGATCAATGCTGCAACTGAATCGATTGTATCGATGGCTGCATCGATCGAAGAAGTATCCGGCAACGCGGAAAGATCCTCGGACGTTGCTCGACACTCGGTCGATGTCGCACATAAAGGTGGAGAAGCTGTTCGGCGCACGATCGACGGCATGAATGCCATTCGCGAAACCATTCAGGAAACATCGAAAAGGATAAAGCGGCTCGGCGAAAGCTCACAGGAAATCGGCAATATTATCGAACTGATCAACGATATTGCCGAGCAAACAAATATTCTTGCATTGAATGCGTCCATTCAGGCGTCAATGGCTGGCGAAGCGGGCAGGGGATTCGCGGTTGTTGCCGATGAGGTTCAACGACTGGCGGAACGGTCGACCAATGCCACAAGACAGATCGAGGTCCTGGTCCGCACAATTCAGTCGGACACGAATGAGGCCGTTGTTTCCATGGAACGCAGTACAACGGACGTGGTCGGTGGGGCGCTCCTTGCAGAGAATGCGGGTGCGGCGCTCGACGAGATCGAACAGGTCTCTAACCAGATCGCAAGTCTCGTGCAGAACATTTCGAGTTCGGCAAGGCAGCAGGCCGAATCGGCAGCAGACGTAACCCGACGTACGACGAAGCTAAAGGAAATCGGCGAACAGACCGGCAGGGCGACAACTGCGACAGCGGCATCGATTTCAAAATTGTCTGAACTGGCATCCCAGCTAAGACAGACAGTTGCTGGATTTACCCTGCCAGGTGCGGCGCTCGAGACCACCACACTATCCAGTACGGCCTCACCAGTACCGCAGAGCGCATTGGAGGAGAAGGCTGCGGGCTGATATCTGATGGGCACCGAATCGAGTTTCCAGGAGCAGCTCAGCGACGAGAGCGCCGGCGAATTTGGTGCCAGTGCGCTGTCGATCGTCAGCGAAGAGCTCATGGAGACGATTCGCAACGCAAATCTTGCGCTCGAGGACTGCGTCGATGGCCGTGGCGGCTCTGCCGCGCTGGTCCGAAGCGGCCAATTACTACACCAGGTCAATGGTGTGCTGAAGATGACCGAGACCTACGGCGCAGCCTTGCTGGCCGAGGAAATGGAAGCGGTCTGTGCTTACCTTGCCAACCTTCGTGCGGGCAAGGGCAGGGAGGACGGCCTCGACGCATTGACGCGGTCGATGGTACAGCTACCTATCTATATCGAGCGTTTGATCGGTGGAGGCCGGGACATTGCGCTCGTTTTGTTGCCGATGTTGAACGATTTGCGTGCTGCCCGTGGCCGGCCGCTTCTGTCCGAAGGAACGTTGCTGCTCCTTAACCTCTCGCCCAGCACCAAACCGGCCGGCAAAGAAGAAAGAGAAACGACCGGCGAAGATCCGCTAGTTGTCGCAACGAAACTGCGGCCGAAATTCCAGCTTGCGTTGCTTGGTTGGATTCAAGGTGACGACGTAGAAAAATACTTGAAGACCTTATCCGAAGTTGCGCTGGCACTCGAGAAATCGGCAAACCGCGACGATATGCATCAACTTTGGTGGGTTGCTGGCGGTGTTCTCGAGTCACTGCAAAACGGCGGACTGAAAACTTCGGTCGCGCTGAAAAGGCTGCTTGGTCAGATAGACAGGCAAATCAAGCTGCTGATTGATCAAGGCATCGAAGCTTTCGACAATCACCCGGTAACGGATCTCATGAATAATCTTCTCTACTACGTCGCGCGCTCAAGTAATGCGGGCGAACGTATTAGCGAGATTCGTGCGGCCTTCAACCTGGTTGAGTTGTTACCGGGCGACGAGCAGGTCGAACATGCTCGCGAGAGTTTGTCGGCGCCCAGTGTCAAGCTGATGAAAACGGTCGCGGCGGCGATCAAGGAAGATCTTGGGAGGGTAAAGGACGTGCTGGACATTTACGTCCGCACCGGTATGAACAAGTCCTCCGAACTCGTGCCACAGCTCGAATTGTTGAAGAAGATCAGCGACACGCTTGGTGTTCTGGGGCTCGGAGCATTGCGCGGTGACATCGAGTCTGAGATTGACAGGCTAAAAAACGTGGTTGCGAAAACGGGGGCGGCCGATGAACAGACGATAATCGAAATTGCCACGACGCTTCTGAAAGTCGAAGACCGGCTTGATCAACAACTGGTTCATCTGATTGTCGCCAAGGAACCGGTGCGGGGTGAAGAGGAACCGGCGCTACCGGAGGAGGAAAACGCTGATTACCGCCAGGTTGCCGAAGCGGTGATGCGTGAGAGCATTATCAATCTCGCACGAATCAAGGAAACGTTCAGCCAGAGCCTCTCGTCGGGACGTGACTCGATGGGGCTCGATAGTGTCCCGGCGTTGATTCGTGGCATCAAGGCCGGGCTCTTGATGTTGAACAAGACTCGCGCCATGGAAGTCGTCGACCGGGTCGGCAGATTGACTTCCCTGGCACTCAAGGGTGGCGGTCCCGGCAGGCTCACGCAAAAAGAAACGGATCGACTGGCAGATGCCATCGTCAGCATCGAGTACTACATGGAGACAGTCAAGGCTGGCAGGAGGGAGCCTTGGTACATGCTGGACAACGCGGAAGCCTGTCTGGTCGTATTGCGCGATCTCGAGCAGCGCCTCAAGAAAGAGGAACACTTGCAGGTACCGATCGCGAAAACGATGAAAATTGCCAAGTTGGACATGGATAAATTCGGTGCCGAACAACAGGCGGCCGCGGACGGGGCGCAGGGAACTGCAGTCATACCGATGCCCGTCATAGCGCCGGATGCGGAGCACCTCGATCCGGAACTGCTGGAATTGTTCATCGAAGAGGCCAAGGAAGAGGTCGCGAGTGTCAAGCGCAACCTGCCGAAGTGGCAGGAGGCACCCGAAGACATGGAAACACTGATTACGATTCGCCGCTCTTTTCACACGTTAAAGGGAAGCGGCCGGATGGTCGGGGCCGAGCGCATCGGCGAGTATTGCTGGAGCGTTGAAGGCTTGCTGAACAAGCTGATCAATCGGACGCTCGCGCGGACGCCGCCTATGGTTGACTTTATCGTGGAAGCTGTTGCAGCGGTGCCGGAGCTTGTCGAACAACTCGAAGTTGGTACGGAACCGACTTCGGACATCACTCTTCTGATAGCGCGAGCGAACGCATTCGCCGAAGGCGACCCGAACGCGGCCGTCCTGACAATTGCAACGTCAGGACGCGAAGAGAAAGCGGCAGAGGTGGAAGGCCTCGAGATGGACCCGGTCCTGCTCGACATCTTTTCAAAAGAGACCGCGGGTCATCTTCAGGTCATTCGCGACTACGTCGAAGCGTGCAAAGGGCATCGTCCGCCGTTTCACGTTACGGACAAGTTGCACCGCGCCTGTCATACCTTGCACGGCAGTGCGAATATGGCGAACGTCGAACGCGGTGTTGCGGTAGCCGGCGCACTGAATCGGCTTGTCCGACGTGTCCATGATTACAAAGTAGGTTTTCTGCCGTCGGGCATCGATGCACTTCGTGCGGCAACGAAGGCTATCGAGACGATTGTCGGCGATATTAACCAGCCAGACCGCAAGCGATCCGACTTCGCTGTTCTGATCGAGCACCTCAACAATTTAACAAACGTGATTGAACCAGTCACTGTCACAGACATACCGGCAGAAGATAAGGCTGTCAAAACCGAGCCGCCTGTGGTCGAACAGTCGATTGAGGCCGAATACGATGCAGAGATCGGCGCCATTTTCTCTGAAGAAGCTGCCGAACTCTTAGAGGCGGCGGACCAGGCGCTCGTGGACTGGTTCAAAAAGAAAGACAACCGCGAGCCTGTCGAGGAACTCAAGCGGTATTTGCATACATTGAAAGGCGGTGCGCGCATGGCGGGTATCGTCGCGATGGGCGATCTCAGCCACGCGCTCGAGACGCTGTTGATCGGCCTTGACGACGGCCGCATTACGCCGTCACAAGAGATCGATGACATGCTACAGCGAAGCGTCGATGAACTGCATCGAATGCGGGATACCGTTATAGCCGGGAAGAAAGTTACTGCGGCAGTCCAGCTTGAAAAGCATCTTCATCAAATCAACGCCGGCGAAATGGCTGTGGCCGACGAGGCCGAAGCTGCGGCCCCAAAAAAGGTCGAAACGCCAGCCGAGGAAGGTGGCGATACAGTTTCTGTCGAATTTACGATCGAGCCTGAAGAAGTCGTCAGTATGGTTATCGTTGATACGCCACTGAACGAGGAAATGGCTGAGATCAGGAAGGCGGAGGAAATACCTGAGGCCGCTCCGGAGATCGCGGAGGGAGAGAAAAAGGTTGCAATGGCTCCACCGGAACCGGCGGCGGCAGAAGGGGAAGACGAGGTGGGGGTTGCAGACGAGCGGCCATTTCCCGACCAAGCACCGGCCGCAGAGGGGAGCCGCCAGGAATTTGCGCGCATCGATCCCGACCTGCTTGAAGATCTTTTAAACGCTGCCGGCGAGATCAGTATTTACCATTCGCGGCTCAGCCAGCAGATTAACTCGATCGAATTTCACGTCGACGAATTCGAACAGACTGTCAGTCGCCTTCGTGAGCAGTTGCGCAAACTCGAAATTGAAACCGAGGCCCAAATTATGCATAGCCACCAGGACTCGCTGGTGGCTCGTGACTTCGATCCGCTTGAGATGGATCGATATTCGAATATCCAGCAGCTATCACGGGCGCTTGCAGAGTCTGCCAATGACATGGGCAGTCTCAAAGACCTTCTGCAGTCGCTGACCTCCGAGGCCGAAACCCTGCTCGTGCAGCAAGCGCGTGTTACGACTGAACTTCAGGACGGCCTGATGCGGACGCGTATGGTGCCGTTCCAGCGTCATGTTGCCCGGCTCACGCGCGTCGTCAGGCAGGCTGCGGCCGAGTCCGGAAAACGCGCGGAACTGGCGGTCGAAGGCGCTTCAGGGGAGCTTGACCGACAGGTCCTGGACAAGATGTTGCCGCCGTTCGAGCACATGATGCGCAACGCGGTGGTGCACGGCATTGAGATGCCGGAAGAGCGTCAGGCAGCGGGGAAACCGGCTACCGGCAGAATCACGATTCGCCTGCACCGCGAAGGTGCGGAGATGCTAATCGACGTTGCTGACGACGGTGCCGGCCTGGACGTCGATGCGATACGACGTAAAGCCTATGAGAAGGACATGCTCAAGCCCGACAGCAAAGTGTCGGATCAGGAAATCATGGATCTGATCCTGACGCCGGGCTTCAGCACAGCGGACGCGGTCACTCAGTCGGCCGGGCGCGGCGTCGGCATGGATGTCGTTGCGAACGAAGTCAAGAAACTCGGCGGATCTTTGAGAATATCCTCTGTCACCGGACAGGGCACGAATTTTACGGTCCGCTTGCCGTTCACGTTGGCGATCACGCAGGCCCTGATCGTGCGAACGGGCGATGAAGTTTATGCACTGCCGCTGCCGACTGTGGAAGGTGTGGCCCGGATCGCACGGACAGATCTCGAGACCTTGTTGAGCCAGAGTGAACCAAGCTACGAGTATGGCGAGGAGACCTTCCGCTTCCGACATCTCGGTATGTATCTCGGCGGTCAGTCTGCGAAGCTGCCCGATGATGACTCGTTTGTGCCGGTCATTCTCGTTCGCGCCGGCGAACACTCAGCGGCACTGCTTACCGACGAAATGCTTGCGAGTCGTGAGATCGTCGTTAAGTCGGTGGGCCCCCAGCTTTCGAGTGTTCGTGGCATCTCGGGTGCGACGATTCTCGGTGACGGACGAATCGTGCTTATCCTGGATATCAATGCTCTGGTTCGCACGGGCGCGCCTGTTGTGGAACTCAAGACTACAGCGCCAACACCGAGAGACGATCGGCCACTCGCCATGATTGTGGATGACTCGATTACGGTGCGGCGCGTGATGGAGCGTTTCCTGGAGAGAAACGGCATGCGCGTCGTGACGGCCAAAGACGGTCTCGATGCGGTGAGCCAGTTACAGGACAATAAGCCGGACATCATCCTGCTGGATATTGAAATGCCGCGAATGGACGGCTATGAATTTGCCTCGCACGTCCGCAACGATGAGCGGTTCTCGGATGTGCCGATTATCATGATTACCTCGAGAGTCGGCGATAAGCATCGCGCGCGCGCCATCGAACTTGGTGTAAACGAGTATCTTGGCAAGCCGTATCAGGACACCAAACTTCTCGAGGCCATTCAGCGATTGCTGGAAGAACGAGGAATCAAGTTGTCGTGAATGCCGAAGCCGAGGAACTATACAGCCTGCTTGTGCCGCTCGCGGAGGATCGTCTGATCGTTCCACGTGCCTGCGTTGCGGAGGTCGTCAGGTATAGCAAGCCCGTTCAGGAACCCGGCAGCCGGAACTGGATGCTGGGCATCATTAACTGGAACGGCCGTGCCCTGCCTGTCGTGTCTTTCGAAGGCACAATCGACAAAGACATACCGGCCGTCACCGGCCGGACCAGGATCGTCGTGTTTTATGCAAGCACCAGTCAGATAAAGACGGGCCATTTCGGCCTTTTGACACAGGGCTTTCCGCAACTCGTCCGCATCAACAAGGAAGTTCTGAAGCTCGATTCGACGGAAGGCTGGCCTGAGGGCGCGCCGGTTCTGTGCCGCGTCAAAATGATCAATGAGTACCCGCTCGTTCCCCACCTGGAAAAACTCGAGTCGATGCTGGCGGAGGAGTCCGTCCAGACCTGAGCTTGGACCACCAGCATTGAAATCAGCCCTATTGGATTCAAATGTGTGTCTATACTGTTAGTTCTCGCGGAGGCCTGATCCGACCCGCCGAGCAACGTCCTTCGCCGAATCAGGACGACCGGCCTGACGGTTGCGAGCCCGATCTCATCATTATTCACAGCATCAGCCTGCCGCCGGGTGAATTTGGTGGGCCGTATGTCGAGCAACTTTTCACAAATCGCCTGGATTGGGATGACCACCCGTACTTTGCGGAAATCAGGGGCCTGACGGTCTCGTCACATCTGTTTATTCGACGCGGTGGCAGTCTGCTACAGTTCGTGCCGTTCAGTCGCCGCGCGTGGCATGCCGGGACATCCTCTTACCGCGATCGTCAGGAATGCAACGATTTCTCTATCGGGATCGAGCTTGAAGGAGAGGATGAAACGCCATATGCGGATCCCCAGTACGACACGCTGATTCAAGTCATCAGCGCGCTGCAAACAACGTACACTTCTCTTTGTGCGCGACGTATCGTCGGGCACTGTGACATCTCTCCGGATCGAAAATCAGACCCTGGTCCTGCTTTCGACTGGCTGCGATTGTATGATGGGCTCTGCAAAAACACCGAGGCAATATGAAATTAATTGCACTTCTGATCGGACTTGTGGTGGAGCGTCTCGCGACTCAACTGTTTCATCTTCGTGAACCTCGCTGGCTCGATCGCATCATCGACATCGGCTTTCGTCAGGGCAACCGGTTTTCGAACTGGCCGGCGCTCATACCGGTAATTATTCTCGCAGTGATTATGGTCCTGCCGGTGTTTCTCGTCGTTTTCGGTCTGGGTGATGCCTTGCTGGGATTTCCCTATCTGATTCTTGCCGTCGTTGTTCTGTTTTTCTCGCTGGGCCCGAAGGATATCGGCGAAGGCGTCGACGATTATTGCGCAGCGCTGGAGGCTGAGGATGAGGAAGAGATTCGCAACACCGCCAAAGCGCTGGCTGAAAGGGAACTTCCGTCGGATCTGCTGGAGCGTATTCACATAGTCGAAGAAGCTGTATGTGTCCAGGCCAATAATCGTCTGTTCGCAGTCATTTTCTGGTTTGTGCTGCTGGGGCCTTTCGGGGCCTGGTCTTACCGCGTTACTGACCTGATTCGGCGCCGGGCTGTGTTTAATGCGTCGCGTGACGAGGCCGGCAACGGAACTGCAGAGATGTTCCTCGAGGCCGCGGGACAACTTCACGGGTGGCTCGCGTGGATTCCGGCACGTCTGACAGCCATTGGCTATGCCATGGCTGGCAGCTTTGAAGGTGCGCTGTCTGTCTGGCGCACACCCGAAGGCGACACCGCGAAGACTCAGCGCGAGCACAGTGAGGCATTGCTTGCCCGAGTTGGTATCGGCGCGCTGGCGCTGCAGGAGGAAGAGGATGAAAGCGTCTGTGATCGTGGCGTTCGCGGCGCGACGGCCGCCAATGGTCTGGTTTTCCGGTTGCTGTTTATCTGGGCCGCAGTCATTGCCGCTATGACTTTGTATGGCTGGTCTGTGTGAAGGGCAGACACGCGACCCTTGCCTTATTTTTAGCCACTCTGATTTCGCTGGTCGCTTGCGAGCCAGCAGCGGACCGCTGGAGTGGAGACAGCACTCAGAATTTCGAGCTGCGGGATGGCCTTCGTATCGTCGCGCTGGCACCCCATCTTGCGGAGCTCGTATTTGCAGCCGGTGCCGGCGATTTTCTTGTCGGCGTGAGTGCTTACAGCGACTATCCAGATGAAGTCCTGGCTTTACCGCTCGTTGGCGACGCTTTCGTAATTGATCAGGAACGGCTCGCATTACTCGAGCCGGATATGCTGCTCGCCTGGCAAAGCGGAACGCCGCAGCATGTCGTCAGTGAACTCTCGAAACGGGGCTACCGCGTCGAAGTCATTCAAACGCGTAGCCTCGCAGATATTGCATCGGCCCTCGAAACCATCGGCGAATTGACCGGCAATACGGCCCTCGCAACGCAGGCAGCGGCGGACTTCAGGCGGGGGCTTCAGGCGCTGGCCGAGCGGTATTCTGCGGCCACACCCATTCGTGTCTTCTATCAGGTCGACAAGCGCCCTCTTTATACGATTGGCGGCGATCATTATGTTAGTGAACTCATCGAGCATTGTGGTGGTCAAAACGTTTTTTCGGACCTCGTTCGTCTGGCCCCGCTTGTTGCGGTCGAGGCCGTTCTCGACAGGAATCCAGAAATCTTGCTTGTAAGTTCCGACGCCAGAGCCGATACACTCAGCGAATGGGATCGCTGGCCGGACTTGGCTGCGAATCGTTATGGCAATCGATATGTTATGCCGGCGAATGAGATTGGCCGGCCAACTCCAAGGTTGCTGATCGCCGGAGAGGCCTTGTGCAGTGCGTTGCAGCAGGGGCGGGCAAATCGGGATAAAACGCAGCAACATGAATGATAGATCAGACACGATTGTTGTTCGGGATGTCAGGAAGAGTGATTGGCAAAATGTACGGCGATTACTGGACGAAGCCGGACTGCCCGTCTCCGATCTGGGTCCGGACCGGCTCGGCAGTTTTCTGATTGCCGAACGATCTGGTGCGGAACAAAGCGAGACGCTGGGTACGATTGGCCTTCAGCAGTTCGATCAGGTGGGTCTTTTGCGTTCCCTTGTCGTCAGCGACAGCCGTCGTAAATCGGGACTCGGGAAAAGACTCGTTGCGGCGCTCGAAGCGAATGCCTGTTGCGCTGGCGTCACGGACCTGTGGCTCCTAACAATCGACGCCGAGCGTTATTTCGAAAATCTCGGCTATAAGATGATGAGCAGGGACTGTGCTCCCGATATTATTCGGGAGACGGAAGAATTCAGTGGTCTGTGCCCGGACGGTGCCTATCTGATGCACAAAGCGTTGCATGACGGCACCAGGCAATAATGAAGAATTGCCTGGGACGGACCCCGGGACAGACCCCGATTACTTCAACGTTCGCGGTCCCAGAGCACTTCCTGGCCCGATTCCGCGCGCGCCAGAACCCGGGCGATCACAAATAACAGGTCTGACAAGCGATTGAGGTATTTCAGCACTTCGTCTCTGACTGTCTCAACTTTTCTCATGGACAGGACGCGTCGTTCTGCACGCCGGACGACAGCTCTTGCGGTATGGCATGCAGCGGCTGCCGAGCCGCCGCCAGGCAAAATAAAGTCCTTAAGTGGTGGCAAATCGGCGTTGAAATGATCAAGGTTTTTTTCGAGCCGATCGACAAAGTGCTGCTCGATCGCGCTGTGACCCGGAATGCACAACTCACCGCCGAGTTCAAAAAGGTCGTGCTGAATTGCAATCAGACATTCACGAATGGGCGGGGACAATGAGTCCCCGGCAAGGACCACGCCGATGGCGCTGTTGGCCTCATCGACCGTGCCGTAGGCTTCGACCCGTGCACTGTCTTTTTCCACGCGGCTGCCGTCGCCCAGGCCAGTTGTGCCGTCATCTCCAGTCCGCGTAACTATTTTGCTGAGCCGGTTGCCCATTCGTCATTTCCAACTATATTTCAGTTCCAGAAATCCGCTGCGCTCCTGCATCGGAAAACCGTCCGCAGTTTGATACGCCTCATCCAGCAGGTTTTCGACACGTGCATTCAGTCGCCATTTGTCGCCCAGTGCAATCTGTCCGGTCAGGTTCATCAAAACGTAGCTCTCGAGCTTCGTACCGCCGAAATCCTCCCGGTTGCCACTCGCCAGCAGCGCAAGACCAATCCTGTGGATGCCGATGTCCCTCGTAAGGGCCACAGTCAGACTATCCTCCGCGCGCCGCAGCAATCGTACCCCATCTGTTGCATTGTCGGCTTTCTGATGCACGAAATTCACCCGCAGGCCAAAGCTGTCACCGTGATACTCGTAAGCAATCTGCGCGCCACGGATCTCGGCCCGGCCGATGTTCCGCAACTGAAATGTCACCAGGTCAAATTCGATGAGGTCTTCGATATCGTTCTGGTATAACTCCAGGCTGAAGCTATGCCGGGGCCGTGGATAGAATCGCAGACCTAACTGAACCTCATCCGCTACCTCTGGCGATAACCCGGGGTTGCCACCAAAGCCATATCTGTCCGTCGCATCGGGAGCACGAAACGCGTGGCCTATGCCGGCATTTACCGTCCACCGGCCATTCAGGTCGAAAGCATATTCGGCGTTCCAGGTGGTCTCGTTACCGATGGCCTCATGATCAGTCAGGCGGACAGCAAGAAATGACTGGTGCCTCCCGCTTGACCACTGGTCCTCGATGAAAACGGCCTTCACCGACGTGTCTTCTTCGAAACCCGAGCCGAACGACAATGTCTTCGCTGTCTCGTCCACGAAGTACAGGCCGCCGACCCAGATGTGATTTCCTGCTGCGAAGCTGTATTGCCAGTCGAGGGTCGCTCGCCTGGACTCGACGAAATCATCGGACTGGTTTTGAGAGACGTCATCGATGATGTAGCTCAACAGAAGTTTGCTTTGTGCCCGGTCTGCAACGGGCGTAACTATTTCAATGGCCGTGCTTGCGTTTTTGAAATCCTGGTCAAGTGGCGAAAGGAAGAAGTCGAGATACTCGACCGTGCCCGATGCTTGCCAGTGTCGAATCGAAACGTCGTTTTTTCCCAAGCGTCTGTGCCAATAGACGTTGGCAGTCAGGTTGTCGTAGCCGCGATCGAGATCACTACCGGTCCGAACCGGAAATCCGTCTGTTTCCTGCCAGTTGACCGACACGCCGAATTCCCCGTTTTTACTGCGGCTGCCGCCTGAGGCGAAACCGGAACTCGTATTAAAGCTCCCGCCACCGATACTGCCTTCGGCGTAAGTGCGGGTTGCGCGCCGCGTGATGATATTGACAACGCCACCGATTGCATCGGTGCCAAATAATGCGGAACGCGCACCTTTCACGATCTCGATACGGTCGATGATTTCCGGTGCGATGTTCTGTATTGCGGCGCCGCCGATGGTCCCTGGATTGATCCGGACACCGTCGAGAAGGACCAGGGTGTGGTTGCTTTCAGTGCCACGAAGGAATATCGAAGTCGCCTGCCCCGGACCGCCGTTCCGGCCGATGTCGATACCCGCTTCGAATCGCACGAGTTCTGCCAGGTCCGTTGCGAGAGACTGTTCAATCTGTTCACGTGTAATGACGGTGACCGGCACGATTGCATCGTGGATGGATATTTCCGTCCGTGTCGCAGTGACGATGATCGTGTCTTTCGGTTGAATTTCCTGCGCGGCTGCTGCAAGTGAAAGCGTGAATGCCGGCAAGATCGCAAATGAGCCCTTGATATTCTTCATTTCTACCCCGGTGCACACCACCCGTGTGCGTGAAAGTGCCATACGATGCGGATGTGGTTTTGGGGTCTTGGGACAGTCACTTGAGTGGATGCCCGAATAGTCGCCCGCCGCACCATTCGCGTGTACACCAAGCCGGTCTCCGGGCTTACGAGTGGATGTGCATCCGCTCCGTAGCGCCTTCCCACGAATCAAAAGACTTCAAGTCCCAGGATTCGCAGTGGCTCCGATCGCGCACAAGCGTT
>Ga0255052_10002798_pt1 | contig 12400 bp, 6 predicted proteins | sample JV7_2_21_MG_FD_188632 | JGI IMG/M metagenome (GOLD analysis project Ga0255052, IMG submission 188632) | Seawater microbial communities from Jervis Inlet, British Columbia, Canada - JV7_2_21 | ecosystem: Environmental > Aquatic > Marine > Inlet | place: Canada: British Columbia | collected... | reverse complement strand
CGTTCCGGATTCCAGCGCATGATCATCTTTGCCCCCAGACGGCGGGGGTGGCGAGGGTCGCCAAGCACCAGGTCACGCACGCGCGGCGCGCTTTCGCGTGCTGACTTCGCGGGCAACCAGACGACACGTAATGGAATCACTCGCGTATCGCCATCCATCTCGAGGTATTGCGGCAGCTCGCCAACGACGAGGCGCCCCTTTTTGCCAAAAAGTACGGGCAGCACGAGTTGCGATACTTTCGCATGCGCAAGCTCAGAATCGGCGCTTGTCGTTGTCAGCCACCTTTCAAGTAACTCTTGCTCGACGTCATGGCTCGCATCGAGCAAAAAGAGCACCGACTCCTCCGGTGGCTCGGGCCACGGACTCTGCGATGGCTCGCTGTCAATCGTCACGGCCGCTCACCTCAAGCGCCGTCAGATGCGGACGTCGTCCCTGCCCCGTTTGTCGATTGCTTTGATGCCGTTTTTTTCGTGGATGCCGCCGGCTTGCGGGTGGTCTTGGCGCCCTTGGGCAGTTCACTCGCCTTTTTGGCTCTGCCCGGGGCCGAGTCATCCGGATTTGGCTGACCGAGGGCCTTAAGATACAGTTCCCGGACCTCGGCCACATGCCGATTCAGGGTTTCTTTCGTCCATTCACTGGTATCGATCGGTGGCAACACCTCGACCTCGACCGTCGCCTTGCGGTAAAAGGACTGGCCTTTCGGTGCCACATCGATCGCGTTATGAATAACGATCGGCACGATCGGCACACCGGCCTGCATCGCAATATGAAACGCGCCTTTCTTGAATGGCCCGATTTTCGGCGACACGGTCCGCGTGCCCTCCGGAGCGATCAAAACGGACTTGCCTTCGTTCTTTATTACGTCGACCAGCGGTTTCATCGCTTCGATAGCGCTCGATGTGTTTTCCCGATCGATCAGCACCGCTCCTCCGAACTCCATGATCTTGCCCATCAGTGGATATTTGCCGATTTCCTTTTTAGCGACACCGGCGATGTCACGCCGCAAGAGCTTGGACGTAATGATCATGTCGGCCTTGCTCTGGTGATTAAAGATGAAGACCGCGGGACGGTGAGTCCACAAATGGCGCTCGCCGCTTACATTCATTCTGAGGCCGACGAGCGCACTAGCGACGTCCGCGAACAATGACATCGAGAAATTCTGCGCCTCACGCTTCGATCCGCTCAATGCCCAGATCGGCAGTCCAGCCGCAAAGACCGGAATCAAGCTCATGTCCGCAGCGAAGGAGCGCACGTAGTCAGTTGCGCTCGCACGCCCTCGGCTCGTGAAATTCCGAATCGGCCAGCCTCGTTCTTCGGCTACCTCGGTGAGTTTGGAGTTCGGATTCAGCGCATGGGGCTTGCCAACACGCTCGAGCAACTCGATATCGTCATAACTGTCGGAATAGAAAAAGCTCTGGTCCATGTCGATGCCGTGCTCTTTGGCCAGCTTTTCGGCCGCGATGACCTTGCCCTCGCCAAAACACAATGGACGAATAATCTCGCCGGTAAACTCACCATCTTCCACCTCCATGTGGCTGCACAGCACGTGCTCAATATCGAGATCACGTGCCGGAGGATCGACCTGGTACGGTGTTGCCGATGAGACAATCGCCACAGTATGGCCCTTATCCAAATGCGCTTTGACCAACGCGCGTGATTCCGGATAAATCAGTTTTGCGATCTGCTTTTCGTAGACATCTTCGCCGAATTCGATATAACTGGCTTCGGTCACACCCTTCATCAGCTTGCCGCTGGCCGTCATGAGCCCGGAAAAACCGATCTTGCCCAGGCTGAAGCTGCCGATCGTCGAAACGGTTTCGACGAAGTCGCTGACCGACATCTCACCGCGCTTTATCTGCTCCTTGAAAAATTCCGTCGCCGAAAAGCCGGCCATCACTGTGCCGTCAAAATCGAAGAACGCCCCGATTTGCGGGCCGTCGGGTGCTTCGTTGACCACTCGAGTCAGGTCTGTATGCAATGCCATTTCTTTGTTCTCTTTACTATTGTTGTTGTATCTGATTTTCACTATAGCCTATACGGCCGCGGTACCGACGGCTGCTGGAGCATTTGCGCCCTGCCCGGACGTGCGTGCGACAAATCGCGCAATCTCGTCCATCGCCTCGTTGGCCTCCGGCAGCATATGGCCGAGCATCTGAAAGACGTGCACCATACCCGGCCAAATCTGCATCTCGACGGGCGATCCCTGGCTGCGAGCCCTATTAACATAGCGGTGTGCGTCATCGTGCAGCATCTCGCAATCGCTGGCGTGCACCAGCGTCGGTGGCAAATCACCGAGTTCGCCGAACAGCGGCGAAACGATGGGATTCGACGGATTCAATCGTCCTGCGACCAGCGCCAACAAGGCCTTGAGCGTCGCCGGAATTTTCGCGATCAGGCCGAGCGAGGGACCGAGCATGGCATCGCTGGCCACATTATTGCGAAAACTCGGGTTTGCGAGCGTCGAGTCCGTTGACGGCGAGAGCGCAATAACGGCATCCATACGCCGCACACCCTCATCCCGTGTCCAGGCTGAGAGCATCAGCGCGAGATTGCCACCCGCGGAATCGCCGGCGACATACACCTCACTCGCCGGGCCGGCCCCGGCCGGGCCATTGTCGAGCATCCAGCGATAACCGGCCTGGCTGTCCAAAATCGTGTCGATGCGCCGATTCTCGGGCATCAGGCGATAGTCGATTGCCAACACGGCCACTCCACAGGACCGGCTCAGTGCTGCCGTCAGCATCCGCGCGCTTCGCGGGCTACCGACAAAAAACCCGCCACCGTGAAGATACAATAATCGTCTGGATGGGTCCGCCCCGGGCGCCAGCACCCATTCGGCAGCGACGCCACCGGCGTCGACAGCGTCGATACGCACATTGAGCTGGTCCGCCGTAACCGGCGCGCCGAGAAGTCCTTGATCCATGATCCGGCGCAATGCTGTCATCTGATCGCGCCTCGGCCCTGCCTGCACTTCGTTGGCCATTGCTTTGAGGCCCAGTATCACCGCCGCGTTCTCCGGACTCGCCTCGCTGCGACCTGCGACCGTTGCGATGCGTGGCTCGTCAAATTCCGAGAGATCCGGTCCGCGCAGAAAGACCCGGGTCGCAATCCAGATGACGGCCACGGCGGCTACGACGAATAACAGAAAATCGACCACGATCATAAGCTCCTTAATTTGATGGGGAATCTACAAGGCAAAAAACCGAAATGCGTAGATTTCATGACCGATAATGCCATATTTAAGCAATTCACGCCCTGTTTATAGCGCCGAATGCGCAAAAAAAGTTGACTAAAACTGCGCTTAAGGTAATATCGCGCGTAGGCGGTCACAGGCCGAATAAGCAGTACCCAAAAGAAACAGAATAGTTACTGACAGGACAACAATATCACCCGAATTCGAAGATGGGGGAACACGAATGGATCTCAAGTTGAGAACAACACGCGTCGTAGTTGCTACGACATCGGCTCTGGCGCTCGCTGCGTTGACGGTCTTCACTCCGGCTCTGGCACAGGATGACGGGCCAGGTTACGCCATCGAAGAAATCACGGTCACGGCACAGAAGCGCGAAGAGAATCTGCAGGAAACTCCGCTGGCAATTACCGCGCTTTCAGAAGCGGCGATCGAAGACCGCGGTATCAAAACCATGACTGACCTGTTCTCGTCAGCGCCCGGTGTTGCCGGCTACGAGGCTCCGTCCTCGCGCGGCAACATTGGTGTCGCCTTGCGCGGAATCGGTTCGGGTAATGCCAGCAATCTCTCGATCGATCCTGCCAACGGCATGTACGTCGACGGTGTCTATCTCGGCAAGGCCATGGGATTGGGCGTGGATTCGATGGACCTTGCCCGCATCGAAATCCTGCGCGGACCGCAGGGTACCCTGTACGGTCGCAACTCGACGGGTGGTGCCATCAATTTCATCACAGCCAAACCGCAGGGTGAGTTCGGGCTCAAGCTTCAGGCTTCCGCCGGTAGTGAGGGAATGCAGGAATTCAAAGGTCGTGTCGACGTGCCATTTTCAGAGAACTTCCTGACCTCGTTCTCCGCACAAACCCGCGAGCGCGATCACCTGTACGACAATACATCGGGTGGCGAGGGCTTCGAGAATATCGATCGTGAGGGCTTTCGATTTGCTGCCCGCTGGGAACCTAACGACAGTGTCACTGTGGACTATGCGTTTGATCACAGCGAGATGGACGAGGAGGTCCAGGCACTGGATATGGTTTCGTTTAACCCGGTTCGTGGCGGCGTGCTCACGGCCGACGGATTTCCGACCAACACGTCGATCAACGATCCGGGTCGCTTTAACACGATCGCCGCAATTCAAGGCGGTTTCGCGCAATCGCTCCAGTTCGGTTTGATTCCGACCCTGCCGCAGACGACCCAGTTCAACCAATGGATGGTCGATTGGCTGGCATGGGCCGACGCCAATGCCACCGGCATTTCGAGCAGCAAAGGACACATCGGCTCGGCCGAGTCGACGCACACATCGACGAATGAAAATGAAGGCCATTCCCTGACACTCGCGTGGGCGGTTGACGACATGGGCGTTTGGGGCGACGTCGAGTTCAAGTCGATCACCGGCTGGCGTGAAATGGAAAACACCAATTTTGGCGACCTCGACGGGCAGGACAACACCGTTGACTCCGGCATCATGTTCCACGGCCTGTTAGAAGCCATCGGCGGCGCCTACTTCGCCTCGTTCCCGGGCATTCCGGCGGCAACCCAGTTCGCGCTTGCTAATAGCATGGTCGATCAGATCAATGCTCGAGGCCGTGCGGAAGTGTTCAACTCGCAGCAGATCAACGACTACGAACAGTTCAGTCAGGAACTGCAGATGGTTGGCAGCACGGACACGGTCGACTACGCCGTCGGACTGTTCTACTTCGACGATGAAGGCGAGCGGCGAGCCAATTCGATAGCAACTTACCCATTATCGGCAACGTTCGCGAACAACTACGACAACAGCGGCACCGCCTGGTCGATTTACTCACAGGTAACCTGGCTGCCGTCGGTTGAAAGCGGCTGGGCAATCACCGGTGGCATTCGCTATACCGAGGAAGAGAAGAACGTCACGCAGTTGCACCGCAGCAACGCTTTCCCGGGCAGTTTTGTCGGTGCGTTCTTTGCTAGCGTTCCGTTTGACGATCTGTACACAGATTCACCAGCCGAGGCCGAAGCAACAATGCCGGAAGTCGCGGGCGTGTTTGGCCGCTCCTATAGCCAGGACTTCGACAATATCAGCGGCAAGTTCACGGTCGCGTACAACTTTTCGGACACGGTCAACGGCTACGCAACCTACTCTACCGGCTACCGCAGCGGCGGCTTCAATGGCGAAGCTTTTGACGCCGCGAATGACCGCGCTGTGCAGTTCGACGAAGAGGACATCACGAGTGCTGAGGTCGGGGTCAAAGCAGACCTGTGGGACGGACGTATGCGCTTGAACGCCGCTTACTTCGCCTACACCTACGACGATCAGCAGGTATCTACATTGAGTGAGGAAAACGGTGTCGTGACGAGCCGAACGTCCAATGCTGGCAAGACGGAGGCTAACGGTCTGGAGCTTGAACTGACGCTGCTGCCGACGGAAAACCTGTTGCTGAATCTCAACTACTCGTATCTGAACAAGGACACCAAGGAATTCCCGCCTCTCATCGCCGCTCAGTCAGCCGGTGGAGCGAGCCTCGCAACGGCCGAACACGTGAAGGACGGCCTGCTGCCTGAGAACCAGATCTCGTTTAATGCGGACTGGACCATTGCGGAAGGCGAATACGGCTTGTTGATGCTCAACGTGAACGGTGCCTGGCAGGAAGAATCCTTCGGCATAGGGCTTAATGGTTTCATCTACAACGCAATCCCGGACGCAGCAAGCACACCCGACACGCCCGCCATCATGGAGCAATTGTCGATCGATGAGCGAACCCTTTTGAATGCTCGCCTGGCGCTGAACGAAATCCAGGTCGGTAATGGCTCGCTCAGCGTAGGCGTATGGGGCCGCAACTTGCTGGATGAGGATCACCGTACGTTCTCGTTCAACTTCGGTGAAGGTCTCGGTCTCAACCTGGCTCAATACGGCGAGCCAAGCACCTACGGCATAGACTTTATTTACCGCTACTAGGTCAAACGGACCGCAATTACGTCACAAAGAAGCCGGCCCAATGGGGCCGGCTGGCTTTTTTTGTGCCTCGCCTTACTTCAGCAACAAGTCATGCAACCTGGCACGGGTTGCCGCGTCGATCCCGAGGCCCTGTTCGATGAAGTTGTCGATCGAGCCGTACTTCGCTTCCATTGCCTCAAACGCACCTTCGAGACTACGAGGACTGACGCCAAGTACCTGTCGCAATACGTCTGCATCGATTTCTGCTTCCGAGACCGCTGCAATTTTCTCGATGCTGTCGTCGATCTTCGCTCTGAGGTACTCATTGCTGAGCAGGAAATCCGCCATCACCTGGTCTCGCGGGACACCCAGAGTCAAAAGAAGCATAGCCGCCGCAAACCCCGTACGGTCTTTGCCGGCCGTACAGTGAAACAGGTGCGGAAGCTTATCCTCGTCTGCCAGGCCGGCGACCCAGGCTCCCCACATCCGGCTGACCTCTACATTTTCGATGTAACCCTTGCGGTCGGTCAGCGCAATCAGCTCAGCCTCGGACAGTTTTCCGGCGTATACCTTTCTGCCGAGTTCGGCAACGTCGAACGCCGGGTTGTTGACTGCAAGCGTCCGGTACTCGATGGCGGGCGACTGTTGCGGCAAACGATCGGGCGCCCCGTCCCTTTCGGAATCGCTGCGAAAGTCCGTTACCGCGGCCAGGTGCAGTTTCTCAAGGTACGCCACGTCGTCATCTGTCAGGGTAGCGAGGCTGTCGGTCCGGTACAGCATGCCCCACTTGACTGTCCGGCCATCCGCCGTTCTGTAGCCACCCATATCACGAGCATTTCGCGTGCTCGCAAGCGGCAGCAAACGTTGCTGCATGGGCGCGCCTGCAGCCGCCGCAGTTGGTATCTCGTCGATCGGTTTGGTCGCACAGGCAGCCAACAAGAAAAGAGCGACGCCAACAACGACAGGCATGCGGTCACAGAAAAAAATGATCGGCTTACGCATTCAGGCTAGACTACTCGCAAGCAACTGTGCGCACCATAAGAACTAAAAAACGCGGCTCACCCAATGCCACATGACTGGAAAGACATACTGAATGAATTCGATGCCCGGTCGCGGGCCGCGAGATCCATGGGGGCGGACAGCAAACTCGAAAGGCAGCGCGCGGATGGCTTCGACGCGCGTCAGCGCATCGATCACCTCGTTGATGACGGCAGCTTCCGGGAACTTGGCACGCTGGTCGGCGGACTCGGCGACAATGGCGTGGCGACGCCGGCCGACGGCATCGTTGGTGGGCTGGCGAGTATCGATGGCAGGCCCGTCGTCGTCGCCGCCGAAGACTTCACCGTACTCGGCGGCTCTATTGGTTTTGGCAACCATGCCAAGCGACTGCGCTTTGCGACGATCGCGTTGCAGGAAACGATCCCGTTTGTGATTTTGCTCGAAGGCGCAGGCGAGCGTGCAACCAACGCAATGCACCGTCATCCGTACGCGCCGAACGATCTGCAGGTGCTCGCGCAACTGCGAGGCAAGGTCCCAACCGTTGCGCTCGTGATGGGTTCGTCTGCGGGTCACGGCGCGTTGTCCGGCGTGCTGATGGATTTTATCGTCATGACGGATAGTGCGGCATTGTTCTCGGCGGGCCCGCCACTGGTCGAAGCCGCGCTCGGTGAGAAAGTAGACAAGCAGGATCTCGGCGGCGCGAAGATACACACGCAGAAAAGCGGCGTCGCGCACAACCGCGTTGCAACAGACGCCGAGGCGTTCTCACTTGCGCGAGACTACCTGTCGTATATGCCGTCCAGCAGCTTGGAGTTGCCACCCGCCCCGGTGACAGCAATGCATCAGGATGACGGGTGCATCGAAAATATTCTCGAACTGGTGCCACGCGATATCGACCGTCCCTACGACATGAAGGCGGTTATTTCGCGGCTAGTCGATGACAATGAGTTCCTCGAGGTGCAGCCTGATTTCGGCCGCAGCATGTTAACGGGCTATGCGCGTCTCGATGGCCACGCCTGCGGCATCGTCGCGAATCAGCCCATGATTCTGGCCGGAGCGATCAACCGCGCGGCCGCTGAGAAGGCGGCGCGATTCCTGCGGGTGGCAGGCGACTTCAATCTGCCCGTTGTGTTTCTCGCCGACAATCCGGGCGTGCTCCCCGGCACGGCAGCCGAAGCCGACGGTACGCTGCTGGCGGCCGCCAATATGTTTATGGCGCAGTCACGGCTACGCTCTCCCAAATTGCATGTAACGCTACGTAAGGCGTTCGGTTTCGGAAGTTCGATCATGGCCATGAATCCGTTCGACCGGCAGACACTGACGCTCGCGTTTCCAGGCGCGACCCTCGGTGGGATCCCGGCAACGAGCGGCGCTGACGCGGCAGCGCTGGACGCCGATGCAAAGGCCACGTTGGAACAGGCCGAAGATGCCGCCTGCTGGCGATCCGCGGACACCATGGCCTATGACGAGATCATCGATCCGCGCGAACTGCGTAATTACCTGGTAGCCGGTTTGAGCGCGAGCCGGGGCCACAGGATACAGCCGGCCGGACCGCTGTCCGACTGAGTTACTGGCCGGTAACAAACCTGGTCAGACGTTTCGCATCAAGATCCGCGAAATAGCCCGCACAGTGCTGTTGGCTGTCAAAGACCGGAGACTCGTACCGCTGCCAACCCTCATTTCGGCAATCGTTGACGCCTTCGGTGAGATGTTTGTGTTGCAAAGCAACAGCCCGAACCGCGTTCTCCTCGTACGGCAGGTCCAGGAATTGCTTATTTGATAAGCGTCGGGTCATGTCAGTGTGATGCGGCGATTCGGGGTTGCCAGAAACGGAGTAAGTCAGAATGCCTTTGACCCGCGGTCCGTTTTCGCCGAGCTCGGTTGCCATTATCCAACTACCGCTGGAACCCGTGACGTCCGGATAGCCCTCCGCACCCGCGAAATCAAACTCCATCTTGTTGAAGACGCCCTCAATCTCAGGACCTCCGGACAGTGGGATAAATTCGCCATTGCGTGTAACGCCCTGAATGTCCCCGAGCGGCGCGTCCAGTTCGATATCGGCAGCTTGCAATTTCTTTATTGCCATACCTAGCGCGACCAGCGCATTGGGATTGTCATCGGTATTCAAACCGTGCGGAGTCTCCAGCGGTCGTTCGAGGTCAAAAGATACCCGGTAGTTCAATGAGGCCGGCAAAACGCGTGGCCAGTCGGTGGGTCCCGCGAGCGTATTTGCCTCGCGCACAAATTCGCGGAACAGGTGCGCGCCCCTGCTGCCCAGGTTGGCGTGCAGATCCCAGCCCGCCAATACATCGCAGCCACGAGTGAGGCCCACAGTCGCACCGTCCGGCAATGTCACCTCAGGATTGGCGCGGCACAATGTCACGAGGTCATCGCGGATGAGTTGCCCTGCCATGCTCTGGTTGCTCATCAGCACGTCGATCAAACTTTCAAGAGTAAAGCCTTTGCCAGGCCGGCCATCGGTTCCCGCGAGCCTCGACTGCACCATGGCCAGACCCGAACGTGTGCGTAGCGTTCGCTCAGTGAAAATCCTGCCAAGAATCCCGGGCAATCCTGTTATCGGTTGAAGCGGGTTTGCCAACCAGTAACTGTCATTGGAATTGGTGACGAAGTCATCCCGTACCAGCGACGGCTGTAGCGAAGGCGGCAGTATTCCCTCATCCACCGCAGCAGCGTCAGGCTGCCACTGGCAGTCGGACCGCGAACCATCAAGTGCCTTGCCATAAAACACACTGCAATCTGCCAGCTGTTCGTCGTTCAGATTCGGCACGGGGCCGAAGTCGCCGTACAGGACCTCGCCGTTGTCGTCGGCGGCGATCAGGTTGACGGTCATGAATTGAAACCGTTTATGCACGGCCTTGAGCTCATGCACGGTTGTTGCCTGGTAGGCCGTGGTGGTCGCGCCATTGACGCCGCGGTTTTTTTCATCGGCGATTCGCAATGCAAATGCTACCTGCTGGTTCCACGGGAAGTTGCCAATCATGTAGCCGAAGTGCGTTCGGTAGAAATCCTGGGAACGTTCTCCGAGTGAACCATCTTCGTCCATTACCGGCACCGTCACGCGATGCCGTTGCATAGGCCGCGCTTCGCCGTCAAACAGGTAGCTGGTGGCATCTCCCGGCACCAGCTTCAATTGATAAAACGAGAATCGCCGGGCGGTTGAGACAGTATTGGTCCACGCAATACGCCCGTTGGTGCCAACGCCAACGCTGGCCCGATCGATCATATTGGCACCGAGAAGATTCAGTTCACCCGGAATGATCTGGTGCAGCGGATAAAAGCGCTGGTCGGGCCGCCAATGCAGGTGGGGATTGGCAAACAACAGAGCCGACCCCGAAGCCGCTCCCCGGCGGCCGATCGCCACACCGTTACTGCCTTTGTCCGTCGGGTTGCCCGGCTGACCGATGCCGAAATCGGCCTGGCTTGTATCCGATTGCCTGACCTCCGGTTGTTCACCGGGTGGCCGCGCGGAAACCACCATGTCCATAAAGGCGGCCAGGAAAAAAGGATTCAGGTGCGAATTGCGTGAATCCTGTGCGGAGATTTCACGAACCCACGCGGCCCCGCGACAGCCAGGGTCAGTAAGATTGTCGACGCCGGTGTCCCGCAAATAGCGGTTGTAACCAGCGGCGTAGCCTCTGAACAAAGCCTCGAATTCAGGATCTGCGGCCTGCGAGTACTGGCCTCTGTCCTTCATCAGCTGATAAAACAGGTCGCTCTCCAGATTGCCGTCGACAGGGCCAAAATGCTGTGACAAGCGGGCGTTCAGGCGCAGGAAATGGCGCGCGAGTTGACAGATATTATCGTCTGCCACTGCGTAGCCAGTGCCATAGGCCAGGCTCGCAAAGTCAGGCGCTATAATGTGGGGAACGCCGCCCTCGGTGCGGTACAGATTCACGTCAAAGGTGGGGCTGGTGGTGCAGGCGGCCAATACACAAAAGGCAGTGAGAATCGCTGCGGGTCCAAGCTTCGGGTTCATAAGCCGTTTCTCATCGCGAAGTAGCAAATTCGTAGATTGATTCAATAATATTACGCATTCAGGGTAACATGAGCTGAAAAAGCGGCAAACACCTTTAGTATTTGCTAGATTGGCTACGAATTCGGCGTCGGCGACAGAATTCTAATAATCGCAAAACAGGAACGGTGACAAGACCATGACAGATCCAATTATTGAACAACTAACCGCCGCCGGCGGCCCATTTGAATTCGTGAATATCGAAGTAGGTGGCGTGCCGTGCCGCGTGTTTCGTGACACGCCCTCCTACCTCGGTACTTTGTATCAAAACCTGCCTCAGTTTTCGGACAAAATATTGGTCGTCTACGAGGGTCGCCGCCTGAGCTATGCCGACGTCGCTGCACAGGCCGCCACGCTGGCCGCTCACCTACGCGACCAGCACGATGTTGGACGCGGAAGTCGTGTGGCGATCGTTATGAGAAATTGCCCCGAGTGGCTAATCTCATTCATCGCGATCACGTCTTTGGGCGGCGTTGCAGTGCTCGTTAACAGCCGCGGCAAGCCGGAGGAAATCGCGTACTGTCTTGAATCGACCAACTGTTCGGTTGCGATTGCCGATCAGCGATGTGCCACAGGACTGGACGACACACCGGCGGCCAGTATTCCGCGTCTGGTCACAGACGTGCCGGAAGGTGATCAGGCGGGTAGCGGCTTTCTCGACGGAATCCTTGCGGCGGCAGGTGACCTGGCCCTGGAGACAACGGATTGCGATCCCGAGGAACCTGCACTGATCCTGTTTACGTCCGGCACAACCGGACAGCCAAAAGGCGCCCTGCTGACACATCGCGGTGTCATGACGGCGTTACAGACTAATCAGTATTCGAACGCGTTAATCGGCGCGCAAATGGCGGCTCGCTACGGTATCGACCTCGAGACGCTGGCGGCAAACCGCCCACAGTCCTGCACGCTGCTCATGTTTCCGCTCTTTCACGTCAGCGGTTGTCATTCGGTGCTGCTGCCAGCGCTCGCGGGCGGCGGGAAGATCGTGCTGATGAAACGTTGGAATGCGGAAACGGCAATGGGTCTTATTGAGTCGGAAAAAATCACGGTATTTCCCGGCGTGCCGACAATGCATTGGGACCTGTTACAGGTACCCGAGCGTGAGAAATACGATTTGTCGTCGATGTCATCGATGTCCATTGGCGGCCAGGCCACGCCGGTGCCATTGCTGGACGCTATTCGGGAGGCGTTTCCGACTGCCATCATCGGAGTCGGCTATGGCATGACGGAAACCAACGGTGCGATCACGCTGGCTATCGGCGAGGACTTACTC
>Ga0255052_10002797_pt1 | contig 12401 bp, 11 predicted proteins | sample JV7_2_21_MG_FD_188632 | JGI IMG/M metagenome (GOLD analysis project Ga0255052, IMG submission 188632) | Seawater microbial communities from Jervis Inlet, British Columbia, Canada - JV7_2_21 | ecosystem: Environmental > Aquatic > Marine > Inlet | place: Canada: British Columbia | collected... | reverse complement strand
CTAAGGCGTATTAAACCCCGTGTTCACTGTAAAGGAATTAAAATGAGCAGCGAGCGTAAGCGAGTGAATGTAAATAATAATATTTCCTTGCATTTCAAGACCTGCCTGCCGGCAGGCAGGTTCCCTGCCCCGACTTGTCGGGACTAGCAGAATTCTTTAATATTTTCATCCCCCCTTCTTGCTTTCGCAAGAAAGCAGGGGGGCATTCTAACGGGGTAAACCCGCTAATCTTACAAGACAGACTGTTAAAAAGCAGGTTTTCTCAAATATCTGAAACAAAAAGCCTGCATTTCCTAAACTGAGAGCTGTAAACCGATGGTTTGTCCCTGTCATTCATTAACTGTCAAATCTAAATGCTCACTTTCAGACCTGGAAAAAGCCAATACACCCATGAAAATGAAGTTTACCAAAGGCAATATCATTAGAAGCCCTAACAGCCTGTTTCTGCCAAGATTCTCTGATATCAACATCCACGGGTATATGTAAAGAGCTGTTATCAGTATAAAAACAAGGATAAACATTGCCGGACCAAGTAAAGCCAGGAACATAATGGGTATAGGAACAAATATCAGAACAAGAATCCACCACCATTTTAAACCTGCTGACTTTATAACTACCCAAATATTAACAATAGGAATCCATGCTAACCATGCGGCTGGCACATCAAGTTTCTTTGCAATAAGGTAGAGACATAAAAGAACATATATGATGATGGCAATCTCAACCAAGACAGCAAAGATACCAAAACCTGCTATCAAGGCAGCTAAACCAGCGGCAGCTGGTAGTTGAGGAGTATCAAAAGGCACGGGCTCTTTTTGCAACAGCGGAGGCATCTCAACTACCTGAGGTTTTATTTCAGGCTTTTCTGCAGGAATGGCTTTTCCCTCTTGAACTACAGGCTCCTCAGGGGCAACCTCAGGCCGTTGAGGCACCCAGGGTTGGATTTCCTTTACAGGTTCTTCCTTAATAACCTGTACCTCGGGTTCTTCAGGGGTAACTCCCAGCATTATGGGGCCTCCTCCACGAGCGGTTCCAGCCATCCGGGGTGTTCCCGGCCTGCCCGTCTCAACAGGAGGCTCTTCTAATTGCTCCGGTGAAAAATCCGGGCTGATCAGGTATGCTTCATCATAGTATTTCCTAGATTCATCCTGTTGCCCGAGCTTATACAGCGCATAACCTATACGGTAATATGCAGATGCATCCGGCTTGTTTTTTACATAGTCTTTGAAAAGCCTTACAGCCTCTTCATAATTTCCGCTGTTGTAGGACTGAAGGGCCCTCTCATATTCACTACTGTACCGTGCTGTAGTTCCCGGCAGCCCCGGCCTCCGGGACTGCACTTCCCCTGCAGGTACTGCCCCTGACTGCATTGGTGAAAAATCCGTGTTAATGCGATATGCTTCATCATAGTATTTCCTTGCTTCATCATGCCGCCCGAGCTTATACAGCGCATAACCTATACGGTAGTATGCAGATGCATCCGGCTTGTTTTTTACATAGTCTTTGAAAAGCCTTACAGCCTCTTCATAATTTCCGATGTTGTAAGACTGAAGCGCCCTCTTATATTCACTGTCGTACTGTGCTGTAGATATTCCTGACAATATGATTACCAGAGAAAGAGTAAAAAATATAAAAAATATTTTTTTCATGAGTATCTCCTTTATACGTTTTTCAAAAATTAAGAAACCATCATCTTTTTACAATATATCATACTATAAAAAAAATGTCCTTTTTAGAATAAATTTACTTCCTTTTCTAACAATAACAAAAAACTATATAATTTGCTTTACCACTCACACAAAAAAGGGCATTCACTGAATTACAGTGAATGCCTTTTTGATGTATACACGTTATGTCTCAAACAGCCAGTTACATCTTCATATAATAAAAATGCTTAAAAGGCCCATTGAAGTCCGGCAGTTATCAGCCAGTCTGTTTCAAGCTGCGGCCCGTCAAGATACTGGCTATGACATAAATCCATAATTTAAACCCTCATTTGTGACAACATCAGAACAGCCTTTACCCCGTTAGAAAGCCCCGTGGCTCTAAGCGAGTCTCGCGAAGAGGCGCATTTGTCACGGGCCTGCCTGCTCAATGAGTCGTAGACCGGCAGGCAGGCCTTCTCGTTAGAAGGGCGAAGGTCTTCTAACGGGGTTTACTAAAAATCCGTTCAAGAGGACATTGAGTGTATCTTTGGGTATAATCTCATTATGGATGTAAAAAAGAAATTAAAGCAGGTCCCTGCCGCACCGGGGATTTATATTATGAAGGGACCAAAGGCCAGGGTGCTGTACGTTGGCAAGGCAAAAAACCTGAGGAACAGGATTAAATCATACTTTCAACATTCCTCTGCCCTGGATGCCCGAAAATCAAAAATGGTTAAAGAAGTTAAAGACTTTGATTATGTTATCACCAAAAACGAACTCGAGGCACTCGCGCTTGAAGCAAACTTCATTAAAAGGACTAAGCCGAGATATAACATAATCCTGAGAGACGATAAAAACTACCCTTATCTCAGGCTGACAGTCAGTGAAAAATGGCCAAAACTTGAAGTGGTCAGGAAAATTGCCAGGAACGGTTCATTTTACTTTGGTCCGTATATACCAGCAGGCACCATGTGGGAAATGCTGAAGTTTATAAGACGTAATTTCCCCTTAAGGACGTGTAGATATAATCTTGACAAACCCATAAGGCCGTGTGTCCAGTATCAGATGGGAAGGTGCCTTGCCCCATGCTCGGAAAATCTAAGAAAAGATATTGACAGGGACAGATACATGGAAATAGTTAATGAAGTAAAACTTTTTATCAAGGGAGAAAAAAGGGGACTTCTCGAAAGCCTTCAAAAAAGAATGCACAGACACTCAGAAAATTTACAATTTGAAGAGGCAGCCAAAATAAGAGACAGACTGAAATCATTTGAAAAGGCATGGGAATCCCAGCGTGTAATATCCCATGAACTCAAAGACATGGATGTAATCGGGCTCTACAGGGAAAATCAGGAATCCTCCATATTTATGCTTTTTATAAGAAATGGAATGGTTATAGGCCAAAAGGCCTTTTTTCTTAAAAAGCTCGGAGGTATAGAAAACAAGGAGCTTATCACAAGCTTTATAGGGCAGTTTTATTCAAAGGAGATGCCCTTACCGCTTAAGATAGTTATACCTTTTAAAGTTAAACTCGACACCCAGAGAAGCTGGCTTAGTAAAAAGAAAGGCGGGGAAATCGGTCTTTCAGCTGCAAAGGGGAAAAAAGAATCCGAGGTTCTCAACATGGCTTTTGAAAATGCCCGGTACGCCTTCAACTTACATAAAAAAAATAAAGAGAATTATGCCCTGGAAGAGACTCTTACGTCATTAAAGGGCCTCCTCGAACTGAAAGCAGTTCCGAACAGAATAGAGGCTGTTGATGTATCAAACATAGCCGGCTCTGAAGCAGTAGGAGCCCTGGTTGCATGGGAAGACGGAAACTTCATCAAAGACGATTATCGGCTTTTTAAAATAAAAACCGTCAAAGGAATTGATGATTTTGCTATGATAGAAGAAATAATGGGCAGGTACTTTAAGGGCCTTCTTAAAAAAAATGGTAAAAGGCCTTCTTTAATTCTTATAGACGGGGGCAAGGGACAGCTGGCCTCTGCCGTAAGGGCAATGAACTCTTTTTCATTACATTTAGAAATAGCTGCCATCGCAAAGGCAAAACAGGCAAAGCCGGGCAACTTCAGAGCGGCCCGGACCGCTAAAACACAATTGCCCGACAGGATATATTTACCCGGAAAAATAAATGCCTTACCTCTGAAACCTTTTATGGCCTCAACACACTTATTACAGAGAATACGTAACGAGGCGCACAGGTTCGCAATAAATTTCCACAAAAAGCTCAGGGGGAAAAGTTTTCTTGAATCCCCGTTGGAAAAGATTAAAGGCATAGGCAGGGCAAAAAGGCTTTTACTTCTAAGGCACTTTGGAGGCATTGATGCCATAAGGAAGGCCCCGCTTGACGAGATAGCTTCAATAAAGGGAATTGATAAAAAAACTGCCGAGCTTCTAAAGGCTCAATTGTGAGGGACATCATGAGAATAAAATCTAAGCCAGGCATATCTGGACAAAGTAAGAAACTAATTAATTTATTTATCTTTAATCTTGTTTTCTGCACTTTAATTGTTCTGCCCCCGGGCTCAGAGGCTAATTACAATATTTACCTCACGAACGGAAAGGTAATAACAGAGGTAGAAGAAATTAAAAAAGAAGCAGGAAAAATAAAAATACTCAAATACGGGATAGAGCTCGAACTGACGGAAACCAGTGTAATCAGGATCGAGGAATACGAAGGAACAGAAACAGCCGAAGAAGAAACTGCTAAAGAAAAGGAAGCCACTTCAGGAAAAGAACTGCCTGGGAATTTAAGATATGAAGCACCCAGCAGCAGAGGACTTAAATCAAATACAGATATAAAACTTCAGCAGGCAAAAAACCGGTACCAGTCAATACTCAACAAACTCGAAAAAATAGATGAACTGGAAAAAAGAAGCAATGAACTACAGTGGGAATCACGCAAGAAGTGGTCTCCAAGAAAGGCACGAATTGCGAAACAGGAGAAAGAAAATGTTGACAGGGAACTTGAAAGCCTGAAGAAAGAGCAAGACTGGCTTCTTGAGCAAAAAAAAGAACTTGAATCTCAAATCGACAGTCTTGAGAGGCAATGATTAAAACGAAAAATATTTTGAAAATCTTTTTTTTAAAGATATCTCATTAAAAGATTTTTCCCTTCAAGTGCAGGGTTTCTTGAAACATGTTTTTCTATGATCCTGAAACAGTTAAAAGAGATTTGTTTTAGAACTTAAAGTTGATGTTTCCTTTTATCTTATTTTTCTCTTTATTCTTTTTTATTTTTTGCCCTGAAAACTCTAAGGCGGCATACAAGGTTTACCTTAAGAACGGTCAGATAATGAAAGGAGTAGATGAGGTTAATAAAGAGGCAGGAAAGATAAAAATAATTAAATATGGAATAATGCTAGAACTCCCGGAGGCCAGTGTAATTAAGATAGAAGAATACGAAATATCTGAAACAACTGAAGAAAAAACCATTGCAGAAAAGAAAACCACGACAGAGGAAGAACTTCCTGAATATTCAAAGGATAAAGAAGCTCCTTACGGCAGCAAACAAGAAATAGATAAAAACAGGGAACTTCTGCAACTAAAGACACAATACCAATTAGTACTCGATAAGCTCAAAAGAATAGAAACACTCGAAATCAGGAGTAAGGAACTTGAAGGACGTATATACAGGTCATTAAGGCTGCTATCGCCAAGAAAAGCGCGCCTTGCCAGAAAAGAAAAAGCCGAGATCGATAGAGAACTTGAGGTTCTAAGAATGGAGCAGGTCTCGCTCTTAAAGCAAAAAAAGGAACTTGAGCTCAGATTGCTGAATTTTAGAGACTATGAGCGGCTGGAAGAGCCTGAAAATATTCCTCAAAAAGAAAAATATGAAGAAACCCAGGAGAAAGTAAACGAAGAACTTAAAATTATTGAGTTGAGGCGAATTCCGGGAAGAGACTTAAAACCAGATACCCAATTACAGGAACTGAAAAGGCTAGAGAGCGAAGGAAAACTTCCAGAGCAGTTTAAATCCTATAAGGACTTCCTGGAAAAGCAACATCAACGCGAAAAAAAACATATAGAAGGGCACTAAATATATAATAATCCTTTTAAATACCCGGATTGGTAATATATATATTACAATGAGAGTTTATGTTTCAGGTTCAATGGCATATGACAGGATTATGGATTTCCCCGGGAAATTTTCAGACCATATTTTGCCGGACAAGATACACATCCTGAATGTATGTTTTACTGTCAATGGAATGGTTGAAAAATTTGGAGGGACTGCCGGCAACATAGCATATTCGCTGAGTCTTCTCAATGAAAATCCAATTATACTGGCAACCATCGGCAAGGACTATAAAAACTACTTTAAGTGGCTGAAGAAAAATAAAATTTCAGTTGAGGGAATCAAGATAATTAATGATGAATTTACTGCCGGTGCATATATAACAACTGACAAAGCTGACAACCAGATAACAGGTTTTAATCCAGGTTCCATGAAATATCCCTCAGAGTACAAATTTGAAAATTTTAAACCTGAAGATTCAATCCTGCTCATTGCTCCGGGTAACCTTAAGGACATGATTGAATATGCAAAAATGTGCAAAGCTAAGGGAATTAATTATATATGTGACCCGGGACAGTCACTCACCGCCTGGGAAGCAAATGCACTCATGGAATGGATTAACGGATCAATGATTTTAATCTCTAATGATTATGAACTTGAAATGATCACAAAAAAGACAGGGATTGATAAAAAAGGTCTTTTAGGGCTTACAAAAACCATCATAACAACATTAGGCGAGAAAGGCTCCCTTATAAGCACTTCCGGATTAAATGCAAGTATCCCGTCGGCAAAAATTTCAAATATCTCAGATCCAACCGGGGCAGGGGATGCATACAGGGCAGGATTGCTAAAAGGACTCATACTGGGCAAGGATATTGAGACTGCAGCCAGGATGGGAGCTGTTACAGCTACATATGCAATAGAGAACTACGGAACACAGGAGCATTATTATAAATACGAGGATTTCATCAAAAGGTACAGGGGCAATTTTGGAGCATTGGGGTAAACATAAATAAAGGTTTCAGGTATTACACTTAAAGAACAACAGGGCATCAAATCAGTAGTTAAGTTGCTGCTGCACTTTTGCTCTACTGCGCTTCTGCTCAATTTTATAGCATCATGATAAATGAAAAAGCCTTAAAATCCTATCTTAAAAAAGAGTTTCCTGATGTTACCGGCATAGATATAAGAAAACTCGGCTCCGGTGTTCAGGGGGCGGGCTTTATTGTAGAAATGAAAACCGGTGAAGGCATTAAATCATATGTCATAAAAGGTCTTTTTTCTGAAGGCCTGGGGCATGACTATCCATCAGACAGGGCCGGTGTATTCCTGCTTGACCTTGACGAGTTTAAAAACCTGCCCAGGCATGTAAGGGCTGTTGACGTACTGTCCGAGGATGAAGACGGCTCAATAAAATCCATTGGCAATGGCAAAGAATATTATCTGTTGATGGAAAAAGCAGATGGCAGGCACTATTTTAACGATTTATCTGAATTTTCCGGTAAAGAAAAGCTGGCGGCGGCTGACATTGAAAAAATAAAGGTATTGACCTCATACCTCGCTGAGATTCATTCGGTCAAAAAAGAGTCCCGAACACTTTACTGGAGGAAAATAAGGGACACCATAGGTCATGGTGAATGCCTGATGGGAGTATTTGATACGTATCCTGATGGAACTGTTTCCTTTGAAGAAATGACTGATATAGAAAAAAGATGTATTGACTGGAGGGCAAAACTAAAACCAAAATTTAAAAGACTGAGTCAGATACACGGAGACTTCCATCCAGGCAACATATGGTTCAAGGACAGCAGTGACTTCATCCTCCTTGACAGGAGCAGGGGTCCATGGGGAGATGCAGGGGATGACATAACTGCCTTAACAATAAACTATATCTTTTTTTCAATTAAACTATACGGTAAACTTGTTGGTCCTTATCTTGAGGCTATAAAATTATTTTATGACGAATATATTAAAAAAACCGGGGATTACGAACTTCATGAAGTTACCGCACCATTTTATGCCTTCAGGGGCATAATAGTAGCAAATCCCTCTTTTTATCCGGATGTGTCTTCGGAAAACAGGCGTAAGATATTTAACTTTGTGCACGGTGTTCTAAGTGATGATTCTTTTAAAATAGAAAATGTGAATGAATATATAAAAATCCGCAGATAGCCACAGATAAAAAAATACTGATTAGCACAGATACATCAGTGATCATCTGTAATAAATCTGCGATTATCTGCGATTCTTTCATATGGATATTGACAATCTAAAGACAATCGGGAAACGGCTGAGGCGGGAAATACCCCCCCTTATACCCGGGCTGTATGGAAGCTCCCCTGTCGGTACAGGTGCAAGCGGTGACAAGACTTACCCGGTTGACAAAAAGGCCGAGGAAATAATTTTTGAAGAAATAGAAAAACTCGGTAAACCCGTTACACTTGTATCAGAGGAATACGGTTTTAAAGATATAAAGGGCGGAGGCACAAAAATCCTTATAGACCCTGTCGATGGAAGCAAAAACGCACTCTTTGGTATACCTTTTTTTTCAACTTCCATAGCCATAGTAGATGGAGATTCTATAGAACACATCTCGACAGGCTACGTAATAAATCTTTCAAACGGGGATGAATTCTGGGCCGTAAAAGGGGGAGGCAGTTTCTTTAATGGTGCGACTATTAAAACACAGCAGACTGATGAGTTTAACTTAATTGCTTATGAGGCACAAACCCCTAAAATTGATATTCCAAAAATTATACCACTGATTTCCCTGTTTCGAAGAACCAGGTGCCTTGGCTCAACAGCAATCGATATGGCACTTTTAGCTCAGGGTGCTGTCAGTATATTCATAACCCCTACTCCGTCAAGGAGCTTTGACTTTGCCTCAGGATATCTTCTTGTCAAAGAGGCCGGGGGGATTATCACTGATCTCGACGGCAAGGAGATAGATGACACGCCTGTAGGGATTGAAAAGGCATCACCGCTACTTGCCTCAGGGAATGAAAAACTGCATCTTAAAGCCTTAGCGGTTTTAAAAAGTTATTAGTTACTCGTCATTTGTTACTGGTTACTCGTCTTTATATAAGTTTTTAAGTCATTAAATTATTGAGTCATTTTCTACATACCCCTGATCCCCGACACCTGACCCCTGTCTGCCAGCAGGCAGGTTTGTGCCTTGCCTTTTAATCCCTGACTACGGCATTTTTATGCTTATTTCGTAACTTCCTATTGCTACTTTATCCGCCAGGGCTTTTTTCCAAAGAAGGTCAACAGTTTTTGCCTTTAATGCCTTGGGAACCATTACTATCAGCTTTATTCCAAGGCCTGCACCGGCTATCCGTGACCATTCGTCAGCCTTTTCAGGGGTAATGCTACTGTCTGTTTCAACTTCCATCACAGCAAGAACCATACCGTGATTGCTGAGGATTAAATCAGGGTAATGACCCTTGTATTCGTTCTTTTTTTCTCCCCCAGGATTTATTTTTATGTCATCATAATCCCTCGACAGCCTTCTGCCGAGATATGAGACCAGCCAGTCATGAATGAGTTTCTCGTCCTGCATATTCTTGCCCTCCGTTATTTCATAATTTTATCTTATACGAGAAGTTTATTATAAAATCAGGCGCACCTGATGTACTGATATCCTCTGTCAAAGAAAGTTCTAAAGCGCCCTTCCCTGTTTTGTACCTGCCGCCTAATGCAAGAAGAAACGCTGGCCTGTCAACGGCCGAAATCTCTGTCTCCGGATAGACAGCTGACTGTCCCTGAAGCTGGACAATAAAACTGAAATTTTCCCCAGGGTACGTTTCCACGGCAACACCTCCATAAATAAAATTCTCTAAATCTGTTTCCTGGTAGCCCTTAACATTACCGGGGAACACAGCTCCGATATTCCAGTATGTCATAATGAAACGTGAAATGATCTTATCAACAAGAACCGACACCCCGGCATCCACGCTCCCGTTTCCATACCCTTTTTTGGCACGCCCTGTTGGAAGTTCCACTTCCCCCTTCACACCAAGGCTGAATCCCTCAAGCGTGATTAAGGGTTTTTTTAATGCAATTCTGATGTCGCCCAGACCTGCCCCGGTCTCACCTTCTACAACCCGGGTTCCATTTTTCCTCACCTCATAGAGAAAGCTGTTCAGGGGCCTCCTGCTTCTTCCGTAATCAGGAAAACCGAAAGTGCTGTGATAGCTCTCAAGAAATCCGTCCATGAAACCATCGCTAAAGCCAAGCACGGGAACTTCCACGCTGAACTCAATGAAGTCCTGAATAATCCTCTTATACCTGAGGTTAAGTTCCGTGATCTCCATGTCCAGGTTGATAACCCATTCTGAAGAGTTCTGCACCGTGTAAATACTGGAATGTGAAAGACCGGCAGACAGAGAGTTCTCCATGGAAGCCTTTTCCAGGTACGGCTGGTTAACATGAAGAGACAGCGGGTACTGGTTTTTTACTGCAAGGGGGCCTTCAAAAGAATACACCGCATGCGGGGATACAACAACAAGAAAAACCAGCGCCAAAAAAAATGTATGTGTATATTTTAAAGCATTCAAAACAGTTAAATGTGTCAAAAAAGTCAGATACTACCTCAAAGATAATCTTTCTTTATTTTCCATTAAGGCCTGAACCGGTTTTAAACCGTAAAGGGTCCCCTGCTCTATTGCAGTAAGGACTGTACCCCCGCCTGTGAAGAAGTAGTATTGAGTATTGTCAAGAACAGAGAGATAAAGTCCCGGACACAGGTCTTTAAATTCCTGAAGTGTATCACCGCCCCCGTACATTTTTAATGCAGAGGTGTTTTTGTCAATAGCCTCATCCAGTGCCTTGGAGCCTAGTGTGAAATGAGGAGTAAATCCCATCACGGCATTTACAAAGATAGTCCTGGCATCAAGTATTGTATCTAAAACTTTTTCATCTTCTAATGAATCCGGGGCAATATCAAGAACATATCCATATTTATTCCCTACCCTGAAATCCTTAACAGATATTGTCCTGTGCTTATCTTTGATTCTCCCCTCCATTGTGTCTGATTCAACCACATACGGAAGTTCTACGATTTTCTTACTTTCCTTATCCATGCTGACAAGCTCTCTTGCAGCATCTATGTCTGAATCACCAACCCCTTTGATAGAAACACCGTATTTTGCGCAAAGATATGTATTGTAAATAATCCCCCCGAGGATCAGGCTGTCAGCTTTACTGTAAATTGCATGAAGAGGGCCGATCTTTGTATCGAATTTAGCGCCTGCAACAACTGCAACAAACGGCCTTTCAGGGTTTATTACACGGTTCAGGTTTTCTATCTCCTGCTGCATAAGAAACCCTGCATAAGAAGGGATATATTTTGTTATGTCATAAGTAGAAACATGCGGCTGCCATGAGCCGAACGCATCATTAATATAAACATCTGCAAAACCGGCAAGCTGGACTGCAAAGCTGTCCCTGAAAAAACCTTCTCCTTCTTCCCCCCGGAACCACCGAGTGTTAGGCAGGTAGATGCCCCCGATCCTGCGTCTTTTTAATTTCTCTATGGCGCCATATAAAGAGTCCCCGATTCCGGCTATCCCGTGTTCTTCATCTATATTAAACTTCGGAACATACAGATCGGTATTAAGTTTATCCCTGAGGTATTCCACAACCGGCTCTACTGAATTATCCGGAGTGCATTTAATCCTTCCTGTCCGCTTATCCCTCGGCCTGCCTACATGGGTCATAAGAATAGGCCGCCCCCCGCGTTCAACAATGTTGTAAAGGGTCCCCAGGGTTTTATCAATTCTGTAGGGGTCCCGGATAACACCTTTCTTCACGACATTATGGTCAAATCTCACGAGAACTACTTTGCCGTTCAGGTCTGCATCCTGGATAAGAGGCATTCTCTTACTCAGGTGAGGTGGATTCATGACACATTGTAGCAAAAGTAAGAGGATTTGAGAAGATATTTCAAAAAAGATACAGGATTTATATCGTGCATCATGTATCATGCATCCGTTATAATAAACCCATGCCGTGGGTTATCTGGATTACAGGCCTGCCCGGGAGCGGAAAGAGCACTGTTGCACAAAGTGTCAAGGAGAAAATTCCAGATGCTGTAATCCTCAGGACAGATGAACTCAGAAAGATTATCACTCCTGAGCCGACCTATTCCGATACAGAGAGGGAACATGTCTACGGGGCTCTTATTTTCTCTGCAAAAACCCTGCATGAACTCGGGCATAATGTAATAATTGATGCAACTGCCAGTAAAAAATCATGGAGAATACTTGCAAGGGAGCTGATTCCTGACTTCTTTGAAGTATATCTGAAATGTCCTTTGCAGTTATGCATGAAACGGGAGAAAACAAGGATTAACACTCATTCAGCACCAACTGATATATATGATAAAGGGAGCGCTGGCTGGCCGGTGCCCGGGGTAACTATCCCTTATGAAGAACCTGAAGAACCTGAGATTGTGATTAACACAGGGGAAGAGTCAGCTGGCACAGCGGCAGAGAAAATTGTTAAGATGTTAGAGAGTCACGCTTAAGAACAGCCATATCTTACAGCAGGTTATCTGAAGAAACTACAGATAATCGCATTAAAAAAAATAAAAATGTATAAAATACTGAGAAAAAACATTGAAAAGCTTCATAACTTCAGGCTCTTACCTGTATTTGTGATTGTCAGCATGATTATCGGTATTGCAATCGGCAGGTTTTACGGAATTTCCAACTTTCAATTGACACCGCCGA
>Ga0255052_10002796_pt1 | contig 12402 bp, 8 predicted proteins | sample JV7_2_21_MG_FD_188632 | JGI IMG/M metagenome (GOLD analysis project Ga0255052, IMG submission 188632) | Seawater microbial communities from Jervis Inlet, British Columbia, Canada - JV7_2_21 | ecosystem: Environmental > Aquatic > Marine > Inlet | place: Canada: British Columbia | collected... | reverse complement strand
TGATCCATTTCTCATCTCATCTTCACGCCATCTTCAGTCGCTTCTCAATCGCGAAATCCGCGACGTAGAATAGCTACGCCTGTGGTTTCGCTCAATCGGGCGCGACTGAATCTGACGCAAATCTGAGCGATAAATGAAGCACTTATTTATGCGCGGCTCCTAATTCAGTTGGCTATTCCAAAAAGGGCTGATAGTGGCGGGAGAATCGCTTTGCACAGGATAGGATTTCCTGCTATACTTCCGGTGTGTGTGGTCAGTGATGTTGGCGATAGACAGCGAAAAAACGATTGGTGATGTCGAGCATGATAGAGGCGCTTGACCGACGCTGGTACGGAACGAAGCCTCAACAATGGCTGCATCAGGATATAAGAAAAGAGGCCAAAAAGAAGTGTGATTACTATGCCTCGTAGATTTTTTGCTCAGTAGGAGGTCAAGTATGTACAAAAAAAGAATTGGTCTAAACCGGAGGCGGTTTCTCAAAACCGCAGTGCAGGCCGGTGCCTGCCTGGCGATGCCACAAGTGATCCCAGCCGCGGCGCTGGGCAGGGATGGCAATGTGGCCCCCAGCGAACGAATCACACTTGGCGCGATTGGGATCGGTAATCGCGGCCGTTATGACCTGGGCTGCTTCCTGCGGGAGCCTGATTTGCGGTGCATAGCCGTCTGTGACGTGCGGGGCGACAACCGCAAGCGCGCCAAGAACATGGTCGACGCCCAGAACGGCGACAAGGGCTGCACGCCGTACATCGACATGCGCGACTTGCTCGCCCGCGACGATATTGACGCCGTGCTGATCGCGACCGGTCCGAACTGGCACGTGACGGCCGCTACGATGGCGGCAAGAGCAGGCAAAGATGTTTACTGCGAGAAGCCTTGCACGAAGAACATCGCCCAGAGCCTAATACTGGCGGATGTTTTTCGCCGCACGGCCCGCGTGTTCCAGGCCGGCACGCAGCGTCGTAGCCTGCCCAACTTCGCCTACGCAATTGAACTGGCCCGGACCGGCAAGCTCGGCAAGCTTCATACGATCCATGCTCACCCCGGCGGCCTCGGCACCAAGATGAGCGGTTGGTTCCCGGCTGAGTCGGAACCGCCCCGAGAGCAGGTGGACTGGGACATGTACCTCGGGCCGTCTGCCTGGCGCCCCTACACCCGCAAACTGATGAACGCCTTCCACTTCGAGAAGGGCGGCGGGCTGGTCGGAGGCGGGTGCCTCGAATGGGGCTCTCACTGCGTTGACCTGTGCCAGTTGGCTAACGATGCCGACGACACGGCGCCCGTGGAGTACGAGCCGGTCGATGATCAGTTGCACGCCCGCTATGCCAACGGCGTCAAACTCGTGATGCGTAACGACGGATGGCTGCCGCTGGGCTCGTGTCCGGTCCGTTTCGAAGGCGAAACCGGCTGGGTCGAGACAGGCGACGATGCGGAGTTCGGCGCAAGTTCCCAATCGCTGCTGCTCCGCAGAGGGACCAAGATACCGGGCTACCCCGCCGACTTTCACGTGCGTGACTTCCTTGATTGTGTCAAGACGCGGGCCCTGACCCGGGCCAACGCCGACGCGGCGTGCTGGGCGCATATCGCCTGCCATGCGGCCAATATCGCCCTGTTCCTGGATCGCAAGGTCAAGTATGACCCGAAGAAGAATGAATTCATCGGCGACGAGCAGGCCAACCGGCTGCGCAGCGAGGCCTTGCGGGAACCTTGGCGGATCTAACATCCGATCTTTCGAATGAAACTATACCCTTGAAGGGTAGTAAATTGCCGCGAGCAAAACCATGACATGTTATTGTAAAGCTGCTTACCCGCGCAAGAACCGGCATTTTCAATCAGGAGCACTATAGCTACGAGGACAATCATGTTAATCAAGAAACGATATTTCTTCTGGTCTGTTACTCTCATCGTAGTCGCTGCATCAGTCGGGGCAATCGCTCAGGATCGCCCGGCCGCAGATGTAAGAGATGCGAAAGAAAACGACCTGATCGCCGTGCTGCAGTCGGATGCCCCCAAGGGCGATAAAGCCATCACATGCAAGCAACTGGCCATCTATGGCACCGAGCAAGCCGTCCCCGCCCTGGCGCCGCTATTGGCGGACGAGGAACTGGCATCGTGGGCGCGGATCGCGCTGGAAGCGATCCCCGGACCCGTCGCCGACGCCGCTCTGCGCAACGCGCTGGGCGAGCTACAGGGCCGGCTGCTCGTTGGGACGATCAATTCGATTGGCGTGCGTCGTGATGTCCGCGCCGTCGATGCCCTCGTGCAGAAACTCAACGATGCCAATGCCGGGGTCGCATCGGCTGCCGCGGCAGCGTTGGGGCATATCGGTGGCGAGCAGGCTGCCCGGGCACTTACGCAATCGTTGGCCGATGCGCCGGCCGATGTTCGCTCGGCGGCGGCGGAAGGCTGCATTATGTGCGCCGAGCAACTCCTGGCGCGCGAGCTGACAGCCGAGGCTGTCAAGCTGTACGATACGGTCCGCCAGGCAGACGTACCTGAGCAGAGACATCTGGAGGCAATTCGCGGCGCTATTCTGGCCCGGAAGTCTGCCGGTGTTCCCCTGCTGATCGAGCAGTTGCGATCGCAAGACAAGGAGAAGCTCGGCATCGGATTGCGTACGGCCCGCGAGCTTGGCGGTCGCGACGTGACCGAGGCATTGGCAGGCGAGCTGAACCGCTTAAGTTCGGACCGGCGCCCCCTGCTGCTATTGGCCCTGGCCGACCGTAGTGACTCTGCTGTTCTGCCGACCGTTCACAAGGCGGCTCAGAGCGGCCCGAAGAACCTGCGCATCACGGCCATCAACATCCTGATCCGCCTGGGCGATGTCTCATGCGTACCGGCCCTGTTGGAGACCGCCACCGAGAACGATGCCCAGTTGGAACAAGCAGCCACCGAAGCGCTGGTCAGACTGCCTGGCAAAGACGTGGATGCCGACCTGCTCGCCCGTCTGCCGCAAGCGCGAGGCAAGCTGCAGCAGGTTCTCATCGAGCTGGCCGGCCAGAGGCAAATCAGCGAGGCCCTTCCTGCGGTCGCCTCGAGCCTTCAAGATGCTGATGCCGGGATTCGCGGCGCGGCCGTAGAGACAATCGGCATCATCGGCCAGGACCAGCAGACGGCCGATCTCGTCAAGCTGATTCAGAAGACCAACAGCTCCAGGGAACGAGCGGGTATCGAAAAGGCCCTGCTAGCGATCAGTGGCCGTTGCGGCGTGAGGTGCATCCCGCACCTGCGACCCCTGACGCAGAGCCGTGACAACGAACTCCACATGATCGGGCTGCACGCCTTGGCCATCGTCGGAGGGCCCGACGCGCTGGCGGCTGTCAAATCCGCCATTGCCAGCGCTGAGCCCGCCGTGCAAGACGAGGCCGTGCGCATCTTATCGACCTGGCCGAACAACTGGCCCCAGGACCGCGAGGCAGGGCAAGCCCTGTTGATGTTGGCCACATCGACTGAGAAGATGTCCCATCAGGTGCTGGGTCTGCGTGGTTACCTCCAGTATATACGCGGCAATAAGGCGCTCAGCAACGAACAAAAGGTGGCAAAGATCGAGGATGTGCGGTCCCACATCAAGCGGCCCGAAGAGCAGCGGCAGGCCATCGCTGTCTTGGGCGAAGCGCCGAGCGCCGGCGCCCTGGAACTGCTGACGAGACTCGCTGAGGACCCGGCGATCGCCGAGGAAGCTTATTCGGCCATGGTCCGAATTGCTCGTCAAGATATCCGCGGGGTTTCCAAGGACCAGCGCCGGCAGGTGCTGAAAACGGTGGCTGAGAAATCAAGGAACAATCGCACCAGGCAGAGAGCCCAAAAGACCCTCAGAGGAGTTCGGTAACCGAGGAATGCATTATCCACACTGACCCCAGGAAAGGATCGACACGTGACAAACCAGAAGAGCAAACCAACCAAGGACCAGGGCACGTCTCATGGTCGAAGAACATTTCTGAAAGCAGCGGCAGCATCGGTGGCACTGCCCTACTTGATCCCGGCCTCCGCGATGGGAAGAGACGGTAACACCGCGCCAGGTGACCGTATCGTCATGGCCGGCATCGGCATCGGCAACATGGGCCGGGGCGACCTGGGTGCATTCCTGGGTCGGGGCGATGTCCAGTACGTTGCCGTATCCGACGTAAAAAAGGGCGCGCGCGACGACGCAATGAAACGCGTGAACGAGAAGTACGGTAACAAAGACTGCAAAACTTACAACGACTTCCGCGAAATTTTGGCCCGCGATGACATCGACGTTGTGCATTGCGCAACACCGGATCACTGGCATGCGATCATAGTGATCGAGGCATGCCGCAACGGCAAGGACATCTACTGCCAGAAGCCCGAGACCAAGACGCTCCGCGAAGGCAGGCTGATGATCGATGCAGCCCGGCGTTATGGTCGGGTAGTATCCGGCGGCAGCCAGCGTGTGCTGGGGGATTACCGCAAGACGGTCAACCCCTGCTGGAATGGCGACAGGGGCATCATCAAGTCGATCAACGTTAACGTGGGTCCGTTACCCATGGACTGCAACAAGAAGGCCGAACCGGTCCCCGACGGCTTCGACTGGGATAGATGGCTGGGTCCCGCCCCGTGGGCACCGTACCATCCCCACCGGTGCAGCGGCAGTTACAGCATCAACGGGACATCCTGGCGCTCGTTCCGGGATTACTCCGGCGGCGGTATGACCGACTGGGGCGCCCATCATTTCGGTGGCGCGACCTTCGCCATTGATGTCAGGGAGCTGGAGCCAGAGGAAGTCATCTTCCATAACGAAAACGGCAAGAAGTTTGCGACCTGCCGCTATCCGAACGGCAAGCTTCTGCACCACAACTACCCAGGGCAGGGCAACCTGCACGTGGAAGGCACCAATGAAAAAGGCCCCTCGAAGCCGGTTCCCAGTTACGCCGGAACGGGCGGCATCTACGGTGATTTCATCGACTGCGTCAAGACGCGCAAGAGGCCGTTCCGTGACATCGAATACGCGGTCCACACCACAACCGTATGCCACCTCTTCCTCGCTGCATACGAACTGGAACGCACACTGAAATGGGACACGGTCAAGCAGCAGTTCATTAACGACGACGAAGCCAACCGGCTTGTCGACGTTGCAAGAAGAGAGCCCTGGGTAATTTGAGCAAGTGGTAGTTTCAACAAGGAGACTTGATAATGACGAGCAAAGAAATTGCAGAAACGACCCTGGCGGCTGGAGCGGTTGCCATGGTCACTGACAAGACCGTTGCCGCGACTGATTCCGCCGCAGTAGACAAGGCGTTAAAACTCCTTAAAACCTATGACTGGGGCGCAGACCGCAATGCCCTAAAGCCGATCGATCAGGCGATCATCGACACGCGGGGAGACACTGCCGCACGCAAGGCCCTGGAAAAGGGCCTGGTGGACGCACTTGCCGGCGGCATCTCACGATCCGCACAGGACTATGTGTGCCGCAAGCTGAGGGTCGTGGGCACAGACCAGTCCATCAAGGCCCTGGCCGCTCTTCTGCCGGCCGAAAAGACCTCGCACATCGCACGCTACGCCCTGGATCGCATTCCGGACGAGAAGGCCGTTGCGGCGATGCGCAGCGCGCTGCCGAAGGTCAGCAGCAGACTCAAGCCGGGCATTATCGGTTCGCTGGGCGTACGTCGCGACAAGAGGAGCATTAAGGCCCTCTCGAAGCTTCTCGGCGATTCCGATATCCAAATCGCCCGGGTCGCGGCCCACTCGCTGGGCCTGATCGGCACGTCGGCTGCGGCCGAGGAACTGAGCAAGTTCGCGAAGAAAACGCCTGCCAACATGCAGATACCAGTAGCCGATGCCTGCCTGATCTGTGCCGATCAGTTGCTGGCCGACGGTGAGAAGTCCGAGGCAGTAGCCCTGTACAAAGGGCTCAAGGGCGATGACCAGCCCAAGCACGTCAAAGTGGCCGCCATGAAAGGAATGCTGACCGCCGCGGCCAAGAATTAAAGCCGCACAACAGGCAAACAGATGATTCAAAAAAGAAGCCCGCACCGACACAAGGTCGGTGCGGGCCTTTCAACAAAAGACAAAATCATGAGGACCAAGAATACACGAATTCACCAACACACCAACGGCCTCCTTCTCGCCGCCCTCTTGTTCTCAGTCGGCCTCGCCTCTTTTCTGACAGGCGAAGCGCGTGGAGCTGATGACGAGGCGGTGGATATGATCGTCGAGTTGGTCAGTGGCTCGGACAACGACATGCGCATGCTGGCGCTCCAACAGATTCGTGAGGAAGCACCGGGTAAGGACGCGACCATGCGTTTCGTCAAACTGCTGCCAGAACTCGCGCCCGACGTACAGATCCAGATGATCGACGCGCTGGGTGAACGCGGCGATGCCGCCGCACGGCCGGTGATCCTCAAAATGCTTAACAGTAAGACCGAAGCCATTCGCGCCATGGCCACGCGCGCCCTGTCCGGTCTGGCGAGTCCCGCTGATATTCCCGTACTGGCCGCGGTGGCCGCAACAGGGTCGGACCTGGAAAAGGAAGCCGCCAGGCACAGCCTCCGACAGCTTCGCGGCAACGAGATGAACGCCGCCATGACCGAGGTCCTGAAAAGTGCCGACACAAAACCGAGGATCGAACTGATTGCTGCGCTCATAGACCGTAACGTGGCCGAGTCGATGCCCGTGGTGCTCAAGAGCGCGGATGATCCCGACCTCGCGCTAAGGCTGGCGGTCCTGGCCGCGCTTCGTGCCGTGGGGGATGAAAACCACACGGCGCTGGTCGTGAAACGCCTCAAATCGGCCAAGGACAAATCAGAACGCAGGCAGGCGGCACTCGCGTTGCTGGCCACGTGCAGACGCGGACGAACGAAATGCGCCGAAGCCGTGATTGCCGGTTTTGATGGGGCCGATGCGGCGACACGCATTTCCCTGATGCGCGCCCTCCCTCTAGCCGGTGGACCGAAATCCTTGGCCGAGATTCTCGCCCGCTTGAAGGACGATGACAAGGGCGTCAGGGTGGAAGCCGTGCGTGTACTCGCCGGCTGGCCCGACGCGGCCGCCACTGCTCACCTGAAGGAACTGGCCCGTAACGTCAAGAATCTGAGGAATCATGTTTTGGCGATTCGCGGCATAGTCCGTTTGGCCAGTCCAGGAAAGGACCGTCCGGCTGACTTTGCCACGCTGAGCGAGGCGATGAAGCTGGCCACGCGCAAAGAAGAGAAGGTCCTGGTGCTGGGCACTCTCGGCACGATCCCGACGCTGGAGTCGCTGGCCCTGGTTGCCTCCGGCCTGGACCAGCCCGCGATCGTGGAAGACGCGGGTTTCGTCGCCGTGCTGATTGCTGAGAAGATCAGCGGAGACAACAAGGACCAAGTGCGGGCTGTGATGCAGAAGGTGGCCGAAACCGTCCAGAGCGAAAAGACGCGGGATAGGGCGAAAAAGGTATTGGCGGCGTCCCAGCCGCAAGCGTCCACGTTGAAACCGTTCGGGAGCGTCACGGCTGATCAGTCCCCTTCAGCTTCAGCCGCGCGGAGTTTGTAGGGGCCATGGAATGATACGTATGGGGGCCACCCGAAGAGCCTCATCGTTTTACGGCGCTGATTTGACCCGAAAGAACTAAATGTGTGATCGATGGCCGTGATGGTATGGCACAAAAGGAAAAGCTGAAAAAATCTCAGACAACTGATGACGGATTCAACAATGACAGAGCAGAATACACCCAAGGAATTTGACTTGTCTTCTGACGCAACATGGCCTCGGATGACCAAGAAACAGATTAATGCGCGTCCGATTAGGAAATATCAGGGACGTATCCATTTGATTCAAGAATCCGAACAGGTCGAGCAGGCGGTCAGGCAGTTGGAAAAGGAGAAGGTCCTGGGGTTTGACACGGAAACACGGCCCACGTTTCGAGTGGGCCAGAGCTATCTGCCTGCGGTCCTGCAATTGGTCGGTGAGCAAGCGGCCTACATTTTTCAATTGCGACATTGCCGTTTGTCCAAGGCCTTGCGTCGACTGCTGGCCAATCCAAAGATCATTAAGGCGGGCGTTTCTTTGGATCATGATGTGCAGGAATTGAATAAGTTGGCCCCGTTTAGACCCGCAGGATTTGTGGATGTGGGAGAACTTGCCAAGCTGGCAGGTTGCATGAATCACGGTCTTCGTGGGCTGGCCGCACTGTTGCTGGAATTCCGGGTGTCAAAAGACTCCCAGACTTCAAACTGGGCCAAAAGAACATTGACCCGTGCACAGATCGAATATGCCGCTACGGACGCCTGGGTGGGGCGAGAGCTGTATCACAAGCTGCAACAACTGTTGCCTTGATCACTACAACAGCATCTATGTCAAAATGCCTTTTGGTGAGCGTAATTTCTTATCCCACCAGCGCCCAGTCCTGGTATCGATCCGAGCGATGATCTTGGAGGTCATCTGTTTTCCTTTGGCTCTTACACCTTTGATCAGGACCTGCCCCGGCTTGAATTCCTGTTGATGGATGCGCAGGCCTTTGACGGGCTTATATCTGACATAGATCGACTCCGGTGTGCCGAATTTGCAGAGTTGCAGTTGGGCCTTTTCAGGAATATAGTCGTAGTCACGATTCATGATAACCCCCCCGATTTCAAAACGCTTGATATACGTAACTCCCCACTCGGTGTACACAACGGTAAGGACCAGGTCACGCCTGTAAATACCGCACCAGATGAGGCTGTCGTCAACATAATAGGTGGCCGGCGGTGGCATCGCCACAAAGGTGCCGTCGTTCTTGACAATCAGCAGTTTGTCGAGTGATGAACAATTCAACAGCGCTTCACCTTTAACGGAGTGGCCGAGGAATCCCTTCTCGGAATCGATGTTGATACTCAACTCGTTGGACGTGAGCTTGCGCACGTCAAGGGCCTTGAACGTGTCGATCCTTGTGCGACGTGGATATGCCTTTTTGTATCTCTTGAGGAGCGCTTTGAGGTAGCCCACGGCATAAGATTTGAGGTTCTTGAGGTCCTTCTGAACCTCAGCCAACTCTTTGAGGATGGCTTCAATGTCTTCGCTGTTCTTCTCGATATCAAAGCGGGAGATGCGTTTGATGCGTACCCCCAGCAGCATTTCTACATCGTTTCTGGTAACGTTGCGCTTGAGCCTGGACCGGAAAGGTTTGAGGCCTTCGAGTACGGCCTTGATGACTGCTTCGTAAGTCTTGCACTCTTCAATTTGTTTGTAGATCCGGTTTTCAACAAAGATCTGGATCAGGGTTTTGTTGTGGAAGGCCTCCAGGAGGTTGTGCCTTTTTAGTGCCAGCTCGCGACGCAGGATGTCAAGGAGCTGGCGTACATTCTCTCGGAGCACCTGTTCGGTATTCATCTCCACCGGACGCTTGTTACAAATGACAATGATACGGCTGGAGACCGATGTCTCACACCTTGTAAAGGCATAGAGTGCCTTGACGGCCTTGTCCTGGTTGGCGCCCTGCGAGAGGGTGATTTCAATTTCCACCTTCTCTGCAGTGAAATCACTAATGGAACGTACCGGCACTTTCTTCCTTTTTACGGCCTCTTCAATTGAACTGATAACCGATTCTGTGGTCTGTATGCAAGGAAGCTCCTTGATGAGCAGTTTGTTAGAGCCTTGTCTTTCGATGCGTGCACGGACCTTGACCTTACCGAATCCTTTGTCGTATTCACTCACATCCATGATGCCGCCGGTCCTAAAGTCGGGCATTACATTGATCTGGACAGGGGTCTTCTTCTTTTCCTGGATAATCTGAATCTCGGCTTCGAGCAACTCGATGAAATTATGTGGTAGAATACTCGTGGACAGGCCTACGGCAATCCCATCTGCACCGAGCATCAAGAGCAGCGGGAGCTTGCACGGCAGGGTCACCGGCTCTCGGTTACGTCCGTCATAACTGCCGACAAAATCCGTCAGGTCTTTGTTGAACAGCTCATCGCGCGCAAGTTCAGTCAGGCGACACTCAATATATCTGGAGGCTGCGGCGCGGTCGCCGGTAAATACGTTGCCAAAGTTGCCTTGGCCTTCAATGAGATATAGCTTGTTGGTCAGTGTGACGAGGGCGTCACCGATGGAGGCGTCACCATGCGGGTGATATTGCATGGTGTGGCCCACTACATTGGCCACTTTGATGAATCGCCCATCGTCTTTTTCCTTCAGCGAATGAAGTATACGACGCTGGACTGGCTTGAGACCGTCGGCCACATTGGGAATGGCCCGTTCGCAAATGACATAGGAGGCATATTGCAGGAAGTTAAAGTCAATCAGGTCGGTCAGTGGACCGTGCCGTTCATGGACAGGGAGATGATCGTGCGGAGTCGGGGGTTCATCGCTATCACCGCCGCCGGAGGCATCTATTTCCGGTAGGGCAGGTACTTCTCCGGGTGGATCGAGGACCTCTTCGATGGATGTCAGGACGCCATCTTCTTCTTGCCCGCTCGTATTACGACTGGACCGTTTGCCTTTGCCGGAAACGGACTCTTCTTCAAATAGAAATGTCTGCTGTCCTTTGCTCATACCAGTATTTCTTCGTCAATGACAAGTTTGTCCATGATATAGTCGCGGCGCTGCCTTGTGTTCTTTCCCATGTAAAACGCGAGCGTTTCACCAATGGAGTACTCTGCGGAAATCGTAACCGACGTGAGTCGCATGTCATGCCCGACAAAGGCCTTGAACTCTGACGGGGATATCTCTCCAAGTCCTTTGAACCGAGTCACTTCATGGGTGCGCCCCAGTTTCTTGGTGGCCGCCTCACGCTCCTGCTGCGAATAACAGTAGAGGGTCTCCTTCTTGTTGCGCACGCGGAAGAGAGGCGTTTCCAGAATCTTGAGGTGCCCGCGCTCCACTAGCGACTGAAAGAAACGCAGAAAGAAGGTGATCATCAGGTTGCGGATATGCAGGCCGTCGACATCGGCGTCAGTGGCCAGAATCACATGGTTATATCGCAGATTATTTATGTTCTCCTCTATATCCAGACTCTTCATGAGGTTGAAGATTTCCTCGTTTTTGTAGAGTGCATCCTTCTTAAGGTCGCACACATTGAGGGGCTTGCCTTTGAGCGTATAGATCGCCTGAGTGTTAACATCACGGCAGCTCACTATAGAACCGGCTGCGGATTGGCCCTCGGTGATGAAGATCATGCTGTCTTGGTGCAGACCCTTCGTGTGGTTGTAGTGCTTCTTGCAGTCGCGCAACTGGGGTACACGGATAGAGATGGCCTTGGATCGCTCACGCGCCAGCTTTTTGACCGCATTGAGTTCCTTACGGAACTTTTGCGTTTCGAGTATCTTGTTGATCAGCTTGTCCGCCTGTGTCTTATTGCTGTGCAGCAATCTCAGTACGGCCTCCTGCACGCGAGACACAATTTCAGAGCGGATTTCCGCGTTGCCCAGCTTGTTCTTTGTCTGGCTCTCAAATATCGGCTCTTTCAGGCGGATCGAAATCGCGCCGAGCAGGCCTTCACGTACATCATCGCCGCTGAACTTCTTCTTGGCAAAATCATTCACCCCGCGCAGGATACCCTCGCGGAATCCGCTCAGGTGCGTACCGCCGTCGTTGGTATACTGCCCGTTTACAAACGAATAGTAGTCTTCGTTGAACCGGTTGGTGTGAGTGAAGGCAAATTCCAGGGTGGCATCGCGATAGTGCAATGGCTTATAGATCTTCTCAAAAGAGGTCTCATCTTCAATCAGGTCCAGGATGCCGCCGGTTGACAGAAATCGTCTGCCATTATAATTGATGCGCAGTCCCGTGTTCAGATAGGTGTAAAAGCGAAGTCGCCGCTCAATATGCTCTTCGCAGAATTGGTACTTGGGGAAAATATCGGGATCCGGCACAAAGCTGACAAAGGTACCGTTTGACTGATCGGTCTTGCCCTTTTTCTGTTTGATCAGCTTGCCGAACTCAAATCTGGCTTGCGTATATTTGCCCTCGCGATGACTGCACACCATGAAGCCGGCGGAGAGGGCATTCACTGCTTTGGTGCCGATCCCGTTGAGACCGACGCTGAACTGGAACACATCGTCATTGTATTTTGCACCCGTATTGATCTTTGACACACACTCCACCACCTTGCCCAGCGGAATGCCCCGTCCATAATCACGCACGGATACCGTGTTTTCTTTGATGATGATGTCGATCTTTTTGCCATGGCCCATAATGAACTCATCGATCGCATTGTCGATAACCTCCTTGAGCAGGATATAAATTCCGTCATCATAGTGTGCGCCGCTGCCTGTACGGCCGATGTACATCCCGGTACGCAGCCGGATATGCTCCAGCGACGAAAGGGTCCTAATCTTATCATCCGTATACTCGTGCTTCTTTCTAGCCATAGACAATTGTCCGTTGTTCATTCGTGATAACTTGTTATCCCACACTCCAAATACGGTTTTGAAGGGGCTTGTAGAAGTGCGTACATTAGCAATTACCCCGAATTCTTGCAAGGAAGGAACA
>Ga0255052_10002795_pt1 | contig 12403 bp, 9 predicted proteins | sample JV7_2_21_MG_FD_188632 | JGI IMG/M metagenome (GOLD analysis project Ga0255052, IMG submission 188632) | Seawater microbial communities from Jervis Inlet, British Columbia, Canada - JV7_2_21 | ecosystem: Environmental > Aquatic > Marine > Inlet | place: Canada: British Columbia | collected... | reverse complement strand
ACTCGCGTTGGTGGACCTGGAGTCGCGGGCAGACAACGAACTGGAAGTGGAAAAACTGCTGCGTCAGGCTCGCGAAACCAACCCGCAGGACCTGCGGCCACACCTCATGCTGTCACGTTACCTGACGGCGCGCGAGCAGGCGAGGGAAGGCCTGGTCATCGCTCGCGAAGCCGCACGCCTGGCGCCGGACAACCCGGCAACCGTCGTGGCCGTCGCGCAGGCGCAAATCGCGATCGGCGACCACGAAGCCGCTCTGGTCAGTCTGCAGCCCTACCTTTCTGACGCGCTACGCGATCCCGTCATATTGTTCGAGCTGGCGCGGATCAGAACCGCCCAGGGCCAGCTCGATGCGGCACGACAGGCGCTTGCCGCGGTTCTTGAAGAGACGGACCGCCAACACCTGCCGAGCCTCGTGCTGCTCGGCCGCATCGCTATCGCGGAACAGGACGTCGAGCAGGCGTTCGCGCTCGCCGGGGAGATTCGGGAGCGCGATCCGGATAAAGTCGCGAGTGACCAGCTCGAGGGCGAGGCCCTGGCAGCCGCGGGGCGCGGGCCGGAGGCGATCGAACTCCTGAGCGCTGTCGCCGAGCGGGCGCCCAGCACGGAGTCGACCATGGCACTCGCGCGGGTGCTGGCGAGATCGGGCAGACGCGCGGATGCGATCGAGCTGCTCGCTGCCTGGAACGGGCGGCACGCCCGTGTGCTCGAATCCCGGTATTTGCTGGGTGACCTGCTGCTCGCGGCAGGTCGCTACGAAGAGGCCATTTCGGTATTCGAGTACCTGTCCCGCATGGGCGCAGCGACCGCGCCCACGCTGAACAATCTCGCGTGGCTCTACTCGGAGACGGGTGACCGGCGGGCGCTCGAAACGGGCCGGAAGGCGCTCGAACTGGCTCCCGATAACTTCGCGATTCTCGATACGGTCGGTTGGCTGCTGTATCAGGACGGGCAGCTGGAAGAGAGCACCGCGATGTTGAAGCAGGCAGCGAACTCCACCGGCAATGCAAGCGTCGGCTACCACCTGGCGGTCGTACTTGCGGAGGCGGGTCAGCGACAGGAGGCACGAACGCAGTTGCAACAGGTGCTGGCGACGGCGGACTTTCCGGAGCGGCCGGATGCATTGGCCCTGATGGAGCAAATCGGCACACAGTAAGTCCGGGCGGATGGCCTGATTGCAACGGTCGCAGTCGCGACAACGCCATCAAAGCTCGGCAAGAATGACCGCAACCCTGTTTCTCTGCACCTCAAGATCGTCATTGACCTGCGTTACGATTGCCTGAAAGCGTACGTCTTCCTGCAGGGGACTCCAGAGCGGATCTCGTTCAAGACCTCCCGCTGCCCGCCAGCCTTTGTCGACAGCCTGCTGTAACTCTGCGATGGCGTTGTCCGAATCTCCCAGCAGTGCATACACCTGGGCTGTGCGATAGTGGATCGCCGGCGTGTTCCATCCTTGTGCCAGCGCATTTTTGGCCAGGTCCAGGCATTGGGTCAGGAGTGCGGCTGCTGCATCGTCCTGGCCCTGTTTCTGATAGGCATAAGCAATATACTTGAGCGCCGTTATCTCGTCGTAGACCGCATTGACAATACCGTCTTCGCCGCCGGCCGACTCGGTCAGGTCATCAACGGCCTGAATATAGTTGCCCTCGAGCAAGGCGGAGACACCGTGCCAGAAGTACCTGGCCTGGTCCGTGGGTGAGTATTGCGACGATGCCGATCGATCGATTTTCTCATACTCGCTCGCGACAAAACTGCTGAAACCGGCATGGTCGCTGGTCTGAAAATAGAAGTTGGCGACTTCCCGGAATACGCCGACATTATCGGGAGACATCTCGTTGGCGCGGGAAAGCGCCTCCCAGGCCTTGTCCCAGATTCCCAGGTTGCCGTATATCTGCGCCAGGCTTCTCGGCGTCCTGACGGAGTCCGGTTCTTTAGCCAGTGATTTGAGCGCCCATTGTGCCGCCTCCTCGAAACGACCGTAGACGATCGACCAGTGAGTGATGGCAGCCGCGGTTGCGGTGCGCTCAGGGGATAATTCGACGACCTTTTTGAACTCCGCCAGCCCTTCATCGTAGCGGCCGGTCAACATCTTCAGCGCACCAAAGTTATAGTGCTGCGTGGCGTTGAGCGGGTCCAGGACCTCCGATTTTTCGTAAGCTGCCGCAGCTTCTTCGAGGCGGCTCTGCAGCACCATGCTGAAGCCCAGGTTGCCCCAGGCGCCGGAGTAATTGGGCCGCAATTCCAGCGCCTTTCTATAACCCGCGTCAGCCGCCTCGAAATCGCGCACCAGCAAACGCACGGAAGCCCGTGTCGCGTGTGCTTTTGGGAGGTCCGGATCGAGCTCCAGCGACTTACGGAGCAGCGGTTCCGTCAATGCCACGACGTCTTCGGGAGAGCGGCCACTGTAGTAGGCCTGGTACAGGTAGCTCAATGCTTTTTCCGCATAACCGAGCGCAAACTGGTCGTCAAGCTCAAGCGCCTGATCGAACAGTTCGAGCGACTTTTCCAGAGACTCCGGATTGCGCTGCTCCCGGTGGTGCTGGCCCAATAGAAAGAAGTCGTAGGCGCCGAAGTTATCTGTCGGAGACTTTGACAGCCGGCGCGACTCATGGCCCAGAATCTTCACCTCGAGAGCAGTCGTGATCGCGCGGGCAATGTCTTCCTGAATAGCAAAAATGTCACCCATCTTCCGATCGTAGGTCTCCGACCACAGGTGATAACCGTTGGCCACGTTGATTAACTGCGCGGTAATGCGGAGCCTGTTCCCGGACTTCCGCACGCTGCCTTCCAGAACGTTGCGCACGCCCAGTTGCCGGCCGATCGACTGGATCGGCTCGTTCTTGCCCTTGAAGAAAAATGACGAGGTTCTTGCGGCAACCTGCAACGAGGCCAGGTTGGCCAGCTCGTTCAGTAACTCTTCCGCGATGCCGTCTCCGAAGTACTCGTTATCCGCGCTGTCGCTCATGTTGACGAACGGCAGGACCGCGATTGAGTTCTCGGCGGCAGTCAGTTCTGCGGCAACGACGTCCGTCGGCTGGGCCTGGTTCATGACCTGGGCGAACACGCCGACCACGAGACCCGTTGCCAGCGTAGCTAGTGTTGCCAGCAAAATGTAATCGGGTTTTCTGAGCGGCAGGTTGTCGCCGGACGCGAGTTCCGACGCAGGTGTTCGCCGTATGCCGGTGACGGTGATGTCATACATCCAGCCAAAAGTCATAACCAACGGAAAACCGACGACCGCGCCGATAAAGACGAAGCGAATGGCGGAGTCAGGAATGCCGGCGCCGGGAAACAGGACGTTCGCCGCCTGCAGGATGACCCAGGCGCCTACGATATATACGGCGGTGGTTTGCAGTACACCGCGGCGCCGCAATTCTCGAAATAATGAACCAACCCGTATCACGGGACTCGCTCCGGACTGCCGTTGCAGGTCAATAGTAGTGGCTGGGCGTCGAACATGCCAACGGCGCAAGGTCTCTATTTTGCGCCCGAAATACGATTCTGTGAAAGCGTCGGATTTTTATACAAATTCAGTTAGAAGTGACGCAAAGTTCCTAATGTAGATTCTGTATTATCAGCCTAACTAATTGATTATTAACGCTTAAGAAAAATCCGGTACGGGAATTGCTTCAGAACCTAATGTATCCCCCATATACGCAACCACCGAACAGAATGTTTCGGGTTGCCGGAAAAATAATTTTGCTTCAGACGGATCTGAATGACTTCGAGTCACGAGACTCGATTGGGAGGATGAAATGAGTAAGTCTTCACGTCGTTGCCTGGCCTTTTCGCCGGCATTAATACTTCTACTGTCGGCCTGGTATACACCCGCCAATGCGTTGACAGTGCCGATCTCAACCTGCAACGCGGCCGGCTGTTCAGCTGGAGTTGGAAATCCAACAGTGGGCTGGGACGGTGCCGGACTGGGTTCCGCGGTCATCGACTACTATGTGGGAAATCCAGGACAGCCGAACAACGGTATCCCGACCGGCCCGAGCAATGTGAGCATTGGACTGGCCGCTTTCGACGCTGCAATCTCGGCTGCACAGGCGATCTGGTCTGCGGTAGTCGATGTTAGCTGGAATCGAACGGGAGACGCCATAAACAATCCTGGAGCTGACATTTTCGGGGTACAACAAAGCGTAGTCTACGCTGCACCCGGCGATCATGGCGATGGCGCGGCAAATGCATTTGATGGCGCGTGGAATCCGAATACGGGCGCTGGCAACGTACTTGCGCACGCTTTCGGCCCGTACGATATCAGCGTCGGTAATCTGCATCTCGACAACGCTGAGCTATGGGTGACCAGTGGCGCTGACAATCCACCTGGCGGCACTTCTGCGACCATTGATCTACTGTCGATATTGGTGCACGAGTTCGGTCACGTACTGGGCCTCGGGCATCCGAGTGGCAATGCCGGTGACGTGATGCAGCCGCTTTACTTCGGACCGCTCACGACGCTCAGCGCCGATGACATCCTTGCAGTCCGGTCGCTATATGCATGTGCCGGCGACGATTGTCAGGTGTGTACAGGACCTGACTGTCCATGTGAAGGCCCTGATTGTCCTAACGGCACAGTACCGGAACCCGGGACGCTGTTCCTCTTCGGAATCGGGCTTCTCGGTCTGGTAATGAATAGGCGGCGGCGCACCAGCTAGCTTGTCGTTGGGGCGCGCCTTGGTGAGGGCAGGCAAACCCCTCGTACAAGGTTTATAATCCCGGTTTGGGTGCGTGACAGCCTGAGATGATCCGGATGAAATCCTTCCAATGGCTCCGGCCGGGCATAAGCCCGGCTGGAGTCATTTTGTATCCGGCATTGATAGTTGCTGCAATGGTCACCGTATGCGCTGATGCTCCGGCAAGCATGGGCCCGGTGTCGCTCAGTGGCCTGACGAATAATGCGGACCTGATTATCTACGGCCGGGTAGACAGCCTGGCGACAGAAGAGCGCTTGATAGCAGCCGACTCCAGCAGCGAGATGCGTGGCCGCGTCCTGCACGAAACTCACGCCACCGTCGCGACGATTGAGGTCGTCAAGGGACCGGTGCCGGGCCCTGTAGTCGTTGTGACAACGGTGCCGGGCATGGAGGACCACCCGGTTTTTCGGACTGGCGAACAGTCGATCCTGTTCCTCGTCAGGAATGAAGGCGCAGAGACATTCAGCACAGTCGCCCTTTCTCAGGGCAAATTCGACGTGGCCGACGGACAGGTGATTCGCGAGGGCGTATCGGTGCAGGAGTTCCTCAATAGAATACGCGACCATCTGCGGCCGAATCCACCGGAAATTCCGGACGTTCACTGAAGCATCGGCGCTTTTCCCGGCGGCCAAAGCCTGATATACGCAAGCGGTGGCGGAAGAAGTCGAATGCATTGTAGTTGGCGGGGGCGTTATCGGGATTGCCGTCGCACGTGCCCTGGCGTTGTCTGGTCGCGAGGTTGTCGTGCTGGAGTCCGAGGCCGACATCGGAACTCACACCAGCAGCCGCAACTCCGAGGTCATTCACGCCGGTATCTATTACCCGGAATCCTCGCTCAAAGCGAAGCTCTGTGTCGCAGGTAAGCAAGCACTCTACGATTACTGCGATCAGCGCCACGTTCCGTATCAGCGCGTTGGCAAGATCATCGTTGCCACCAGCGCTGCTGATGAATCGCGCTTGCACGACTATCTGCAGCAGGCGCAGCGAAACGGGGTGGACAACCTGGCGTGGTTGAACGTGGACGACGTTGCAGATCTCGAGCCGCAGGTTCAAAGCGTGGCCGGATTGCTGTCACCCTCTACCGGGATCATCGATTCGCATGCCTACATGCAGGCGTTGCAGGGCGATCTGGAGTCTGCTGACGGCACGGTGGTCTGTCGCAGCCGCGTAGCCCGGGTCAGCATTCACGACGATGAATTTCTGGTCGCCATCGACGCGGATCCATCGTTTACGGTGCGTTGCAAGACCCTGATCAACGCGGCCGGATTATGGGCACAAGATGTTGCACGAACCTTCGAGGGATTTCCGGAAGCGAAGATTCCCCGGCAGCACCTGTCCAAAGCGCACTACTATGCGTACCAGGGCAGGTCGCCGTTTACGCGACTCGTCTATCCCATCCCGACCGGTGGCGGACTGGGCGTACACGCAACGAACGACCTGTCCGGCCATGCACGTTTCGGTCCTGACGCGAGATGGGTGTCCGAAGTCAACTATGATTTTGACGACAGCCGCAAGGATGAGTTTGTAGCAGCGATACAGACCTACTATCCGGCGCTGCGGGCTGACAAACTGCAACCGGCTTACACGGGCGTGCGACCCAAGCTCTCCGGTCCCGGAGAACCGCCCGCCGATTTTGTGATTGCCGGGTCCGAGACCCACGGGGTCGAAGGGCTGGTCAATCTGTTCGGTATCGAATCTCCCGGACTGACCGCGTCGTTGGCGATAGGTGATTACGTCCGGCGAATGATTTGTTGACCGGCCAGGGACGGCACCCGGCCGGGCGCGATAAATTATGTCAACCCAGATCTGGATTGAGTGTCGGTTGAATTTACAGATTCCAGCAGCGGATTGAAGCGGGTTTTCCGAAACGATTAAATTTCAATTAGATACAAAATTGGCCCGCTCCTTGCGTATATATTGGCAGATCGCAGGAAGATCCAGCGCTTGGCTGTGAACGTCGTGGATGAAGCCTGGACTGTTTGGAAGGAAATCGGGGAATGAAATTCAGGGAAAATCTGGAATCGATAACCAAGGGACTGGCTGCTTTTTTGGCGGCGATGCTGTTTGCCGGGTCTGTGCAGGCCTACCCGAACCTGCAAATTGACCTGACCGGCGGCTACTACGTCGGTGACGGCGACATCGTCAATACGACAGATGACGAAGATTCCGTCGTCACGAATGACGCCGCGTTCGATCTGTACGCACTCGGGACACCCAGCGGCAACGTCGCTGCCGCAGAATTGCTGGAAACGACTTACTGGCTGTCGATCGCCATCATTCCGATGATCGGTCCGGCACCTGTAGACTTCAGCTCCTTCACTGTCGATGGTACGACTTACGGCGCTGGCGATATGACCTACGGCACACCGCCACTGGACGCTTACTTTGGTAGCCCTGAAGCAGGGCTTGCGGGACACGGCATATTCGACACGTTCTTCCTGGAGATCGCCGTCGATTTCGCCAGTTCCCGGACGGCCACAACTTACAATGTGCAGAACGATCCGGGAACGATGCTCAGCAATATCGGCGGAAGCGGGTCGTTCTACGATGCCTTCAGATTAGACGTCAGCGGCCTGAATGATGGCTTCGATCTACATTTTGACTTGTATGATCCCGTTATTTCCAATCGACCAACCGGGAATAATGGCGATGAAGGCGTAGGAATCTTCGCGCCGTTTTCCAAGGACGGTCGCACGAATTGCTGCACGACCGTCCCGGAACCCGGCACGCTGGCCCTGTTCGCGATCGGCCTGATCGGGCCTGGTTCATTCAGGAGACGAGCAAGCAAGACCCGGGCCTGATCGGCCGCGTAGTGCCTTATTTCGGATGCCCCGCACCGCGGGGCATTTTTCGATGCGGTCCCCGAGCCCCGCAGACCATCGTTCAGATGATTGTCCAAAGCCTTTAAATCCCGGCTCGAATTCTTGTTATTTGTTTACCAATTGTGCCGAAAACAGGTCTTTTCCCGGAGCTGCGGCGCTTATGTTAATTCGTCCGCCAGTGCAGCCGAAATTGACTATACTCATGAGATAACAAAAACAACAACAGAGCGCCAATAAAATGACAACAAGAAAACTGCTCGTTGGTCTCTCATTGTTCGCTCTTGCTCAGACGGGCTTCGCAAATACAATTTTTTTTACGGTGGACAACCTGGGCGGTAATGCGTGGGAGTATAACTATACGCTAAGCCATACCGGCGCTGCCGGCGACCCGACGCTCGAAGCATTCAGCATTTTCTTCGATCTTGGACTGTATGAGAACCTGTCAGTAAGTGGTTCCCCTGCCGACTGGGACTCGATCGTTTTTCAGCCTGACCCTGGCTTGCCCGACGACGGAATCTTTGATTCATTTGCACTCGTTGTGGGCATCGATCCAGGCGAAATTGTGGCTGGCTTCTCGGTCATTTTCGACTTCCTCGGCGTCGGCGCACCGGGCGAACAGTTTTTCGAATTCTACGATCCATTCGACTTCAGCGTGATAGCTGACGGCATTACAGAACTCCAGGCTGTCAGCGTGCCGGAACCAGCGTCGCTGAGCTTGTTCGCGGCCGGGCTGATGATCATCGCCTTTGGGATGCGGCGCAGACGTGTTCCGTTGCAACGAAGTCAACTCGTCATATAAAGACACCGTTCCACACATCCTGGAGTAACAACCATAGAAATAGGTTGCTTTACACGGAGTTTTTCAATCCACCCGATTTGACATAACCATTAAGAATAACCTCGGAGATTAGTAATGTTCAGACTGTCGCTCAAGCCTGTCCTGGCAATCGTCATCGGCCTTGTTATAGCCGTTCATGTACCGGAAAGGGTCGAGGCGAGAGCGACCGTCGGCGACCGGGAACTGGTTTCGAAGACGAGGGCGGGGCGCAGTGAATTTCTGTTTACCTACCGTCTGACGATCGACAACCAGGGCCCGAGCCTGGACGACGTCAACGTGTGGGTGCTGTGCGAGAACCCGGGTACCACCATGGTGGACGAGATCGCGGAGTTCGGGCGAATCGAGGCCAATACGGTTGTAAGCAGTACCGGCACGTTCTCGTTGCGGCAGAACCGGCGCGTGCCCTTCGATCCTGAGTGCCTGATTTACGAAATCGGTTTCAACACCAAGCTCATCATTTCCGGTATCGCGACCGACATGCCGCTGAAGAATGCGCTGATCGTCGGCAAGGTGACTCATCCGGACTCGGGACGGCCGATCATCGAGTCGGGGCGTCCAATCATCGAGGAGTTCAGCACGACCGCGGATGCCGACGGCAACTTCACGCTGGAAATGGATACGGTGATGCAGGAGGACTTCGTCACCCTTGAGGCCGAGGGTGTGGCCGAGCAGGAAGGCGCAACCCTGACCAGCACGATTGGCAGTGTCGGTTCGCTGCAGGATGTCGGTGCCGATGGATCGATCGTGATCACCAGTGGTGGCGATATCACGCATATCACGACGGCATTGGCAGTCCTTGCCGAAATAGCCAATGGCGGTCCGATTACGACAGACGGTGAGCTGGCACTGGCGCAGTCGCAGGTTGACGGCGCCGAGCTGCTGATCATGGCCTCAGTGATCAAGACGGTGATCGACAATCCGAATGTGGTGCTGCCGCCCGGCGTGAACAGCACGCTCGAGCTGGTCAGCAACCCGGCGGTGTTCGACGACTACGTGCAGTTCCTGGAGGACAACTTCCAGGATGAGTTCACGACCGCCATCGTGGAGACGTCGGAGAACCTGAGCACCGGTTACGAGCCCGCGGAGATGCCGGGAACGATGTACACGGTGCAGCGCGACGAACTGCCACTGACCGGCGAATCCGTCGTATTCGACTTCGACGCCAACGGTAACGGCAACGTCATCCCGGGCAACGGCAGCTCCGATACCACCTGGGTGATCAATGCCGACGGCGAAATAGTCGTGGACTTGCTCAATCCGCCGGTGACGGAGATCTTCCCGAGTTGCGTTTTCCCTGGACAAACGAATAGCCAGTGCAGGGCGTTGAACTTTGTCGAGCGAATTACGATTATCCGGCTGGTCAACGGCTTCACTTCGGAGCAGGTTTTCGTCCTGAAACGCACCCGGACAACATTCCCGGACGATCCAGTCCCCGACGAAGTGATCGAGGATCAGCCGGGGCCGAATGCCGTGCGTCTGGCATTCCGCGATGCTGGCATTCTGCCAGTCGATCCGGTCGACGTCGCTGGTGATCGGATAGCCACTTACTACTACCATCAGGACAATAACTCGATCGGACTGAACGAAGCGGAACTGGGTGCCGACTTCCTGACCTTCAATGCAGACGGCAGCGGCGTGACCCAACGACGCGCGTTTGCGTTCAGCTGGGTAAGCAATGTGGACGGCAGCCTGGGCGTGCAGTTCGACAACGGTGACAGCAACCGCTATGTGGTATACAGCGAGGACGGTGACGTCGCGCAGGCCATCCTGATCGGCACGTTAGCGACCGGCGTCACCCGGACGTTGGCAGCCGAAGCGCTCGACTTCGACGGCGTATCGGAATTCTCCGAGCCGATGCTGACCGATCGCCGCTACCGCGGGCTGTTTGCCGTGTTCGGGCAGGACGAGTTCTTTGACGGGACTTCCTTTAACGTCTTCGATTACCTGTTTCTGCCGGGTGGCCATGGTTGTCGCCAGACGGGCACGACCGACATTCCGGATGCAATCGGTGCCCAGCGATTCGAGTGGGAATCCACGCCTGAAAACTACATGGATCTGTTCCGCTTTTCGGCCTTTGCGCCGACTATTCCGCAGGTGCGTAGGAGTTGGCAGGCAATCGCCGTTACGCCCGGCATCCAGGGCGACCGCTACTGGCTTATCGAGAATGCGGACTTTGGCAATTTCGCCGCTGATCCCAACTTTGTATTTACAGACCCGACCGTCACGCCGGGTCGCATAAACAGCTACGAATTCATCGAAGATCTGGAGGGTCAGTTCGATCCCTGCGGGCTCGGAATATCGACGTCATTGACGACGCTGTTCGATTCGAACAATGCTGCCACCGGCAATATGTTCGACGTGACCAGCAACGCTGGTGCGATCCAGGTGACCGGACTGGACGTCAATGTCGACTTTGACGTGGGTACGCAGTTCACCCTTAATGTGTTGACCACATCCGGAAGCTTCCAGGGCACGATTACGGCGGATCCACTTTGCACCTTCAATTGTTCATTCAACGCGTCTGCGTGGACGCCGATCGCGAGTGGCGTGGGCACCAGCCAGGGTCGGGATGCTGCGTCGTTCGTCGACATCGACGATTTCGTGCTGGATGGGAACAGCACCACCGGCATCTGGGTAACGCTGGTAAGAGACGGCAGCATCGTGGACGAGTTCCGCTACACCAACGGTAGTAGCGAGGTCGGCAATGCCGATATCACGATCAGTCTTGGTGCCGGCGTGGTAGGACCGTCGATTGGCAACGACGAGACGACCGTGCCGAACCGGCTGTGGAACGGAACGATTTACTACAACACGCGCTGAAGATTGGGGCGATCCTGACCGGCAGGTTCGCCGCCGGTCAGGTCTGCAGTTGCACGTAGTTCTCTATCCCCATCTTCTCGATCAGCTCGAGCTGCGTCTCCAGCCAGTCGACATGCTCCTCTTCCGACTTGAGGATCGAATCGAAGATATCGCGGCTTACGAAATCCTTGTGCGTTTCGCAGTAGGAGATCGCGGCCTGCAGATCGGGGAGGGCATCGAGTTCCAGGTCCAGGTCGCACTGCAACATCTCTGCCACATCTTCGCCGATGCGCAGCTTGCCCAAATTCTGCAGATTCGGGAGGCCTTCGAGGAACAGGGTGCGTTCGATCACCTGGTCGGCATGCTTCATCTCGTCGACCGATTCCGCGTGCTCCTTGTCGCCGAGTTTGTCGAGTCCCCAGTCCTTGTACATGCGCGCATGCAGGAAGTATTGGTTGATTGCGGTCAGTTCGTTCTTCAGCACACGATTCAGGTGCTCGATGACGGTTGCATCGCCTTTCATTGGGTGGATCTCCGGCTTGGGGGAACGGGATTGTGCGGCCAATGATAAGAGGAACTGCAGGCAGCGCAAGCACAATTAGCCTCAATCGCAGTGAGAATGACTGCGATTTGCATGCCGCTCCCCGCGCTCAAATAAAAAAACCGGCGGCAGCCGGTCTTGCTCGAAAATGCGTAACGGTGATTAAGCGGGCGCGGGTACGTACAGCGTCGGTTGCGCGTAGCGAGCGTTGCTGTCGCTGAGGATGGATTCGGCCAGGTGGGCGCAGCTGCCGCAGCCGGAGGCAACGCCGAGCCTCTCTCTGAGCTCGTACAGATTGTCCACGCCGGCGGCCGCGGCGCGGCGGATCTGTTTGTCGGTGACAGCTTTGCAGATACAGACGTACATAAATTCAATGACTTAGCCTAGTTTCGAGTATTTAATCGCAAATGCGAATGATTGTCAATACGGTTTGTACTTAGTTGTGTACGTACGCGGTTTAAGACCGAATTTGCGGCTCCTGAGCCGCTTTGATCGCGCCGCAGGCGACGCTCCAACGGCGGTTCTACCGGCACGGTGTTGTAGGAGTGGGCCCTGGCCCGCGATACCGGGCATCGAATCGCGGCTCAGGAGCCGCTCCCACAGGGGATTCTATTGGCACGATCTGGTGGGAGCGGGCCCCGGCCCGCGAAATCGCGGCTCAGGAGCCGCTCCCACAGGGGTTCTATTGGCGTGATCTGGTAGGAGCGGG
>Ga0255052_10002794_pt1 | contig 12408 bp, 10 predicted proteins | sample JV7_2_21_MG_FD_188632 | JGI IMG/M metagenome (GOLD analysis project Ga0255052, IMG submission 188632) | Seawater microbial communities from Jervis Inlet, British Columbia, Canada - JV7_2_21 | ecosystem: Environmental > Aquatic > Marine > Inlet | place: Canada: British Columbia | collected... | reverse complement strand
AGATGTTGGTGCCCAGGGCCGGACTTGAACCGGCACGAGATTTCTCTCAGCGGATTTTAAGTCCGCAGCGTCTACCAATTCCGCCACCCGGGCACTGAAGAAAAAAATGGAGGCTAGGGTCGGAATCACAGGTCGCGCCGCAGGCCAATGGTTGAGCCAATCTTACTCTTAGTCGCATTCCTGTTACCCCGAAATCTACCCCTAGCTTCGAGATGCGCAAGCGTACTTTGTTAATGAGAAAACCTCTACACTTTTTTGGCCGTCTATTTGACCGCCATGCGCAAGTTGTTGGTTAACACCAATGCCTAGATCCATGACAATCTAACTTCAAGAGATGAAAGGACAGAAGATTGGTCGCCTTCCGGCCGCAAGCAGACTCTGGCCGTCTTAGACTAAGTTCATTGGCGAGTGGCTGGTATGCGTCAGTTCCAGACGCTCAGTATATCTCCTGGCGAGCGGCTGCTTACGGTCACAAGCGGACACCCGCCTCCCTTCTCATCCGCCAAGTCTCTTCGCCGCCTCAGCGAAGACTCTCTCGTAGTATTCGATACCAGTGCGCGCCGCCTCAATCGGTAAAATACCCACGGGCGGTGAATAGACGACACCACGATTCTCGGTCTCTGGCAGACCTGGTTCCCCACCTTCCAAGACCACTTGCAGATTCTTCTCGCCTCCGTCTTGCGATGGCGATGCGTCGAACTCAATGGACCCGTCGGAGTAGCCCTTCAATTCTTTGATATGACCGCTAAACCCAGGAGCGATTCGAAGACGAGGCTCCTCCCAATCCAACGAGAGTCCTCCATGCTGGCTTTTGTGGCGGCTCTCAATCAAATACCGAAGGAGAGGGTCGCGTCTCCGCTCAGTGTCTATCGTGCCAGCCCAGGGCTGAAACTTAGTCGATATGGTATTTCCTTCGCTAAAAAACCGAGTCCATGCTTCTTCAAGGGAGTCAACTAATGACGACCATGCCTCCTCAAAGGAAACCCGATCTGCAGCCGCTTCCATCTGCCCAACAGCATTTTTCGCTTCACCAAGCTTTTGCTGACACGCGTCCCAAGGATTCCTGTTTGTCGGAATGATCGACCTCGCAGCCCGCTTTAGGAATGTACGAATTCTCAAGGTGTGAAGCTCAGTTCTCACTCAACGCGAGCATAGGATTTTGACATGCGCGAACGACTGCTTTTCTCAAAAGCGGCCGTTCAAACGCCCGAATGTCTACTTTCTGACCGGCTGCTTACGGCCACAAGCGGACACGCAGAGCCTTTCATTCACAGAAGAATAGTGCCTCAGAAATCAACTAGCTATTCTAGCCCGTGCTTCACAAGCAGCTCGCCAAACTCCGGCAATTTAAGTAAGGGTTCAAAATCCGCATTTCCTCTTAGCCATGCAAGATCCTTAAATCCCAATGCCATCGCCTGGTCCATGAGTTTCAGCGCCTCTGCAGTATTGTTCATCGCGCTATGGGCTGATGCCCTGACCGCTAATGTCAGGGACGTAGGGGAGTCTTCACTTTCGGATTTGTCCAAATATTCGAGCGCTTCGCCGTAGTTACCCTGCGCCAGCTCAACCCAGGTTCGGCCCATAGCGATCAGACTACTGCTTGGCCACATACTTTCCAGCTGCGTGATCGCTTCGCTTGCTTCGTCGTATCGTGCCTGGACAGTCAGCGCACGCGCGAGGTGGTAATAGAACTCACCGTAGCTAGGCGCGATCTTCAGACCTTCTCGACAAGCCTCTTCAGCTTCCTTGGCCCGCGAGGGTGTTTCGTAGGTGAGGGACCAGCAGAGAAGATCCCAGACGAAGTAGTTATCAGGTTCCAACTCCACGACCTTGCGGAACTGCGCTGACGCACGCGGGTAGTCATAGCGCATGGCCGCCACTTCGCCACGGCCAACGATGGCACGAACGAGGTACGGGTCCAACGCCTGGGCAGCATCCAAAAGCTCATCCGCACGCTCCAGACGCGAGGGGTCGGAATCATGGTTTCGGTAGGTCTGGGCCTCGACGCTAGCCAAGCCTGCCATCGCCACGGCGTAGCTCGGGTCGAGTTCCAGCGCGGTCTGGAAGAACTCGCGAGAGGCATTGACCATGTCCAAGTTGTTCCAGTGTTCAATCAAGGCTTGTCCACGCAAATAGGCTTCATACGCTGGGACGATTTCGGTCGGCGTGCTGGTTAGCACGTTGCGATCAGAGTCTGTAATATGGATCCCCAGCGCATCCACAATGGAATGCGCAATGTTCTCCTGAACTTCGAATACGTCGTCCAATCTTGCGTCAAAGCTGTCAGCCCACAAGTGGCTGTCGTCGTCAGTATCGATGAGTTGGGCAGTAACACGTATTCTGTCATCAGCCTTCCTCACGCTGCCTTCCAACACGAAGTCCACTCCCAGTTTGCGGCCGATGCTGGGCACGTCTAACGGTGATTCCTTAAACTGGCCGACCGTGGTTCTTGAGATCACACGCAGTTTGCCGATGTGGGACAATTTAGTGATTATCTCCTCGGTCATGCCGTCTGAAAAGTATTCTTGATCGCCCGCCTGTGACAGGTCATCAAAGGGAAGAACCGCGATGGATTTTTCTGAGACCTCTTCGACGGCGTCCAGCGGTGCTTGCTCAAGCACATAATTATCCAGAACAAGATAAATGATGGCCGCGGCCATCAACCCTATGATGGCGAAATCGAGCTTGCGGCCCGTAAGATGCGTGACCGACTCGGAGCGATCAACATCCTTTTCCTTTTTGATGCCTTCCGGCGTCAGCTCGTAAGCCCAAGAGAGAATTAGTGCCAAGAGAAAACCGATGACGAGCAGGAGAATCACGAACCGGCCGACCCACTCGGGCAAACTCAGTAAAGGCATCAGCACATCCGTTAACTGCAAGATCAACCAGCTAACGATGGCATAGGCGACCGATACCCGGACGACGTTGCGTCGTTTCAGTTCCCTCCAAATTGAGGCCATACCTCTCCCACGTACACGAGAATCAGAGTCCTGCCCGATTCTACCTAGATCGGGGCACGCAAAGGCCCAAAATAAGATGAAATCTCACCGAACTCAGGTCGAAGTCGGTCCGCCAGCCGGAAAATCTTAATGTCCGCTTTGTGGTCTTGCTCAGGTTTAGTGGACACTTTCATTAAGGTCTATATTGACCTATGGAGGTGCACCATGACCCGAAGAAAACGTTACAGCGCTGAGTTTAAGCGCGAAGCTCTAAGACGTGCAAATGAAGACGGCGTCACTGACACACTGGTTGCCGAAGAACTGGGTTTTAGTACCCGACAACTGCGACGCTGGCGCGATGAAGCGAACAACCACGGCGACAAGGCATTCCCTGGTCAAGGCAATGCGCACGACAAAGAGATGATGTTGTTAAAGCGCAAGTTGATCAAGGTCGAGCAGGAGCGGGATTTTTTAAAGGAAGCGGCGGCGTACTTTGCCAAGGAGTCGAAGTGAGATACCGATGTATCCATCGACGTCGCAACCTGTATCCGATTCAGATGATGTGTCAGGCAATGAAGATCTCACCGAGTGGTTACTACGCCTGGCGCACGCGTCCGGAGAGTCGTCGTCGACGTTACGATCGAGAGCTTACACAAGCGATCCGCTTGTTGTACGCCGAGAGCGGTGGCACTTACGGCAGCCCGAGATTACACGCAGAACTCAACGACTCCGGCTTTGCTTGTGGCCGGACTAAAGTGGCGCGGTTGATGCACACAGCGGGACTCAAGGGCTGTCCGAAGCGGCGCTTTCGGGTCACCACCAAGCGCGGCTTAACCAAGGCGAGCAACTTGCTGGATCAGAACTTCTCTGCAGAAACGATCAACGAACGTTGGGCCTCTGACATCACGTATCTGTGGACCAATCAGGGTTGGTTGTACCTGGCCGTGGTGATGGATCTGTACTCACGCCGCATCATCGGATGGTCGATGAGTGATCGACTGAGTCGTCACCTAGCGGTGAACGCTCTGTCCATGGCACTCGATCAACGTCGACCGAGCGATGATCTGATCCATCACTCGGACCGTGGCGTGCAGTACATGAGCGATGACTTCCAGGACCTGCTTAAGAAGAACGGCATCACTTGCAGCATGAGCGGCAAAGGCAGTTGCTACGACAATGCGGTGGTCGAGAGCTTCTTTGCATCGCTAAAGAGAGAACGAACCAGAAGAAATAAATACCGCACACGAGACGACGCAAGAGCGGATGTGTTCGATTACATCGAGCGCTTCTACAACCGAAAACGCCGGCATGGCTATGTCGGAAATATCAGTCCTGTCCTGTTCGAAAACCGGACATTAGGACTTAACTCAGGTGTCCACCAAACGTAGGCAAGACCACCAGACGCTCAGTATACAACCTGGTGAGTGGCTGCTTTCGGCCAGAAGCGGCCATTGATTCTATGTCATTTACAGCCAGCGGGCGGTGCATCGCTTTGTGCGACTAACTCGGTGACATTGACTGCATTGGAGTATCGGTCGGGAAGGCTATCAGTACCTTTGATTTCGTTGCCGTGAAATCGCACGAATAGGGGTCCCATGGGGTTTGACGATCGAGTGGAGGCGAATTGATCCAACGCATCTATCACAGCAAACGAAGCGTCAACTACGTAGATCTCTTCTTTGTTGCATGGGCGAAATTCGTAAGCCGTTTCTGTCAAAAACAGAAACCCCTGATGGATCATTGGGTCGCCGAGCCTCCCGGGTCGGACCTCGGGTCTCTGGTCCGGGCCACGGCCAACTGTTATTTCGTCAGATGTCTGATCGGGAACAGAACCCCCACAACCGGCTAGTAACGAAAACAATAAGACAAAGAGTATCTTCATCGCATCACCTCCTGTTGCATACAGATGTGGAATCGCGCGAGCGGCTGCTATGGGTCACTGCCAGCCGCTAAGTCTATCACCTGGCGAGAGGCTGCTTACGGCCAGAAGCAATGGGATGGACTCCTCCTCCCTTTTTCGGCATCAATGTGCCCAGACTTGAGATTTGGCTCGAGTCGTAATGAAAGAAGGAGTCCACTCATGAAGCTTAGCTATGTTGGTGTTGATTTGGCAAAGAACGTTTATCAGTTGCACGGTGTTGATCGTCACGGCAAGGCGGTCTGGAAGCGGCGGTTACGACGCGGCCAGTGGCTGCAGGCTTTGTTGGATAATGTTGAACCGGGTTGCGAGATCGGCATGGAAGCGTGCACCGGCGCCCACCACTGGGCCCGGGTGCTTCAGTCTCGAGGCTATGTGGTCCGATTGATTGCACCGCAGTTTGTGAAGCCGTACGTGAAGAGCAACAAGAACGACGCCAACGATGCGGAGGCGATCTGCGAGGCAATGAGCCGACCGCACATGCGTTTTGTCACGGTGAAGAGCGTCGAGCAACAAGACATCCAGGCGACCCACCGAGTGCGCTCCGAGCTCAAGGCACATCGCAACGCTAAGGCGAACCAGATCCGCGGCCTGGTGGCCGAGTACGGGTTGGTGGCACCGAAGACCTTGCTCGCACTGCGGCGCGCGATCCCCGAGTGGCTCGAAGAGGCCCAGAACGGCCTGACCATTTACTTCCGATCGTTGTTGCACGGTCTCTGGGAGGATCTGCTGACCCTGGAGGACCGACTCAAAGAACTCGACAAAGAGATCGAGAAGCTTGCGCGCAGCAACGAAGTAGCAAAAAGGCTGCAGCAGCTACGCGGTGTCGGACCGATCGTCGCTACCGCACTGGTAGCGACCGTCGGTGATGGTGCGCAGTACAAGAAAGGTCGGCAGATGGCAGCGGCGTTAGGACTGACACCCAGACAGTACAGCTCCGGAGACAAGCACCGCCTGTTAGGTATCAGCAAGCGCGGCGACGTTTACTTACGCACACAGATGATCCACGGCGCCAGGGCAGTCGTCTCACAGGCAAAGCATCGGGACGATCCACTGAGTCGATGGGTAACAGACATCGCCAAGCGACGTCATCCCAATGTTGCGGCCGTAGCGCTGGCAAACAAGACTGCGCGCATGGCCTGGGCCATGCTGCGCAATGACACTGATTATGATCCTGGCCTCGGTACATGCTGAGCCAGAGAAACAAAGGAGAACCTCAATAACGATTGCTTAAGCAAACTGCTTGATGGCAAACAGGTCGAACCGGCGTCGGCCAAACCCGTGAACGTCCGAGTACTAAAAGTACGTAGAAGCGATTGGGAGCTGACGCGCGAATAACCCATTATGGCCCGGCATCAACGTATGCCAACTACAGAGGCCGGATATACGTATGCAGTCGTGCCATGTCTGACATCAACAGTGTGCTTGCAATGAGGAGGAGTCCATATACGGCCGTTCGAACTCAACGCTATCTGCGGATCGCCAACAGTCAACTAAAGATGCGTCTCAAACCACTTCACAATTTCCACGTCCGAGGTCACCCGGTTCTTCACCTTGCCCCAGCCATGGCCCTCGTCGGGGAAAAGCACGTATTTCACAGGCACACCCCGTGCGTCAAGATTCTCGACCACCTGCTCAGCTTCCACCACCGGCACGTTGGTGTCATTGGCGCCGTGCAGTACGATGGTCGGGGTGATGATCCGGTCGATACGGTGGATGGGTGAGAGCTGCTGAATCAGTTTCGGTTCGGTTGCCGGGTCTCCGTACTCAATTGTTGAGATCGCCGCCATCCACGGCTCGGTGTTGGCGAAAAATGTTTTGAAGTTAACGATACCGAACAGGTTGGCGCCAGCGGCGAACATCTCGGGGTACTCGGTGATGCCAGCCATCACCATATAACCACCGTAACTGCCGCCCATGATTCCGATTCGCTCCGGCTCTGCCAGATCTGCCTCGGTGACGAATTTCACTGTCGCCTCAATGTCCTTGATACCGTTGAAGCGAAGCACGCCATTGTCCAGATTGACGAAGGTCTTACCGAAACCCGACGAGCCTCGCACGTTGGGCGCGAACACCGCAATGCCGCGGCTTAGCAGTGCCTGGTAAGTGGCACGGAATCGTGGTCGTTCCTGACCCTCGGGCCCGCCGTGGAAGCTCAGCACCATGGGGCCGGGTTCGTCCTGCCCGTGAGGCCAATATAGCCAGCCGCTGAGCTCCAACCCGTCGTGGGCGGTGTACGTTTTAAGCTCAGGTCGCACCAGAGAGCCCAGGTCAACGCCTTCATACGGTGTCTGCGAAATTTGCGTGAATGCGCCGCTGGCCGGATCCAGTCGCCAGACATCGGTGGGCGTTGTCGAGCCGGATGCCGTGAACAGCACCTGCGTGCCATCGGCAGAAGCCTCTGGTGCGCTGGCCAATTCGGCTGGCAGTGTGGGCCCTGGTGTCATCTCGCCCGTGGCCGGGTCAAAGAATGTCAGCTCGCTGCGCCCGGCTACATTCCAATTAAGCAATAGCCGCCCATCATCCAGCTTATCCATGCCGGCTAGTTCCGCATCGTCGCGGCCGATAAGAATCTCAAGCGGCCCGGCGGCCCCGTCTGCAATATCGACCTGGGCCAGTGCCAGCATCTCGCGGTCGACATTCGTGGCGAACACCAAGGTGTCGTCATCGAGAAAAAGCCCGCCCTGAGAAATGGCCACACCCTCATGAGGGGTTAAGTGCTGCTCGGCGGCAGACTCGACATCAACCAGATATAGGTCAGTATTGCCGCGGTTGACCATGCGCCAGGCGAGTGCATACTGGTTGTCCGGCGAAAGTTCACAAACGCCAATACCCTGATTTTTCACGATCAGTCGGTTTTCTCCGGTCTGGGTGTCGTGCAACCAACAATCCATGCCGTTCTCGCTCTCGGCACTGCTGGAATAACTGAGGTAGCGACCATCATCGCTCCAGCCATTTAGCCAATTGTTGACCTCACCGCCGGCCGTGATCATGCGCATCTCGCCGCCATCTGCACGCATCAGGTAGATCTGCGAATTCAGACCGCCGCCGGGCGCGATGTCGATGGCCAGCGTGTCGCCGGTGGGCGACCAGCTTACGCTGCCAACCTGATCTTCGGATTCTGTCACCTGTCGCAGCTTGCCGCCGTCGGCATCGGCTATCCAGACGTTGGGCACGCCCGAGGCATTGGTCACAAATGCGATACGTTCACCCTCCGGCGAGAATACGCCGCCGTAAGAAAAACCGATGGCACCCATCAGTGCCACTTGTTCTGCCAGATTGTCCTGGGGTAGCGCTTCCAGCTCTTCCGCCGCTCGCGCCTCCGGTTCAGGCTCGGCAACAGAGGCCGAATCGGGCCCACTGTCTTGCGTGCAAGCAACTAGGAGAACAACGAAAAAGGCGGTGAAAGTTAAAATTGCCGAGTTCTTATTCATGCGAAATTCCTCTGGACGGACGAAAAGGCATAGAGACGCAGAGCACTTTATCCAAGAATGCCAAATGTTTCTTAGTGAATCGAAGCGAATAAAGATTCGATCCGAACGTCCGCTTTGGGTCAAAAGCAGCCATTTCCAATTCGGTAAATACTAGCATTTGAACGGCTGCTTTCGGAACATTCCGGCCATTGGACATTAGATTTGGTCCGAATGACGAACGGCTGCTTTACTCCAGCAGCGGCCGTTCAAGTGTTAGAATTTGGCCTATAACGAACGGCTGGTAATGACCCAAAGCAGCCATTCGACGTTTAGATGGTTCTGAGTCTATCGCAAGAGGTTTCGACGCCTATGCATGACGAGGAAAAACAAAAAAACTACGAATTGGCGGAAAGGCTAATTTCGGAACAGAGTTTTGCTGCGGCCGCTATCGCCGGAGCCATAGCCACACTCCTTTCTGCTGTTGCCTACGGCATCGTAGTCGAAAGATGGCCAGTTACTTATGGCTTTGCGGCGGCAGGTGTTGGGACCGTAGTTGGATTCTTCATGGGATTTCTAGGGCGTGGAATTTCTACGAAATTCTCAGTGGTTGCAGCGGTATATACAATTGCCGGCTGTATTCTCGGCAACTTGTTCGTCAAGATATGGAATCAAGCTCAAGGACCGATTTACTCATTCGCTGACGTGCTCCAGAATAATTCCTTGTCAGTCCTCGCAAGGTGGTCAGTTTCCGGCCTATCCCTGATCCACCTCGTATTCTGGTTTGTTGCTGTCGTTGCTGCGGTGTTCTTGGCAAAGCGGTCGCTTTCCCGTTCGGAGAGACTAGCCCTCGGCTTGTATGAGGCGAGACTCTAGATCGCGACGGTACCTTTGCAGAGATTTCAATGGCCGCTTTTGGCCGAAAGCAGCCGTTCAGAAAGTCGACAATTGGGCGTTCGAACGGCCGCTTTTGAGAAAAGCAGACGTTCGCGATTGAGTGAATTGGATCACTGCACCTGGATCGTACCGATGCTCGTTCATAGGACACCTGCCTGGCTAAGCATCGAACGCTTGGGCCAATCGTGCATTCCCTGTTCCACCTCCCTTGATGCAAACGACAAATCACGCCGTCGTTGTTTACTGTGTAAACACCGACGCGGGCTGCTCTCAATCTATCTAGCCGATGGGCAGGCCAAGAGGTGCGACACGCTGTGGCGCCCCTCTTGGGCAAGCTGATCGATGGCCTCGAACCGCACTGCGTGACCTGCTCAGAGCGCGTCCTTACGGAGCGAAGCGCTGTAAGGACGCGCTCGCCCAGCCCTTGAACGGTGCCGTCTGACGAGTGGCTTTCCTACGGACGGGCGAAGGATGAGGCCCTAGCCTTAGGGCGTGAATTCAAATTTAGGCGTGGCCACGACGCATATCGTGGCACCAGTGCTGAGAGGATCGGCAGCAAGCACAGGAGTCACAGACTCCGGGTCCATCTTTCATTCAAGCAAGTCAATCTTGCATCTTTCAAAGGAGGTGATTTCACCATTATTAGAACGCGGCCCTTCGGGCTATTTGTTGGTCTGCACCGGACCACTTCTCAGTAGAGAAGATTCGGTGTTGCCTGTGACCAGGCACATTCAGGTCAAACTGGGAATGGTGTCCCACGATGTTTACGCTCCTTCGAGCGAACTTCTATGACTACGGTCACCGAAGCTATCGGAAACACTCACCGAACAGTGAGTCATACACCGTGAGGGGCCTGAACTACCAACTGAAACAACTGTGTCGTCACAATCGCGAGGGCAGTTTCGGAACCCAGGTGCAGCGAGAGCGTGAGCTCACGTTGATTGCCAACCAGCTGCATGACCTGGGTTACCGCTGCATGAACCAGCGATCCTTGAAGCCTAAACACATCGAGGCTCTGGTCGGGCGATGGCTGAAGGAGGATATAGCCACCGGTACCATCAAGAACCGAATGTCCGCCATTCGCTGGTGGGCCCGAAAAGTGGACAAACAAAACGTCGTGGCCCGGTCGAACGACCACTACGGTATTCCCAATCGAATCTTCGTCACTAACGAGTCCAAAGCCAAATCGCTATTTGAGGGCGATTTGGCCAAGGTGCGCGATGTACACGTCCGTATGAGTCTGCGCTTACAACAGGCCTTCGGCCTGCGACGCGAGGAAGCGATTAAATTCATGCCCAGCGTCGCCGACAAAGGCGACTACCTGCAGCTCAAACCGTCCTGGACCAAAGGCGGCAAGGCACGACAGGTCCCAATTCGAACAGAGGCACAACGCAAGCTCATCAACATGGTGCACAAGCTGGCGGGAAAGGGCTCCTTAATCCCTAGTACCAGGAACTACGTGCAGCAGCTGCGGATCTACGAAGGACACACGAACCGTGCAGGGTTATCCAAGATGCACGGGCTCAGACACGCCTACGCGCAGCGACGTTACTTCGAGATCACTGGTTGGCAATCACCAGCGGCTGGTGGGCCGACGTCAAAGCAACTTACCAACTCACATCGCCAAAAGGACTACGCGGCGCGTCTTACTATTAGCAAGGAACTCGGACACGAGCGCGAGCAGGTTACAGCTGTGTATTTAGGGCGTTGACTTGTGTGTACCGATCACACCAATCAAGCCTGTTGTTGATTCAGAGCAACAATGCGCCGCCCCTTGTCTGAACGAAGGCCGTCAAGATAGTCTGACCACGCCTGCATCATGCGGCAGCGCTCTGCCAGCCTCTCTGCCTTGTTGTATATGGCCCGAATCTTGTTCTGATCCAGATGCGCCAGCTGCAGCTCGATATCACCAGACGCAAACCCCAGTTCATGCAGACAGGTCGATGCGAGTGTCCTGAATCCATGTGCGGTCATTTCGTCCTTGGCGTAGCCCATGCGCCGAAGCGCCGCATTGAGGCTGTTGTCGCTGATCGGCCGTTTATGAGTCCGCAGGCCAGGGAACAGCAGCTCACCCTCTCCGGTCACTGACTTCAGATCCGTAAGCAAGGCAACGACCTGGGTCGAGAGCGGTACCGAAAGCGCTCGGCCCATCTTCATGCGATGCTCAGGTATCACCCAGGTAGCCCTGTCAAGATCGAACTCAGACCATCTCGCGGCCCGAAGCTCTCCCGGCCTGACAAAAACATGCGGTGCAAGCCTCAAGGCATACTGGACGGATGCCTGACCGTCATAGCTATCAATGGCTCGCAATAACTGGCCGATCGCCTCAGGCTCGGTAATGGCCGCAAAATGGGTGGTGACAACGGCTGCGAGCGTCCCGCGTAGATCAGCAGCGACATTGCGTTCGGCCCTTCCGGTGGCTATCGCGAACTGGAACAGGCGCTCGGCCAATGCTCGCACGCGATGGGCGGTTTCAGCGTGCCCTTCCTCTTGAATTTTTAGCAAGACCGCGCGCACATCGGCAACCGCTATTTCAGCGATGGGTATCTTGCCAAGAACCGGCTTCAAGTAATTGTCGTAGCGCTGCCGCAGCTGATCGATTGTCACTATTTTCAGCTGCCTGTTCTTGCCACCAGGACAACCTGCCTTGATCCACTCATTGCTGATATTGTCGAGCGTGTTGTCGCGCGCGGCTTTCTCTTCCCGCCGCCTCGCGCCGGGATCTATGTCTTGCGCCAGCAATCTTCGGGCATCGTCACGCTTTGACCTTGCGAGCTTCAAAGAGGTATCCGGATACGTGCCCAGCGACAGTAGTTTTTCCCGTCCGGCGAAGCGATATTTCAGTCGCCACCACCGTCCTCCACCCGGCGTAACGTGCAAATACAGACCGCCGCCATCAAAGGACTTATACGGTTTCTTACGAGGCGCGAGAGCACGAATTTTTGCATCGGTCAGCACGGAATGGGTTCGATTCCTGTTGGGGGTATGTCATTTGAGGAACGCAAGTTACCCCAAATGTTACCCCCACTCTTTCCGCGCTGTCAACAAACGTCATCGGAAGCCACAAAACTGTGACTTCCGATTTTTCAACAACTTACCGGTTTTTTCTGGATCCTATCGGAAGTCTTCGGACGTTAAATGGAGGCTAGGGTCGGAATCGAACCGGCGTAGACGGCTTTGCAGGCCGCAGCATAACCACTCTGCCACCTAGCCCCGGGTTGCAGGCGTCGCAGTATACAGTCCA
>Ga0255052_10002792_pt1 | contig 12411 bp, 12 predicted proteins | sample JV7_2_21_MG_FD_188632 | JGI IMG/M metagenome (GOLD analysis project Ga0255052, IMG submission 188632) | Seawater microbial communities from Jervis Inlet, British Columbia, Canada - JV7_2_21 | ecosystem: Environmental > Aquatic > Marine > Inlet | place: Canada: British Columbia | collected... | reverse complement strand
CCTGTCATTGATCCCGAATACGAAACCGGTGTCTTCCTGGGAAGGATTAATAAAATCTCCTAATGCAATTGTGCCGTCATGACAGGAAAGACATAGCAGGGAATGATTGCCTGACCGTAGCTGAGGGTTCTCAGGTGATGCATCGAGAGTGCTACTACCGTATAACTGATAGGTCTGTCCGGAGGGAAGTTCGCGGTTCCACAGCGGTGCACTTTGTGAAGAGTGGTGAGGCGTATGACAAAAGATACATACCTCATTAACGGATCCGCTCGTCACTGAACCGGTTCCGGAGACTGACAGATTATGCCTTGTACTGGAGATATCCTGCGCCATTGCACAGGGTGTCACGCACAGCAAAATAACGCTTAATATCGCATCGCGGCGCATCAGGTACTACCTCCGATATATTCGAAGACCTGCACCCGCCGGTTCTGGGAATCAGTGACAAATATCCTGTTTTCCAGAACATGAATGCCGGCTGGCAACCTGAATTGCCCTATGCCCCCCCCCATACCACCGAAGGACAACAGAAAGCGGCCCTCGGCATCGAAGATTTGAATGTAGTTTGATAAGGCATCCGCAACATAAAGGTGCCCTTGCATATCTGTACCCAGCCCTTTCGAGAGGGCAAACTGTCCCGACCCGTCGCCAAGTTCACCAAAGGCAGCGACTGGAGATCCGTCCAGAGTAAACGCCTGTATGCGAAAGTTCATGGTGTCATTCACATAAAGGATATCTCCATGCAGGGTGAGGGATGTCGGGAAATTGAAATCACCTACCGCCCCCCCTCTTGAGCCAAAAGAGTTCAGTTGTGCACCTTGATCGTCGAATACGACTATCTGGTTTTCAACGGTATCCGTGACGTAAAGGCGTCGACTGTCAGGATGAAACGCAACCCCCGTTGGACGTGCCAGGCCCGTGATGGTTTTTTGATGTTCACCTTGCCGGTCAAAAATGAAAACCTTCCCGAGGGCGGAATCAGTAAGGTAAATGGTGTCATGCCCCAAGCTGATACCGACCGGCGATACAAGATCTTCACCATCAACATCGCTAATCACTTCATACTCGGCTAGCTTCGTCATATAAAGGTGCACGACCTTGAGCCCCGGGTCGACGACAGCAATCATGTCGTCGTCGGCAGCAATAGCATAAGGCCTTAACATTTGCTGACTTTCTTTGCCGGCAAAAATCTGTATGAAACGAGCGAACGCACCCGGTTTGATTCCCAGGTCAACTGGTTCGCTGAAAGAATAGAGATGCCGGATCCTGGGCTCCTGAGGTGGATCAGGCCAGACCATCGGCTCTGCAGAGGCAGAGGTTGCTGTTTCCCTTATATTTGTTGGTGTACAGGCCACACCAATCACAAGCGTTAGTATTATCAATACCCTGGTCAAGATTCACCCACTCAGTATGCAATGCCCTTATGTTCATTATTGTGGCACATTAGGAAACAGGCGCCACTGAGGTTTCCGCGATCTTCAAAGTGAAGGTCATTGTCGCTATTTGGGAAGACAACAGATGTATCGAAATTGATCAGGTGCGAGTTATTGGTTGCATTCCCCTGGACGGAGCTTACCCCGTGCGCGTCATGGCAGACGCTACAGGGGGTAGTGTTATCACTGATATGTAATCTGTGCTGTTCGAAGCTTTCATCGCCCAGAATACTGTTCCGGTCGTGACACGCATAACACAGGGCATAAGCGCTTGGACTCTCGGGTGTCCCGTCCTGTGTTTGGTACGCTCGAATCAACAATGACGGATAGATCGACCCGTGGGGTCCATCGGGTCCTGTCCCACCGAGACTCGAATCAGTATCACTTGAGTGGCAATCACTACAGGCGATAGTGCTGTTTTCAATCAAAGGTGCTATCAAAGACGGGACGTTTGAATTATTGCCAGGGCCGACCACAGGATGAAATGATGGATTTCCATTATCAAATTGAAGCCGTACATTATTTTGATCGTGCACCCGGGGGGTTGGCATTGCGTCCTTCCCCGGACTGTCACCATGACAGCGAAAACATAATTCAAACTCTGCAGTAATCGCTATATTTTCCCCACCATTGACATCAACACCGCGAACGTTTTTTAAGGTGACGGGGATACCGTTCTCGTCTGCCGTGCTAACCGAATGAGGGTCGTGACAATCAACACACTCGACATGACGGTCCGCTGCTTTCACAACAATGGCTTCATCTGCCGCATGAATGCCGGCCGTTTGCTCGACGGGGTGATGTGAGACTTTTTTGAATTCTGCGCTTATATCTGATCCCGCCACATTACCATTGTGACATGCCATACAATTATCTTCTTCGATGTTGTAATTGAGAAGGTACTTGCCGTTCCCTGCCGTATGCGGTGTGTGGCAATTAGCACAACCATGTTCTGCGACGGAACCAGCCAAATCGGTAAATGGCCATGGGTCCAGCCCTCTATAGTTCCAGACGACTGCTGATGTATTGTGCAAAGACGTATCCCAATCTGTTTTCTTATGGCAAGTGACACACAGTGCTGTTGAGCTGTTGTCCATCACCAGAAAATTTCCATAGGTATCGTCATGGGGATCATGACAGGTTGTGCACTGGATTTTGTTTGCCGCATCCAGGCTGGCCTGTTGCATTAAATTTTCCGGATTCTCGAGCTCGTTATTTTTTTCCAACAGACTTAAATCATACAGTAATGAGATAGGGTGACCGTCGGACAGATCTGCACGATTGATACCATTACGATTACTTATCGATTGAGTGCGGCTGAGTAAATCACCCAAGGCGATAGTTCCGTCATGACAACCGAGGCATGCAAGGGAAGAGCCATCCGGTTTACCAGGAGGCGTTTCTTCAGACGGTCTTCCGTAAGGGTAATCAAAAAGATTTTCAGACTGCGCCTCATTCCACAATCCAATTTTTAGCGTGTGACTGCGGGGAGGATGACAGAAGATACACTGCGCATCATTAGCACCATCCGTGTACTCGGTCGATAAATATATCGCCAGATCATGCCGGCTGTCTTCCAGATTGTATGTTTGTTGTGCCATTGACGTGGTCCAGGTCAAATGAAGCACCGACAAGAGTAGATATGACAGGCCCACACGTTTCATTGTGAGTCGCCACCGATATATCGGAACACCTGAATTCGGCTATTGTAGGAATCAGCCACATAGATTGTGTCCCTGTTGCCGACAAAGATGCCGGCAGGTAACCAGAATTGTCCTGGAGCCTCTCCCCGAAAGCCCAACTTGAAAAGAAAGGTGCCCGTTGAGTCGAAAATCTGAACTGCATGCATCATTGAATCCACGATATACACGTGGCCGTTACTGTCTGTTGCAATACCTTTGGATTGTGACTGATGTCCTGCACCATCGCCCGGTTCACCAAATTGACGCAGGAAGTTTCCAACAGAATCAAAGATCTGTGTCCGAAAATTCATTGAATCTGTGACGAGTATCTCACCTTCACCGTTTATCCAGATCATGGTCGGATAATTGAATTCCCCTGGTCCCGTGCCGCGACGACCAAATCGCTTCAAAAGCGCACCATCACGAGCAAATATTTTTACTTCATGGCTACCCGTATCAACCAAATAGAGGCGCCCACCTGTGGCATCAAACGCCAGCCCGGTCGGTCGCGCCAATAACGCCTCGAGAGGTATTGTTGTTGCCTCGGTCTTGCCGCGTTCAATCATGAACACCGCGGCTAGACGGGAATCGGTGACATAGACCTCGCCATTCAAACCGGCGACGAGCGCGACTGGCGATGGCAATGGTTGACCGTTCTCACCCTGTATCAACTGGTAGCTACCTCTGTCGAGGTCAAACCGGTGCACACCGCGCACTCCGGGATCAGCAACAAACAACTTGTTGTCGGAGCTTTCTACAACTGCCACCGGCCGTATCAAACGGACTTGTCGCGGCCCGCCGATCAGCTCTCGCAACTGTTGCAAGAAGGTCTTTCCAATTCCAAGATCTTCCGTGCCAGAAAATGACATGACAAAAGCCAATCGTGGCCTGGAAGGGGTTGCCGGCCATACTGGCCCCGCAGATTCTCTTTCATCGATCGGCCCGTACATGACCGGCATGCAACCAGCAAGCATAACGACAATGCAAAAAACAGCCCGCATTGCGTACGACGAAAATTGCATCGGTGCAGTCAAAATAACTCCCTTCTTATTCGCAACCAAAATTCATAGTTATCATTCTTGACTTCTCCTTGCTGTTGATCTTCATACCTCGCATCCATTCCGATCGAGATCCTGCGAAATCGCCATTGCAGGCTTAGCTTTGCCCTGCTCCTCCGACGTAATAATGTCCCTCCTGTATCCTCGTCGTAATGCCCTTCCGCCCTGACAGTCAGATTTCTTCTTGCCTGCCAAGTCAAGTTAGCATTGAATACCGTCATGTCCGAATCTTCATCCGAATTCAGGTTATCCACAAAGTTACGGGATGCGGAAATAGTCAGGTTTAGCCGGTGCGGCAACGGTGCCTGCAGGGAAGCAAGAATACTTTTCTGGTTAAATGGGTTGATATCTTCATCCTGGCGGAGATACCTTGCTTCACCATAAAGCTGGAGCCCCCCCCAGCGCAGTGGCAGCTGTTCTCGCAGGCCAATTTCTAAAGCCTCGACAGAATTAAACGGCAGTGTAGAGAAGCCGGATTCCAGAGTTTGCATATTACTGCGGTAACGCAGAAAAATATTATGATATTTCGCGAATCTGAAGTCGGCGTTTAATGTTTGGTTTACCAGAGAGTACTCAAAGGTCCCGCCGGTTTTGGCATCGTAGTCAACCAATACAGTCTCGCCATCAAGGATGCTGCCACCGATCAATCTTTCGATCTGGGTCCGGGAACCGATTTCAATTAAGCGATAATCCACACCCTCAATTAGCGTCTGGGTGCCTGTCTCATTACGGACTATCACAGTGTCGAGGATAATGAAATCCCTTGATAAGCTGACCGGCGTTGTTCCGACTAATACGACTACTTCCTCCAGCACACTAATCTGCGTTACCTGGGAATCCTGATCCTTGCGCTGGTAACCAAGCCCAAGGGACAAATTAAGTTGGCTAGTCCTGGTGCCTCTTTTGTAATTGACTCTCGAAGAAAACCCGCGAGCATTTTGCAGAAGTCGATTTGTTTCCACTGACCGGTCAACATTGGTCTGGACGAGACCATTCAATTCCGGCGTCGGCGAGTAGTGTAGTGCAGCACTCGCTGTTTCCGACCTGATTTTGACCATGGCCTCCGGTCTTTCAGATTGGTTGAAGCTGTAGGAATACCTGGACTGGAGCGTAGGGGAATGTTCCCAGCGAAATCTGGGCACGAAATTAATGTCTGTCACATCCGGATTGTCACGCCGATTAAAGCGGGCCGTCTGGTCAATTTGCAACTGATCTCGGCTGCCGAGACGCCAGTTGGATGTCAGTAAAACATGCTGCGATTGGCGCAGTGTTTCCTGGATCGTTCTTGCGGGATCTCCATTTCGGGAATTTCGACTCGATAACTCGTAATGCAGCGCAATCCGGTCACCGGAGGAAAACGATTTCCTCGATCTTACCGAGACACGATCAGACGTAAAATCTACGATACGGTCGAGGGACTCTCCAAACGACGAATCCCTGGACGCGTTGACAGAGAAGCTCACAGGCAGTATGTCTCGTAACTCAAAGTCAACACCGTATCTTTCCGTTGTCTGCGTAAAACTACCTTCCAGGCCGGTTCGCACGACCGGATTTGCACGAAAGTAAGAGAAGGTCGTTGGATACGGCTTATCCTTCAAGAACTGAAAAGACGTATCAAGGTTCAGCAAGACTTGTTCTTGACCGCTACCTGACTGTGTTGTCCCGACAGGCACCAGCGAACTTTGCTCCCGGTTAATATCCTGTCGATCGAAAATTAAACCGCCAGCAAAGCGCATCTGCAATAGTTTCGGATGAAAGATATAGCTGTTGGTGGACATGCCGAGTTCGACTTGTTGTCTGGAATCGTCAATGGCGGTCTCAATTCCCGTTGCCTGATTGTTGATTACATTTTTTCGATAAAACAATTCAATAAAGGCTTGTAAGTTCGTCAACCGAAAAACGGCCACTTCGTCGGCTGCGGACGCAAATACAGGCAACAATATCGACAACAGTACAACGCCGGATAAAAACGATTTCACGGATTCAGTGCATCTCAGCGATCCATTTTCGGGTTTCTCTCGAGAATTGATGCGCCGCGGGAAAGCAGGGAATTTCTGACCCAAAGAGGACATTTCACTATTCTATCCATTGTTTCGGGATCGAGCTTTGATACTTAGCATTCCTTCCTGAAGTGGGGTCTATTCATCATCATAGCTCATCGCCTCATGCCGGCCGAAACCAAAGATATTAACCCTGCTTCTACCAAACTGATTAGCAACCGCAATGATGTATTCCAGTTTGAAATCCGGATCTGCGTACTGCTGGAAATAAGGGACACTGTCATAGTCAATATCGATATCCGCAGGCAGGTCCAAGCCTCCTCGATGCGTCGACGCAGGCTCGCCAAAAAACAATAGCAGCTCACCATCACTACTAAATATCTGAACAGTCGCGAACGCAGCGTCTACAACATACAGGTGCCCCATACGGTCCACAGCGACACCCTTAGGACGGGCAAAGTTACCAGGAGCAGTGCCAACGCCTGCTCCGAAACTCTGCACAAACTCACCATCCCGAGTGAATTTCTGAACCCGGAAATTGCCCGTGTCACTAATATAAAGGTGCTTGTCCGGACCAAGCGCAATGTTGGTCGGTTGAAAAAAATTATTCTCCCCTGTGCCTGCCCCGCCGAAGGAATTCAGCTCGATGCCAGTCTCTTTGTCGAGCACCTTGACCTTGTGCGACTGAATGTCGACTACATACAAACGATCTTCGTCAACCACAATATCCGTTGGCCGGATTTGTCCACGTTTGCCGTAAGCTCTTAGAAACTTATCATTGCTGTCAAAAGCAAGAATCTGACCTCTCCCGGTATCGGTGACATACTTCATGCCCTCGTTGTCAATTTCAATATTGACAGGTTTCGCCATTACGGCAGAGCCGGCCCCGAGAGTAAAATGATAGTCTTTTTCTGGCACATCGAAGATCGCGTATCCGCCTCCACGAGTGTCCACGACGTGAACCTGGCCATTGTTTAGTGCCACACCATAGGGTTTTATTATTCCCTCATTGTCTTCGGGGTTTTCCTCACCGAGGACAAAGTTGCTTAGCCAGCCACTTTTCTTCTTCTTTTCTTCTTTTACATCGGCAGCTTCCGAGAAACTGGTAAGGTACTGGATGCGTGGAGCCTCCGGCAGCGACGGATAAAAAAGCGTGCTTGTGTCATCTTCGTTATTTTTCGAATCCTGTGCTTGGACCGGCACCAGGCAGACAGACATGAAGAGCGGGATCAAGGCGAGATTTATCAAGTTCGATTTTCCGGCATCAGATAGTTGCATTTTCTTATCCTCGTAAATCGAAGATCTAACTGTCTCATAAAAACGCACCCCCATCCAACCGGAAGGGGGTGCGTTGACTTTCCCTGGCCCCTTGTCGGAGTAGCCAGTGACTGTGATCAATGCACAGGCTATTTGATATGGCAGGTCAGGCAGAGAGCACTATCGGTATTTTCAACCCTGAGTAAATACGCGAAACCCGTACCGTGCACATCATGGCAGGAAGCACATTCCATCTGATCTTGTGTTGTACCAAAGAGCGGCATTATGCCATTCACCAAGCCGCCAGAATTAGGCTGAAGTTCATCATCGCCAAGAGGGCCAGTGGTGGCTGGGAACGTGAAAGCTACCGGGTGATCGTTACTCAAGTCTCCGTTGATGCCAACTCCCTCACCGATATTTGCATTCGCATTGATGGTATCAATCATGATTGTTCCGGTTGCGCCGCCAAACGAATCGATCGCAATGGTCCCGTCGTGGCAAGACAAGCACAGTCTTGATACACCGGTGGGCTGACCGGCGAAGGTTCCATCAATATCACTACCAGGAGTTGTATTGGGTGCGTACATCGTATAATTGGTCACTGCAGTGATGTCGCGATTCCACAAAGGTCCGTCGGTCGGGGAGATTGCACTATGCGGTGTATGGCAGACCACACAAATTTCCCCCGATGTATTCCAAGTGTCGCCGCCTGCTGAGCCATCGGCGAAAAGACCATCGTTGAAATCGTGGGCAGTGCCCGCGATCTGAGCCATCGCTGATGTTGAGAACAGCGTCACCATTGCCATCAATAACCCCGACAGCAAGGTTGCCAATAACCGATTTCCTTGGCCAGAGATTAAGGTATTCATTACTACTCTCCTTTTCTTTCCAATTTCGAATTGGATCGTTGTCCTATTCAATGATTGTAAGAGTAAGGGGTAAATGTAGTTTCCGTATGACCGCTCAATGACTTTATGTAATGAAATGTAAGCGAATGTAAACAAGGTGAGCAGCCATATTCCTGGAATCGGCTGTTGTTTCTTTGCGCCCGAAAACGGAGTATTGCTAGACATTGTCACCCTGGAAGTTCTAATATTATGGCCCACGTACCAGTTTATTGATGGCCATGATGCGAATCCTGATATCAGTATTTCTGTTCACAATTCTCTGCTCCGGCTCTCCGGCCGGCGCGAGCGAATTATCTGAACTTAGAGCAAAAGCGAAATCCGGCGATGCCGTTGCCCAGTACGACCTGGGAAGCTTTTATTACAACCAGGACAGCAAGGGCAGGCGTAAAATCAAAGACAATCAACAGGCAGTGCTTTGGTACACAAAAGCAGCAGAGAAAGGTCATGCAAACGCACAGTTCGGTCTGGGCAGGATGTATGTCACCGGAAAAGGCGTCGCGCGGGATGTTGAACTGGGCGTGTCCTGGCAGTTGAAAGCGGCGGAGCAGGGTCTTGCAAATGCACAGTTCGCAATTGGAAAGAGATATTTCCTGGGAGTAGGCCTTGTACAAGACCATCAGCAAGCGCAGGTCATGATTTTAAAAGCAGCAGAACAGGGTCTCGTAGGCGCGCAAAGTCAACTTGGCATGATCTATTTCCAGGGGAACGAGGGTATTCCTAGAGATCTTGTACAGGCCCACAAGTGGTTCAACATTGCATCATCAAGTGATGACGAGCCTGCCAAACAGTATCGATCTTTACTCGAGGAAATAATGGATCAATCGCAAATTGAGGAAGCACAGAGATTGGCAAAGGAATGGGCAGCGGAACATGAAACTGAGCAAGCCAATTAGGGCTGATGGTATTTACTGATACAAAAGCGTTTTGGCACCTTACGTTTCCGTTCAATAATTTATTCCTTCGTTATTTTGGCATCCTCGAGAATGACCGGATAAACATAACCAGAGCCATAATCTTTATCCAGTTCGAGTTCTCCTTCGATAATTACAACATCATTAATTGCAACAGTCGCATCGGTGGTGACTGTCAGATCACCAGCACTACTGTCCCTGACATGAATCCAGTTCTTACCTAAAACGTTGGGGGTAAACCGGGTGACCTGTCCGCGAATGCGTATCGTATCCCCGACGAGTTCGTCCTTCCGGGCATGAATTTCGGCAATTGTATTGCCACCCTCCACCTTTTCAATCTCGCTGACAGATTCGGCGGCCGGTTCCTGGCTGAGCTGACCGTGTGCGGCAACGGCAGCGGCACTCATTGTGGTGGTCCCCTCGTCGGTAATGAAACCGTCCACAAAATAAATGACGGGAAAGTTGCGCTTCAAGGTTTTGCTATAGAAATTTGCCATAGGCGTTGTGGCTGATAAGGATACTTCGTCGCCAATGTTCACCAAGGTGCTGGGCACAGCGGCCCATGCCTTGCCATTGCTGGCCTCAACCTCGACATAGGTGTAACCCGGAACGTTAATAATATCCGTAATCTTTCCGCTAATCATGCTCGGCAAGTTTTGCTGTAGCTCCTCTGTGGCATTCTTCTGCTCTGAGTGACTCGAGCTTATTATGAAGGTGCCGAACAGGCCGACAGATAAACATACGATTAGTAATGAGCTGTAGCTGATTCGAATTGTCATGATGGTTATGCTCTCTCCGAAAAGGACCGTGCTTCTACGAGATGCCTGGCCTTTACTGTGCTCTTTCAATGACCATGCCATTCCTGACCGACATGATGGCCTGCTGAGCCAGGTGGGTTGAATGTTCCAGTTCCTCAAGAGCCGCTTCAATGTCGCCATCACCCGACTTCGTATCCGCGTTACTGCGTGCCTCTTTGGCCATTGCCAGCAAATCTAACGCGTCCTTGTTCGGCTCACCGGTCACGACTCGTGAAGCAGCCGAGATAAATGTGTCATTCACGATTATGTCGTCTGACAGCCTGACGTTTAATACACTTGCCGGCACTTCATCAATGTGTTCCGACCTGATCGCTTGAAAAACGTGATCCAGGGCAGACTGGAGCGTGATGGCAGCCTCCATATATTCCTTCTCTGCCAGCAATTGCTCGCCACTTGATTTTAACCTGAGTGCCTCTGCAATGAGTGGTTCGCTTGACTTGCCCCCTTCCGTGATCACTTTCTGGATACTGCTGTGGTTCGAATCTACCAGCAGGCGATCAAGCATATTCTTCAGATTATTGGCCCTTTCCATGACGACCTGGGTATCTACTTGATCGTTGTCCTGTGCAAGAAGAACAGCATCAGGAGCCAAAATCCAGATCGAAGTTAAAAGGAGAGGTATTAGGTAGTTTCGCATTGTGGATTATCCTCTTTGAGCGCGATGGCACCTTAGGCAATTGGCACGGAAATTGGGGGCGTCTATCACATCTGTTGGGAAAGCAACCATTCCATGGCATTTGCCACAATATTTTCCTTCACGCATCTCTTTCATGGTCATATGATTCGTGGCAATCTCGGGATTGAAAATCTTTGGGTGACATGAGCTACAATTTAGCCAGTAAGTGTGGACAGCATGGGAAAATACAACGTCTTTGATCAGCATGTCGTTGAACTTGATTACGACCCTGAAGTCCATAATATTTTCTTCGCCACTATCTGCATCGATAGAGGCCAGGGGGCTGATGAATCCCTCGCTGGTTGCCCGCTCCCAATCGACCTTGTTGTCTTCATCTCTTGGGAGAGATTCATAAATTCGAACGAAGTCTTCGTGGGAATAATGTAACTCCTCCAGGTAAGCATCTTCCGCATGTGCAGGAACTTCATCTTCCGCCTGGGATTGCGCTGCTGTCACATTGTCATCGGCAGCAACACTGCAAACGACAATTACTACAGCCAGCCTTATACGGATGAAAGTCGATGCAATTCGCATAATCCGGGACCTGAGAAAGACATGTCATTGATCTTCATTTGGCAGCATCGTGATCATCAGTCACATGACATCGGGCACAATCATTGAGTGGGAATGCCACTTTCCCGTGACAGACACCACATGCCTTTCCCTCAACGATTGTGGACATGGTCAAGTCATTTGAGCCGGCAAGCGGCATGAATATCTTGATATGACAGCTTTCACATCCTATCCACGTGGTGTGTATCTTATGTGGGAAGTGTGCACCTGCAATCATGCCGGTTTTCGACGGCATGAGTACATTCATATCGAATGGTAAGGCCTCCGCAGCGTTTGCAACAATACTGCCTCTTGGGTGGATCAATTCCTGGTCTAATGTTGCCACCCAGTCGACCAGGCCGAATTTGTCCGTGGGAAAACCTTCCAGGTCAGCGGGATGCCAGCCGAATCCGATTTGATACATCTCTCCTACATATTCACTTGTATCCGCAGGATCAACCACGTCATCTGCTGCAATGTTTGAAAGTTCCAGTTTTGATTCCTGCTGCTCGTTTGATCCAGACGCCTGTTGCTCCCCGCTTACCGACGTTTCGATATTGGAAATCTGGGCCAGCACAAGCTGATTACTGCCGTAAAAGAGAATTAGCAGGAGAACCCCATGAAAGAAATACCGGGCCACCATGCTGCTAAAACCAAGAAAGTTCCTGTAATTCATCTGTCACTGCTTGTTGTCTGAAACTGATAATGAATGGCATCGATCGCAATAAAGTGGGTCCCAGGCGATTTTTCCATTATGACAATTGCCACAGAACTCCCCGTCAATAATGGCCGACATAGTGATATCACTCGCCCCTTTTTGCATGGGAAAGATACTTTCATGGCAAGCCTTGCACTTGAATTGTATTCGGTGAGTCCAGTGTGGAAACACCACAGGTGATAAACCAACTTCTGCCATGACCTCCTTATACCTATCCAATACGACATCACCATATTCTGAATAAGATGCGGGAGATAAGACCATGAAAACAGAAACCAATATGACGAGTTTTTTTGCATGTCCTTTTCTCATCGTTTTGGCAGTGTTCCCTTTTCGATTCCTGTTCATTCTTCACCTGTGACTATGTTCTGAATTACTCGCCAGATTGTTAGTCTCTG
>Ga0255052_10002791_pt1 | contig 12411 bp, 5 predicted proteins | sample JV7_2_21_MG_FD_188632 | JGI IMG/M metagenome (GOLD analysis project Ga0255052, IMG submission 188632) | Seawater microbial communities from Jervis Inlet, British Columbia, Canada - JV7_2_21 | ecosystem: Environmental > Aquatic > Marine > Inlet | place: Canada: British Columbia | collected... | reverse complement strand
AGACATAACCGGAGCGATCGCCGACTCGGTTAATTACTCGATAGACGCGTTGCGCGACCTGGTCGGTACCATTAACAATACCGCCAACCAGGTACGGACCGCGGTTCGAAAAACTCAGAATATGACGGGGGAACTAGCCGAGGCGAGTGGAGCGCAGGCACAACAGATAACCACGGCCAGTAATGCCGTTACCGAGATTTCGAAGTCTATGTCGCAGGTTTCCGAGAGAGCGGCTGATTCGGCTGAAGTAGCACGAAAATCTGTCAGTATTGCACATAAGGGTGGCGAGACCGTGCGCCAGACTATCGAAGGTATGGAGACCATTCGCGAGCAGATACAGGAAACCTCCAAGCGTATCAAGCGACTGGGTGAGTCATCCCAGGAAATTGGGGACATAGTAAATCTAATTACGGAGATATCCGACCAGACCAACATTCTTGCCCTGAATGCCGCAATCCAGGCGTCGATGGCGGGCGAGGCGGGGCGGGGCTTTGCAGTGGTGGCTGATGAAGTACAGAGACTCGCGGAAAGAACTGGTGACGCAACCAAGCAAATCGAGGCCCTGGTAAAGACTATTCAGGCGGATACCAACGAAGCCACGGTTTCGATGGAGCAAAGTACCGCTAACGTTGTAAAGGGAGCTAAACTAACTGAGAACGCGGGAGGCGCGCTGGATCGTATTGAACAAGTTTCGATGAACCTGGCACAGCGCATTCTGGAGATATCGGACTCAACGCGTGACCAGGCCCAGGATAGTGTAAAAATTACGGAAACCATGGATGTGATACAGGAAATTACGGCCAAGACCTCGGAAGGTTCGAACCAGGCTTCGGATTCGATTGGCGAATTATCTGACATGGTTAAAGAGATGCAGACTTCGGTTGCGGGCTTCAAACTTCCCGGCGTTGAATCGTTCGAAAGCACCATGGCGCAAGACGCCGATGATCTTGCCGCGCTGGGCCTAGAGTCTGAAGCGGAAAAATAGACGATTCGATGAATTCCCCGGAAAATTCGATCAAGCAGAGTGCACTTGGGTGGGTCAAGAAATCCATCGATGACAACCTGTCTGATATCGAGACTGACCTCAAGCTTTATATCGAAGAAGATGACGACGCGTTGCTGGCAGCTGTCAAGGAGAGGCTGGGCGTTATTCAGGGCGTGTTGACGATGATCGAGCAGTATGGCGCCGCGATGTTAACCGATGAAATGGTGTCGCTGGCGGATTTCATCATCGACAATAAGCAGGAAAAGGGTGAACAGGCCCTCGAGGTAATGCTGCGCGCAGTGTTGCAATTGCCTGATTACCTCGAACATATTCAATCGGGCCATCGTGATATTCCGATCGCTATATTGCCGCTACTAAATGATATCCGTGCGGTCAGAGATCAGGATTTATTTTCCGAGAAATTACTGTTTCTGCCTGATCTTTCGATGCATCAGGGAGAAGCCAAGCTAGAGTCAATCGACAACGACAGTAACCAGGTATCCAGACTTCTCGCAAAAAAGTTACGCCCGGTTTACCAGCTGGCACTGGTGAACGTGATCAGGGATCAGTCAATTGAAGAGAATCTGCAGCGCCTCGAGAAGATATGTGAAACCCTGGAGGAGCGTTCTTATTCCGAACAGATAGCCCGTATCTGGTGGATAGTGGGAGCACTTATCGAATCTGTCTCACGCCAGCAACTTGAACTCGGGGTCTCGATAAAGAACTTGCTCGGCAAAGTCGATGCCTTGTTCAGGGTAATCCTGATAATCGGCGAGCGCGGCTTACTCCAGCGTCAACCGATTGAGTTGATCAAGAATTTTTTATTTTATATCGCTCAGCCGGAATGCGATGGACCCAAGGCGAAAGCGATTAAAACCGCTTATCGGCTTGAGCAGTTCCTGCCTTCGGAATCCGCGCGCAGCGAAGTGTTGAATAACATCGCTGGCCCTAACCAGGCCCTGTTGAAAACCGTGTCAGAGGCAGTCAAAGCCGATATTGAAACCATTAAATCGACGCTCGAGGTATACGTTAACGGAGATTTGACGAGAGTCGAGGCGCTCAAAGATCTGCCCCAGGAGATGCACATCATCTCCGACACGCTGGCGATGATTGGGCTGGGTTCGCAGCGACAGTTAATTGAAGGCCAGATTGATATCGTTAAGGACATCCTGTCAGGAGATCAAATTGCCGATGAAGAGAAGCTGCTATCGATGGCGGCGGAACTACTCCAGGTCGAGCAGGCACTTGATCAAATGCAAAAACGTCAGCCGGTTGATGCGGAGCAGCCCAGGTCAGAAACCGACATCTCGAGAGACTACGAGCTTGATAGTGTATTGACGGCAGTAGTCACGGCGGCGCTTGATGACATCCAGAAGACCAAAAATGCAATCCTCGACTTTATCAAGGATCCAGGTCGCAGCGAAAATATTGATCTGTGCGTAGCCCTGATGGGTGAATCCAGGGGAGCGTTGCAGTTGATGAATCAGCACCGTGCGGTTGCCGTGGTCGATGGACTGCTAGCCTATTTAAAGGGCTACGACATTGTTGAATTTATGGAAGCCAGCAGGCTGGACGCACTGTCACAGGTCGTGGTTAGCCTCGAGTACTATCTCGAAGCGCTTGGCGAACACCGCAGCGATGCTGGCAATATCCTCGACTTTGCCGACGTGCAACTGCAAGAGTTGCTGTCCAATGTACATATCAGGGCTGAGGGTGACAAAAGCGATGAAGCGGTAATCGTTGTTGTCGAAGCCCCGGACGAGGTGGCAGCTGACGAAATTCACTTAACGGTTGTCGAAGACGATGGTGAACCGAAAATAGCGGCCGAGTCCGATTCTGACGCAGCAGAGCCCGACATCGAAGCAGAAACAGTGCCTGCTGCCAGCGCTTCGGGCAACGCTCCTGGACAGGCGCAAACGACGCTAGATGACACTTCTGACCAGTCGACCGCAACTGAAGTCGACGCCGCTGGTAAGCAGACCGATGTTCCTATTGAAGTCGAGTCTGTCGAGGAGAATTTGCAAGTTCTCAGGCCGAATAGCGATCCGGAAATTCTCGAGATTTATCTTGAGGAAGCCGAGGAAGAGGCACAGAACATCGCGCGTTTGCAGCAGGACTGGTTACTGCACCCGGAAGATGAAAACGCGGTAAAAAATATCCGCCGCGCCTTTCACACGATCAAAGGTAGCGGCCGTCTCGTCGGTGCAATGAAGATTGGCGAATTTGCCTGGGATTATGAACAACTATTGAATCGAGTTATCGATAAAACGGTTGCTCCCAACAAGCAGGCGATAGAAGCGGTGGGCAGCGCAAGCGAAGCATTAAAGGAACTGGTTAACGAGCTAAAGACTTCGGAGAAGCCCAAAGCTGACATAGGTTATCTGAGAGGCCTGGCCCGGGCACTGGCTGAGTTCAAGGCCGACCAATTACTGATAGATCACACCCAGACAGACACTGCAATTGAATCGCCCTATGATCGAATTACCGATGATGATGAATCCCAATGGACGGGAATCGATCTCGGTTCAACCACCCAGGCTATTCCTCCGGGTAGAATGAACCAGATGATACTCGATGAAATCGAGCCGGACACCGTGCAGGTAGATCCAGAGAGTTTCGAGGTGAACAGCGATCAGATTCGAGAGCAGGGCAGTGAGACTGCACCCGGCACCTCTGGCCTGGGCGATACCCAGCTGGTGCAATCCGGACCAATTCCGACCAAGGTCGATATAGGGAGTTCCGCTGGTGAACCTGGAAGATCGGCATCGGAGAAAGAGTTCAATGTGGCGGCCGATTACTCGAATCAGGCTGAGGATCGTACACGCAACGAAGCCGAAGAAATTCAGGCTTTGGCTATTGATGACGTCGAGCCTGTCCCCAGGGAGCCCATTTGGATCGAAACCATGGGGGAAGATTTCCTCGGTGAATCCCTCGATGATGATTTTGCCGAGGAAACTGCTGAAGACGCTCCCCTGGTGGTGGAATTGCCCGCGGGACCAGGGGTCGAGAATGACGATACAGTCCTGAAGCAGTTCGAGGCCGAAGCAATAGAACCTGAGCTGTCCGAGGCTGAAGTAATAGACCTCGAGCCGTTCGAGGCTGAAGCAATAGAGCTTGAGTCGTCCGAGGCTGAAACAACGGACCTGGAGCCGTTCGAGGCTGAAGCAATAGAGCCTGGGCTGTCAGAGGTCGAAGCAGCAGACCTGGAGTCAACCGAGGCTGAAGCAGCAACCATGGAACCTGTCGATCCTGAAGAAATAGTCGAGCAAGCTTCCGAGGTGGAAATCGAGAGCTCGGAGGCGCCCGAGTCCGGACCAGGTACTGAACAGGAGTACTCCCCGGACCCTTTCGTCGAAACGACAGCGAGCCTAATGCCTGGCGAAGAGGCAGGGGAGAGCGAGCCCACAGGCCAAGAGCCGCCAGAACCAACCGACCTGTCGTTCGACCCGGAGCTTCTGATCATTTACCAGCAAGAGGTAGAACAGCACCTCGGCATAGTAAGTTTCGCCCTTGATCATGCGGAACAAATCCATGAACTAATCCCTGGCGAAGAAATCTATCGCTCGCTTCACACTATTCATGGTGCCTCGCGCACCGCGGATATCCAGACAATCGGCAAACTGGCCGGCTTAATGGAAAAACCCCTGAAATTGGCAATCGCACAAAAGATGGCCCTTGACGACGAAATTGTGGCCCTTTATCGCCAGGGTCAGATCGAGCTCCTGCGCATGACCAGGGAATTAGTCGATAGCCGACAGATGCCGCCTATCCCCGAAGATCTAGAGATTAGTTTCAAGGCGCTGGCCGAAGATTTCGAAGAATATACTGTTGAAATTCCAGAAGGTGAGGCAGAAACGAGTGGCGACTTCATTGATACCCTGACGATGATGAGTGAAAAGGCGGACAGGGAACAGGATACCGAGCTGCTATCCATTTTCGTCGATGAGGCGAATGAATTGCTGGAAATGAGTGACAATACTTTGCACCAGTGGTCGCAGCAAAAATCCGATGAAGCGGGTGCCCAGGACTACAACGCGGTAATGGAACTGCAACGCTACCTGCATACGCTCAAGGGTGGCGCTCGTATGGCTGAGCTCGAGGAAATCAGCGACCTCTCGCATGAGATGGAATCGATGTTTATCGCGGTAATCGATGGGCGCGTAGAGAAAAATGATAACCTGATCGAATTGCTGAAGGATTGTTTTGATCTGCTCCATCAACAGGTCGTCGAAGCGCAGGAAGGAAAGCAGATGAGTGATTCCGGGCGCCTGGTTGAATTTCTTAAGGACTTGCGCCGTGGCGAAGCTGATGAGCATGGTGAAGAGATAGGCGACGAAGACAGCGACTTCGATATGGATAGCGAAGACATCGACATCGTCAGTGAAAACCTGCCGGGTGAGCCGCTCTCAACCCTGGAACGTCCGTCGCAAGATGTCATCAAGGTTCGTTCGGACCTGCTCGACAACCTGGTAAGTTCGGCGGGCGAGGTTAGTATCTACCGGGCGCGCATGGAGCAGCAGGTCGCAGGTTTGGGTTCCTACCTCGGCGAACTGGGGCAGACTATTGCGCGGCTCAAGGGACAGTTGCGTAGCCTCGAAGCGGAAACCGATGCCCAAATCCATTTTAGTCACCGTGATGAGTCTGTGAAAAGGGGTGAATTTGATCCCCTCGAGATGGACCGTTACACGATGATACAGGAATTGTCGCGTTCGCTAGGCGAATCGGTTAATGACCTATCCAGTCTGCAAGCCATGCTGGGCGAGCAGGTCAGGGATTCTGAAACACTTTTATTGCAACAATCACGGGTAAATGCGGACCTGCAGGATGGTTTGATCAAAAGCCGGATGGTCAAGTTTTCAGGCTTGCTATCACGCCTGCGACGGTTAGTCAGGCAAAGCAGTCAGGAGCTGGGTAAAAAAGCCGACCTGATAATAACTGGCGAGGAAAACGAGGTTGACAACAAGGTGCTCGATCGCATGGTCGCACCACTCGAGCATATTATTCGTAACGCCCTGTCACATGGTATTGAAACTCCGGTTGAGCGGGTTAAAAGAGGCAAAGACGAAAGTGGGAAAATTTCTATCGACATAACCCGCGACGGTTCCGATATCATCATTCGCGTCAGTGATGACGGAGCCGGCGTAAACCTTGAAAAAGTGCGCAGTCGCGCAGTACAACTGGGACTGCTCGACAAGAAGCACCATGTAACCGATTCGGACCTGGTGCAGTACATCCTGGAACCGGGCTTTAGTACCGCCGAACACGTGACCCAGCTTTCGGGACGCGGTGTCGGTATGGATGTCGTCGATATCGAGATCAAACAGCTTGGTGGAACCCTGCAGATTGAAACTAGCCCGCAGGGAACGACATTTATTGCGCGCCTCCCGTTTACGCTTTCAATCAACCAGGCAATTCTGGTGCGTACCGGTGAAGAAATTTACGCGATACCGCTGATGAATATCGAAGGTATCACCCGCCTGGAAGCCCGGCAGGTGCTTGAATTCTATCAACAGGATAATCCTGAGATCGAGTATGCCGGGCAGCAATTCGTGTTGCATAACCTTGCAAAGCTGATCGATACGGGAGTTGCGTTTAAGGCTTCTGGTGACAATGAAAAACTGCCGATTATTTTTGGTCGCGCTGGAGATGTCCGGGTCGCATTGCATGTTGATGAAATCATCGGTAACCGTGAGATCGTGGTTAAATCGCTGGGCAAGCAATTAAGCCAGGTTAAGGCCCTGTCCGGAGCGAGTATTCTTGCTGACGGCAGCGTTGTTCTGATTCTTGATATAAACGGCCTGGTTAGACATGGTGCCACGAGCGCTGTCAAAATTGTTTACCAGCAAGACGGTCGCCTGTCGAATAAGCGCGACATCGTCATGGTGGTCGATGATTCGATCACCATGCGCCGGGTCGCCAGCAAGTTACTCGAACGCCATAATTACGAAGTAATCACCGCAAAGGACGGCGTTGACGCGCTTGCGCAACTGCAGGATCTGAGTCCGGATGTGATGTTGCTGGATATCGAAATGCCGCGCATGGACGGATTTGAACTGGCAACGCATATGCAAAACGAGGAAAACTTTTCCAGAATTCCGATCATTATGATCACTTCACGCACCGGGGAAAAACATCGTGACCGCGCTTTTGAAATTGGGGTAAACAATTACATGGGCAAGCCTTACCAGGAAGATGAATTGATAGAAAATATTCAAACTGCACTGGGAGCCAGGTGACGGATATCGCTCATGAGTAACAAGTCAAAATCGGTGCGATGTATGTTGCTGCCACTGACAACGCTTAAGCTGTTGGTCCCGAACTCGTCGGTAGCTGAAATCATTGGCTACTCGACACCACGCCAGTTGTCTGACAGCAGCGACTGGTTTACCGGTGTCGTGCTATGGCGCGGGGTATATATTCCGGTGGTTGCGGTCGAACAAATGTGTGGGCTGAATACTGCGCAAACCGGACCGCGCGCAAGAATCGCTATCATTTACAATCCGGAGAAAGACCCGGAGCTGCCTTATCTTGGAATTCACATGCAGGATATTCCGCGAGCCTACCTGGCGGAAGCCGATAGCATGGAATCCGGCAATGACGAGGGCTTGAGTGAATACCTGATGGCACGGGTAGATGATGAGCAACTAGGAAGGGTAATCCCGGATCTCGACAAAATCATTGCCGACCTCAAGCGCGAGTTCAATCCGGGGCGTCTGGAAGAACTAAAGGCTTAGCTCATCCCGTTGTCTGAATGTCATCCCGATACGTCAACCCCGCGCACGCGGGGGGGGGCCGGGACTTTGTAATGGTGGCGTGTTGTAAGGTTCTAGCCTTGTCGAGGATGGCTTTCAGACTAACCTAAATCACCAACAACCGATTGGACAATTGCAAGTGCAGCCGTGGCTGCGGTTTCAGTGCGCAAAACTCGAGGGCCAAGCGTGACCGACGTAAAACCGGCAGTTTTCGCGAGCTGAATTTCGGACTGGGTTAGGCCACCCTCCGGTCCGAGCAGGATCGATATCGTTTGCGGGAGTGGCCACAATGCCGATGCGAGTGCAGCGCCATTAAAATCCAGCAACAATCCTGATTCGCTGCTCGACGCGGCAATAGCCTGCTCCAAATTAGTATGAAAATTGAGTGCCGGTATAACCGCTCGACCGCTTTGTTCACAGGCACTGATAGCAACACCACGCCAGTGAACCAGCTTTTTTTCAAGTTGTGTGGATTTCATCGGAGATTGCGTGCGCTCTGCATTAAAAATCGCAATCCGTTTAACTCCGAGTTCGGTGGTCTTCTGAATCACCCAGTCCATGTGATCGCTGCGTCCCATTCCCTGGATTATTTCGCAATCGAGTCCGGACTCGGTTTGCAAAGCTAGTGCCGAGTTAATCGCGGCCCTGACCTGTTTACCCTCGATCAAGAGTGTTGCCCGGTAGTCGATCGCCTCCACGCCGTTAAACAGCAGCAGTGCTGCGCCTGATTGCAGGCGCAGCACGTGCTTGAGGTAATGGCTTTGAGACTTGTCTAGTAAAACTTTCTCACCAACGACAAGCTCTGCTCCGATATGTAAGCGGGCAATCCGCATAGTCGGAGATATTATCTAGTAACGGTATTGCTCAGGCTTGTACGGGCCCTCGACTTTGACATCGATATAATCGGCCTGTTCCTGGGTCAACGTGGTCAGCCTGGCGCCAATTTTATCGAGATGCAGGCGTGCCACTTCTTCATCAAGATGCTTGGGCAGGACATAGACTTCGTTCTGATATTTCCCCGGATTGCAGAAGATTTCCATCTGTGCCAGTACCTGGTTGGTAAACGAGTTCGACATAACGAAACTTGGATGTCCGGTGGCACAGCCAAGATTTACCAGGCGTCCTTCGGCCAGCAGGATGATGCGCCGGCCGTCAGGGAAAATAATGTGATCAACCTGTGGCTTGATGTTTTCCCATTGGTACTCTTTCATCTCGGCAACCTGGATTTCGTTATCGAAATGACCGATGTTGCAAACGATAGCCTGGTCCTTCATCTGGTCCATGTGTTCCTTGCGGATAACATTGAAGTTTCCGGTTGCGGTAACAAAGATGTCGGCCTGGCTGCAGGCGTCGTCCATGGTGACCACGCGAAACCCTTCCATTGCAGCCTGCAAGGCACAAATCGGATCGATTTCGGTAACCAAAACACTGGCACCGAGTCCTTTGAGAGACTGCGCGCAACCTTTGCCGACATCGCCGTAGCCGAGTACCAGCGCAACTTTTCCGGCGATCATGACGTCGGTGGCACGCTTGATGCCGTCGACCAGTGATTCGCGACAGCCGTAGAGATTGTCGAACTTGGACTTGGTGACCGAATCGTTAACATTGAACGCAGGAAACGGCAGTTCACCACGAGCCTGCATCTGGTACAGGCGATGCACGCCGGTGGTGGTCTCTTCGGTAACGCCCTTGATATTATTCAGGATATTCGAGTACCAGTTAGGCGCATCGGCGAGTTTTGCCTTGATCGCGGCAAAGGCGATGACTTCTTCTTCGGTACCCGGGTTGTCGAGAACTGAAATGTCTTTTTCGGCCTTGCTACCGAGGTTGATCAGCATGGTCGCATCACCACCATCATCGAGAATCATGTTGGGGGTGCCGCCATCGTGCCATTCCATGATCTTGTGGGTGTATTGCCAGTAATCTTCGAGCGACTCGCCCTTGATCGCAAATACGGGTACGCCCGATTCTGCGATTGCGGCAGCGGCGTGATCCTGGGTAGAAAAGATGTTGCACGAAGCCCAGCGCACTTCGGCGCCGAGTGCAACCAGGGTTTCAATCAGAACCGCGGTCTGAATGGTCATGTGAAGCGAACCGGCGATGCGTGCGCCCTTTAAAGGCTGCTCGCTGCCATATTTGCCGCGCAGCGACACCAGGCCCGGCATCTCGGTTTCGGCAATCGCAATTTCTTTGCGACCCCAGGAAGCAAGCGCGAGGTCGGCAACTTTGTAATCGTCTTTAATGACGTCTTTGGCAGTAGCACTCATAAATAATCTCCAAAACTATTTATGAGCGCCGTTGAGATGATCAGGTGGGCGAGCCTGGCAGTAAAGCTGTCGCAGCGCTCCTCGCACACAAGTCCCCGCGATGGGGACCGCGTATTTTAGCGAAAAAGGCCCTACTGTCAAATTGAAAAGGGTGCCTGGTAGGGCGCCCTTACAGGGGTTTTACAAGCCAGCGTCAGCTTTGAGTGCTTCTGCCTTGTCGGTACGCTCCCAGCTCAAATCCAGATCTTCACGTCCGAAATGCCCGTAGGCTGCAGTCGGCTGGTACATTGGCTTCAACAGATCGAGCATTGCGACCAGACCCTTCGGCCGCAGGTCAAAATGCTCCCGAATCAGCGCGATAATGCGACTGTCGTCGATGCGCCCGCTGCCGAAGGTATCGACACTGATCGAAGTCGGTTCGGCAACCCCGATCGCGTAGGAGACCTGAACCTCGCAGCGGTCGGCGATCCCGGCTGCGACAATGTTCTTGGCCACGTAGCGCGCCGCGTAGGCCGCTGAACGATCGACCTTGGAGGGGTCCTTGCCCGAGAAAGCGCCACCACCATGGCGAGCCATACCGCCGTAGGTGTCGACGATAATCTTGCGACCTGTCAGACCGGCGTCACCCACCGGCCCGCCGATGACGAAGCGACCCGTTGGATTAACGTGGATATTTTCATTTTTACACTGCGCCAACCATTCTTCGGGCAGCACCGGTTTCAGAATGGTTTCGATTACCGCTTCTCGCAGGGTGTTCAAATCCACCGATTCCTTATGCTGGGTCGACAATACCACCGCCTCGATTCCGATGGGTTTGTGATCTTCGTAACGCAAGGTCACCTGGCTCTTGGCATCGGGCAGTAACCAGTCCAGCTCACCGGCTTTCATCAGTTCGAATTGTTTACGCACCAATCGATGCGCGTAGGTGATTGGTGCCGGCATCAGCACATCAGTTTCATTGCAGGCATAGCCGAACATCAGTCCCTGATCACCGGCGCCCTGTTCCTTGTCGTCAGATTCATCGACACCCATCGCGATATCACCCGATTGCTTGCCGAGACCGGTAAGCACCGCGCAGGTTTTACCGTCGAAACCACATTCTGGGTTATCGTAGCCAATATCGCAGACCGTTTTGCGCACCAGCGATTCCATATCGACTTCGGCATTGGTCGTGATTTCGCCGGCCAGCAGCACCATGCCGGTTTTTACCAGGGTCTCGCAGGCCACGCGTGAACGATGGTCCTGTTCGAGCAGGGCATCAAGCACGGCATCAGAAATCTGATCAGCCATTTTATCTGGATGTCCGCCGGATACGGATTCCGATGTAAAAATATATGAACTCGACATGACAACTCCCCAACCCAAATATCGAAAAAGGGCATTATATGGAACGCCCTGGAAAATAACAGTCCTGATTAAGTGGTTATCAGGTTTACCTTATGGGTATAAAAATATTATGAGTTGCTGTCAATTTGCATTTACGAGAGAATATCGCGCCTTGTCGCCAGCGCGTGTGCTGTGGTGAACCTGAAGTCTTGGCTCGAGTCAGTGGTTAATCATTGGTAGCCAGACAATAATCATTATTAATCAAGAAGTTATGCTGAAAAAACGATTTTGAGGACGGTCAATGTCATCACGTAAAACGCTTGCCAATGCAATCCGTGCGTTGAGCATGGATGCAGTACAAAAGGCCAATTCCGGACATCCCGGTGCACCGATGGGGATGGCTGACATCGCTGAAGTACTGTTTAACGACTTCATGCGCCATAACCCGGCAAACCCGGAATGGAGCAACCGCGATCGCTTTGTCATGTCGAATGGGCATGGCTCGATGTTGCCGTATTCGGTGCTGCATTTGAGCGGTTACGATGTCACTATTGAAGACCTTAAGAATTTTCGCCAGCTGCACTCCAAGACCCCGGGACATCCCGAACACGGTTATACACCGGGTATCGAGACTACTACCGGGCCACTCGGACAGGGAACCGCAAATGCCGTGGGCATGGCGATTGCCGAGCGAGCCCTCGCGGCTACATTTAACCGTGACGATTACAATATCGTCGACCACTTTACCTATGTTTTCCTGGGCGACGGATGCATGATGGAAGGTATTTCGCACGAAGCCTGTTCGCTTGCGGGTACCCTCGGGCTTGGCAAGCTTATCGCATTCTGGGATGACAATGGCATTTCCATCGATGGCAAGGTGGAAGGCTGGTTTCTCGATGATACCGGGAAACGTTTCGAGGCCTACGGCTGGCACGTGATTGAAGTAGATGGGCACGACCCGGATGAGATCAAGATTGCGATTGAGGCTGCACGCGCGATTACCGCCAAACCTTCTTTAATTTGCTGTAAGACGATCATCGGATTCGGTTCGCCCAACAAGGCCGGCGGGCACACCTGCCAT
>Ga0255052_10002790_pt1 | contig 12413 bp, 8 predicted proteins | sample JV7_2_21_MG_FD_188632 | JGI IMG/M metagenome (GOLD analysis project Ga0255052, IMG submission 188632) | Seawater microbial communities from Jervis Inlet, British Columbia, Canada - JV7_2_21 | ecosystem: Environmental > Aquatic > Marine > Inlet | place: Canada: British Columbia | collected... | reverse complement strand
AGAGCCTAAGATACGCAGCCACAACAGAAATGTACCGACCCATATCGATAGGCTCACCGTTGTCATCGGAAGCCTCAGTTCCATCGAGGAACTCAGAGTCGGTCTGCATCAGTCCGCCGTAAGCCTGTCCTGCACGGAATGCATAGGTTCCAGACTTGAACTTGTTTCCAAGCAGTCCGGTGCCATTGTTGTTAGGCGTGGTGATGGTCTTGGCTCCTGTAGAAGCCGTAGTATATGTCGGTAGCTTTCCAACCCAAGCAGAAACGTCTGCTAGAGCGAGAGACGCCGGTGGTCGAGTACCAATCGAGCCAAGGCAGAACTTGTTGTTCACAGAGTTCTCGTGGCAGAAGTAAGCTAGCTGATACGCAAAGTTGACCTCGTGGAAATCCGAAGCGCTTAGCGTGTTGCCGTCAATCTTCATCGTAGAAGATGCATACCCAACACCATCCGGGTAGATCTCCGCTACGCCGTCACCATTGAGATCCCAGAAGAAGTAATAGTCGCCTGCGGACTCCTCAACAAAGAGCTCTCCCAAAATATCATCAGCCGAAGCGGCGGTCGGGTAAGTGCCCCCAGAAACGATGCTCGCAATGTAAGCCGCGGTAAAGGTATTGCCATCAGCGTAGTTCAAATCATCCAGGTAGACATCCATCGGAATGGCAAAGTCGAAGTCCTGTCCTAGAAGATCAGCATACGCCTTGTGTAGATACTGGTAGAGCTCCATCCTGGATGGGCTAGTTGCATCAGTTCCGGCAGTGTAGACCGTGCCAGTATGAACGGCCGCGCCGCTGTCTTCCATCGCGATACCAACCGACGGACCTGCAATGTCAGGGCCTCCGCCCGCTGCTCTAGAACCAGATACAATCACTTCACCTAGATCGATTGGATCAGTGGTGTCATTATCATAAACCGCAACACCAGTTGTCGCATTCCAGACAACAAGCCTATCGCTAGAGTCATCGTAGTAAATCGTGTAGAGCGAGCCGGCATCGGCATCCCTACGGATAGTCGTGATGGTATATCCACCCACGCCAGTCGAATCGCCGACACCAGATAGAGATGCAGCGGTAGCGCCAATTCGGTAGAGAATCACATTCTCAGACCCTGCCTGCCGAACCTCGTACATACCACGAGTAAGGGTTCCGTCAGAGCCAAATTCCGACGCGGCGGTGGTTGAACTAGACACAACATAGGGTCTTCCCGACTGCCCATTACCTGCCGTGCCCAGTACAAGACTCCTCGGCCCCCTGGCCGGTACGCTTACGCCCAGACCCAGATCGGTAAGATTGTCGAAGATTCCCGGAAGGTTAGAGTGCTTTACGGCCATTATATTCCTCGCTGAATACCACCATAATGGTACCCTCGAATGCCCTTGCCCGTCAAGGCGTTACGAGTTCTCGCTCACTTACGACTCTCAGTCCCCTTCCTGAAGGATTCCTAGAGAGACTGCGAGCTTCCTAAGAGCGGTTGCTCTCCTATAAACCATCTTTCCTGTGATCACCGAAAAGGTTAGAGGAGCACCATACATCTGCTGCTCCCGCTCTTCCCGATACACGTCTTCACCTCGATCTAGCCAATGGACGGGATGTGCAATACCTGCCCACTGGAAAGCCCAGAGATACTCAAAGAACTTGTCCTCAACCCAATCAGCTAGTTCATCAGCAACCTTATTAGTCCTGGCCCAGCAGGTCAATTGAATTATATTCTCTTGTCTCCGCAGCTCTGTGTGAAGGATATCGCCTGGGAAATCGGGGTCTGCCTGGTCAGGCATAGGCCTAAAACCCATCTCTCGCGTGCCCTTGAGTGCTAGGGGACGTCTACTTATGAGTTTCACTGCAAAGGTAGGGAGTTCCGTGTCCATAGGAGGATATTCCTTAGTGAATCTAATCGGATACTCTCTGCCATCATATTCACGAGCAACCTCAAGAACCTTTCCGAAAAGGACATAGAACTCCGCGAGATTCTTGATCTCGGTTGTGCGGGCCCTTTCGAAAGGTTGAATTACGTCAGCAGCCCGGAGCCGCTCAGAGCTTTCAACCAAATTCTGCGAGTCGGGATAAGGAGTCTTATCAACAACTCCCTGTTGCATATCCTCGCGGAGGTTATTCTGTCCTACAGTTCCACTCATTATCCAACCGCCCCCAGTGTCTCTGGGCCAAGTCTCTGACCGCTACAAACCCAGAACTCTATCTTCCCGTTATCACCTCGCATCGCCCTAACAAGCTGAAACTCATAGATTGCGAGGCGACTATAAGGCTGTACGGCATCCCCAGCTGCATCCATTTCTACCTCGATAATACGATCGTTCCTTGTTGGCCCTGCATCGTACGAAAGGAAGAATCTGATTGCTGGTACATACATATGGCCAACCTCAGTCTTCGGAAGGTTAGCAGCAGCGTTGCTACCTCCAGGAGCTGCAGCAATCACCTTATAACCTGTTATTAGTTCCTCATCGAAGAGAAAGCCTGTCCCATAGCAATAGGGACAAGGAAAATCCCTATCCGGTTCGAGGGTAACCGTATCGACACAGACACACCGAGTCATCTCACCATCGTCATCTCTTCTCATTCTGCGAAAGATAAAGGTTTGCCCAATAGGGGTTTCGCCCGCCTGGCCAAGAACCAAGGAGTCAAATTCATTCCGTATATCAAGGTCGTTGATAGACCGAGTGATAGGAGCCGTCGTAGACGTCTCTACATCAGTGCTTGACGGAAACATATTCATCCAGTCAGCCACGATTAGTATCTCCTAAAGGTACTCATCCTTCTCCTAAGGAAGGTCTTGTGCCATCTCCGCTCGCCGGAATAGAGAACCTTATTGTTGACAAACGGGAAGGGCTGAGTAGGCATATCCCATCCACGACCATAGTTTGGTTCATCAACGTTATAATCACCCTTGACGACTCGCTGAGGAGCAGAAAGAGTACCAGCAAAGTCCCCGCCGCCTTCTATCAAGGCCTGATAGTGGTTGACGCAATCTCTAAGAGTGTCATCCAGCCCGGCAGAGCCAGAGCCTTCGCTACGACTAACGTCAAAGTCCCCAAGACGCTTCCTGACACTTCCTGTAATGCTTCCGGAACTTGATACCAAAACCCAAGCGGCAAAGCAGACAACCCACTGCTGCCTCGCCCGGTTATAGGCAATCGTATCCAGAATGGTAGATGGAGCAAGGATTGCATCAACCTCTCGGCTAGCATCCCAGATAGCAAGAGAGACCGTCTCATCAGGGAAGTAATTCCCGATTGCCCCAAGCCTCAAACGAACGTGCCTAACGCCAGCATAGAAGGGCGTTAGCGTCGTCCCAAAGTAGAACTCAGTATCAACCCCAAGGGTATTCCCGTCTGTATCAGCAACAGTCTCGTCAAGACTCACCACCACAATATTATTGAGGTAAAGCTGGTCAGCATCTAGCGTAATCGTTAGAACGGTGTCAGACACGGACAGGCTCTTTGTAATTATCTCCGTGTAGACCGGAGTACCAGTCAGAGACCCATCTGCCGCGTGCCCAGTAATGGTCACCGTACTATCGGTTATGGTCGCAGAGTCAACACTCGCAGAGAAGGTTATCGTAATCCCCGTGGTGGTTATGGCAACAAAGTCCTGTCGATCCTCCGGAACGGTAGAGGAGACGGAAAGAGAGCTGCTGCTCGTCGTTGTCCCGGTTCCTGACAGAGTCGAAGAGGAAACCGGAACAGTCTCAGCCTCATAAGAGCTTGTCGTGAAGGAATACTTCGACACCCCATCCATATACTCCGGGATGTCGCACCACACAGAAAAGGTATCGCCAACCTCGAAAGTCAGACCCGGGCGGAACTGTACCTTTACGCCGTCCTTGAGAATCCTATAGCTAGGAGAAGTTCTGGCCGATCTAATGGTCGCATCTGTACTGGTGTACCAGTTGTACTCGGCCGTTCCAGATGCACCAGCGGTCGTAATCTCAAGAAGGAACTGCTGTCTAACAGCACCTACATAACCGCCATAGAATACAACCTCGCCATTCCCAAGGTTGCCACCCATTCTAGTGTCATAGACCGAGCGGGTGGACAGACCAAAGTCATAGCTATCTGTAAGGTCTTCATCACCAACAATATAGACCGTATAAGCGGTGAGTGCCGCAAGTGGTCTATCAGGCGTGATGGTAACCTTCGTACGATAGATCGCCCCGGCATCCCCAGTATCTCCGTAGTCATAGTAGGGAACGCTAACACCAGAACCATCTACTCTATCGAAGGTAAAAGAGGTCGGCTTTATACCCATAAGGCCAGGCGACCGAAGGAAAGAATCCTCATCCGTATCCGCCGGATCTTTATGGATATTGGAAGGCCCGATAGTCTTACTATCGTCAGGCCCCTCAAGGAAGATTCCCCCATTCTTCAAACGAGAGGTATCCACCTCCTGGTCAAAGATGACGGAGATGGATACATTTGTAGGAACACCGGTCGCTCCGGAAGCGGGAGAAACAGAGACTATGGTTGGGCTAGCCATAGTTCAAATCTTACTAGGAATACGAGGGGTCGTAAAGAAGGTACTTACGGAATGGGTGAGGCTTCCTCTGCAGAATCCTCTTCCTCCTCCTCCTCGATCATATCGAAGTAGGCATCGGAGAGGAGAGATTGACCAGTAACTCGGTTAGTCGCACCAGTTGCTCCAACCGCAGCAACCTTCCTCTGGATAATCTCCGTTAGAAGCCGAATGACAGTCTTCCGCTCTTTCCCTGCTAGCTCTCCCTTACGGCAACTCTGGAAGAAAGGAAGGGTGATACCTTTCTTCGCAGCACTCTTCAGTTCCTTCCGGACAACGTGGGCCGGGCGGTCAAGAAACTCGTCTACCTTAGGGTAGCCCCTCTTCAATCTCTCCTCAAATCTCTTTCCCTCGGCCATCTCCTTATGCATAAGTTGAGCTACATCCATAACGAGCGGAGGGTTGAGAGGTACGGCAACAGGAGTCGGCCCTGGCGGGGGAGGAACTTCGGGACCGTCCTCCAGTCCGGTTACAATAATGAGACCAGACCGAACGTCTGCTCTAATCCTAATGATGTCAGACTCGGAAAGATGGTTCCGACTTACTCTTCCAACTGTATGCTCATCAGAAAGCCAGACAAAAGGAGCGGGCTTTTCCGTGTCAGTGAAAAGACCCCACGGTGCAAAGCGGGCCTCGGTAAGCTGAAAGGTAACAGTTATAGGCATATGAATCCCTCAATAGGGATTCTAACATATGTGTGGATGGAGGGGTCAGAGACCAGCCCATAGAAGGGCTCAGGGTCTAACTCCTAGGCGTTAGCCTACTGGAGTAGCCGGGTTGATGGTATCAATGGTTCCGGAAACGCTATGCGTTGCCTGAGCCGGTAGATTCACCTGGTTCGGTACGACCTTGACGTTCTTTAGCACTGCTACACCAAGTCCCTCATTCAGGATATGGAAGCAGTAGGACTCCTTCAGCTTGATCTTAGTGGAGTCAACGGCCATATCCTGCCAACGATCAACCTTAGTGCTGAACTCTTCAATGTAGAGCCCAAGCTCGCTACCATCACAGATAACGATGTCAGTCCTCTTGGTCGCCGGATCATACGGAATCCAAGGGGAGACAACAATTCGCAGAGGCCAGGCCCACCTGTTCGGAAGAACAGGAGCGCTAGTCAGAGCGGTGTTGAAGTCATTAGCAGTAGAGGCAGTCGCCTGAGGCGTTCCGCCCGAAAGCGGAGAGGTCACAGACTGTCCACCAGAGACGTGAGTCCTGCTACCAGGGCCCTGCTGAGCTGCGTTACCGCGCCAGCCGCCATACCAAATCTGGTTTCCGCCAGCCAGAGTGACCGCCCTAAGGACTGGGTCCTTTAGGAACATCACGAAGGTAAGCGGGTTCATAATTAGAGTATTCGGGGTAAACCCGGCAACCATAACCTGAGCAAACGCATCAAAGAGGTCGTCTAGCGTAAGCGATCCATTCGCGGCGCCATTCAGCGCACGTCCGGTGGTGACACCAAACATAGAAGCGGTAGGACTTACGTTATCGAAAGCAACCACGCCGAGAGCGGTAATCATATTGGCGCACTTCACTTCCTTATGACGAGCAAGAGCTCGACCACAAGCGCGAATATGCATACCAACAAGATCGAAGCGACTACGAGTCATAGCTTCATCGGTAATCTCAAAGGCAATGCCTGACTTACCGACCTTAGCCGTAACGGTAGCTCCACTCTCCTGTAGCCTGACTAGCGGGTAGCTCTCGCCCTCAGCTACGTCAGCCGCGTGAACAGCTCCGATTGCCGGGAACTCGATCGCCTGACCGGCCTCATATCCCATCCTCTCAAAGAGAGTAGTGAGAACTAGAAGTGGCTCAGCGGCCTCAAGCACGTTGCGCTCGATGACCTGGGGAAGCCAAGGAGTGATGTCCGGAGTGGCAATCGTATCCTTGAACTCGACCTCTCCTGTAGAGAGGACGCCCTTCATCTGCTTCTCGCCGTGCTTTACCCAGTCCTTTAGGGTGACATTTCTCGGGATTCCGCTTGCGCTTCTATCCGCGAGGTCAAGGCCGCCACTATTGAAGACCGCCATGTACTGGTCAAAGGTATCAAACATCGTTTATATCCTCCGATAGCCTTTCCTTTTTTACCGGCTCAAGAAGTTAATGACAGCAACCTTGTCAGCTCCACTAGCCTGAACAAGAGCATCACTACGTCCGCCAGTAGCTGTACCGGGCATCTCCTCAAACCTAGTAAGAGATCGATACTGCGTCATCACCTTCTCTAGACCAGAGCGTGGCCACGTCCAGATAGCAATTACCTGTCCAACTACACCACACTGATTCTCTACCGCAAATGCCTCGAGCTGAGCCGAGATAGTAGCATCCGAAGACGAGTCATAGTCTGGGTCAGCCGAGAAAGCGTCACCAGAACTTCCGCCGAAGGTCGTCCCGATATCAGGAGCCCACCTCACATAGTTAGAGAGATCGTCAAAGGTGACAAAGTCTCCAACCTTCACATCGCCGATAACCTGAACGATATCGTCAGTTCCAGTAGCCGAAGTCTCGTAACCGTAGTAAGTGATGGTAGTAGCTCCATCAGTAAACTCGGCCGGGACAGCGTCTCCGCCGCTCTCGTACACAAAGAGAACGCCAGCTTCATAGTCAATGTAGAAGTATCCCGATCCACCAGCCGCAACTGCAGCAATGGAGGTAGTCTCAGTCTTTGCAGCTAGGGCCGATCCAGAGTCGACAATCGGGGTCTCGTCAGTGATCGTAGCAACAGGATATGTCGCAAGAACACAGGCAACGACATCATCACCAGCACTCACCAGGCTTGAATACCTAGTCGTCAGACCCAGACCAGTAGAGTCGATCCACTGAGTGGTTCCGAAAGTAAGCGCGGTGGACTGGATGCTTCCATCACCCATAGTCTCGGTCGTAACCACAGCCGGCACCATCGGAACCTGGAGGATCTTATCCGTACCACAGGCTACCTGATGCTGAAGGTTATGGTTATGCTGCCGGTACTGAGCTGGGTTCCAGCCATCTCCGCCCGCCCACTGGAAGTAGGTGTAAGGAGCGTAACCGATTGGCCAAGAGATGAAATCCCTTGCAGTCTCAGACGCGGTAATCAGGCCAAGCAACCTAAGGGCTGCCGTTACGGCGGTCTGGTCATAGGTAGTAGCAGAGGTCACCGCTACGCCGGTCGTGAGATCGATGGTTCCTTCAGTAACGTCAGCTGCAACATAAGTAAGGATAGTACTTCCACCAGCTGCCTCAAATGTACGCTTGAGTCCAGCGGGCACAGCCCTACCTTCCCTATCCACTGCTACAACCTTACCGGCTGCGCAAACCGCGTAAACCTCGAACTTCTTGTCGTATCGTCCAACAGGAAGCCAATCGGCCGGCTTGAGCTCTGCCGCAGGATACTGCGACTCCGAATGCTCCGGCTCAGGTACGTTATAACCAGTGTGATCCCACTGCTTGTGAACTGCTTCGTAAAGTCGAGTCATTCCGATAACTCCTTATTGCCTATTCTGCCACAAGATCCGAGGCTTTGTCCAGAGTGAAGTCCTCGGGTAGTTTACCGCGCTTGACCAGCTGCTCTAGATAGCTCTGGGCCATAGCGGTTGGATAGTCCTTCATAAACTTCACGAGGGTTTCCGCAATCTTGCGTTGATCCTCGTCAACTACAACTTCGTCTGGCTCTACATCGCTAGCGTCAATCTCTCCCTCAGGTTCCTGTGATAGTCCGCTGCGAGCCGAAGAAATAACTTCAGAAAGATCTATTTCTTTCGCGGCCTTCCGCAGATCATCCAAGGACATCGCCTTGACTTGCTCCTGAATCTCCTCTTCTGAAGACTCTTTGTCAGTCAGAAGACGATGATTCGTAACGGAACCAACAAGCGTGGCCTCGAGTTCAACAAGAGTATCCTGATGAGACTCTTCAGAGGCACGATGCTCAAAAGTAACGTCCTGCCACTCCTTGCGAAGAATTCTTACAGTCTCCTCAAGATCTGGGATAAGTTCGTTTGCCTCCTTGAGCTCAGCATCCTTCTCCTCACACTCTTTACAAGTCCTTGGAAGATGGAGCTTACGATCGACCATTAGTTTCTCAGCTTCAAGATGCTTTTCAATAAGCTCTTCGTCAGCTAGAGAACTCAGGTTTAGAACGGTATCTCTACCACACTCAGTACAAATTCCCTCGGGCTCCTCGTCGTCGCCCTTTTTCTTGGCGGTCGGGCAGCCCAGTGCCTTACCCTTAGTATTGACACAACTCATAATCTTAGTTTTGTCGCCCGGCCCCTTATATTTACCGATCAGCCGCTTGGCAGCAGTGTAATGAGCACAGTCATTTACAGGAAAAGATTCTTGGGGCCCGCAGAACTGAGAGGGAGCAAGAGCTTTACGCTGCTTGGTGCTCAGCTTGGCGTCTCCCTCAACAAGATCAAAGACGGCCCCTCTGATGGCATCAACCATTTCAGGAGTAAGGTCTTCCTCAGCCTCAAACAGAAGCCGCAGAGCCTCCTCCAAAGTAGCCTCAGGATCTGGCTCCTTCCCGTCAGCTTCCTTAGGCTCGTCTTCTGCACCCTCTTCAAGAGCCGGCGCATCCTCTACCTCAACAGGCTTCTCTAGCCCATCAGAGATTTCCTCTTCGGCTGGCTTAGGAACAGTCTCAGCCCCAAGCTCATCAGCAAGTTCTTTGGCTTCTTTAGTCATAATTTCCTCGTCTAGAGAGTCGATGAGCTTAAATGATCTCACCTCTAGTTCGCTGGCCTGGAGCAACTCTGCCCCACCATCAAAGTTCGCAAGCGAATCAGCGAGCGGCGGAAGAAGGGGATCAAGCTCAATGTGCTCAGCGCTTTTAGTCTGAGCAAACTCATCTGCTGGCTGGTTTACATAGGAGGCCTCGGTATAGCGAGTGCCACCAACAACCAAGAACATAGACTTCTCAGTCTCTTCGTCTACCTCACCACGGACGTGGTCGCACTTGCCATCCTTGATCCAGTCCTGATGACAGATCGAACAGAAGGCTTGTTTCGGACGCTGAGAAATCGAAATACCGTGGTAACGGCCATCCAGGATCTTCTGGATAGCATCAGAATCGCTAACAATAGCCTCAAGAACAAGTTCTCCAACACCGCGCCAGGTCGACTGATTCAGGACTCCCGAATCCTGCAGGAATTCTGCCGCTTCTAGAATCTCTTTCTTTGTCCCCGCATCCTGAAGGTGTCCAACAGCATCTCTATAGCCCTTAGGTACAGTGGCCTCGCCATAAGGCTCATAGCGAGCAGTAATAACCTGCCCAATTGGGTCGGCCTTGTCGTCGTGATGGATCTGAACGCGCCGCTGCTGGGGATAGACCCAAGATACGGTAGAGTTCTTCATACCCGCGGGGGAGTACATAACGTTGTTCTGGTTCTTCATACCAGCGTGGCTAGCCACAAAGGTTACTTTCAGGCCTTGACTACTAGCCGCCCTCTGTCGGATTTCCGGGTCGGCGGAAGGCCCGCCGGCACGGCCCGCTGCGGGGGCGAAGAAAAAGTCGCGGAGTTCAAGCTTCATTGTCCAGCCTTCCTGGCCGCCTCTAGTCCACATTGACACAGTGGATGGTACGGCGGGATCTTAGCTTCCCCAAGTCTATCATCCCACTTTATGACGGTCAATTGGTTGGTACAAATCTCACAAGCATCCCGTACCTTTGCGATCTGCATATCTTGCCTATACCGCTTGAACCACCTGAAGCGAGCTAGATTCTCGGCCCAGGCCTGCTCAGTATCGTGAATAAGAACCGTCCTATACCTCACTGAATCAAAGATTACGTTAGGCGAGTTCTTCCCAACTTTGAGCTGCCTGACAACATCTTTCATCAGTCGATCGATATATTTCCTAGCCCGGCGTTCAGTAGACGCGTATAGACTATGAATCCTCTCCGGATCCGGGTAATTCTCCCTGACAATCTCCCTAAGTATAGGAATGAAGTCCCTATAAGCTATATCATAAGTCGTTCTAATATCGGCCTCAGCGAGGTCAAAATCAAGATCACCAATAGCCCAGCGGGCCTGAAGCTCGTCTCTGATCGCCAGATGCCACCTAAGAATTGGATTCTCCAAGGTGTTAGAAGCAGCAAAAGCATCCCGGAAGGAATCCCTAAAGTTATCCTTCTTTAGCTTAGTGCTCTTCCGCTCGCCGTGCTGATTCTTCGGCTTATTCTTATTCTGGACAGAACCAGACGAGCCCCCAGAAGTACTTGACCCACCACTAAGGATCTTAGTTGCCGTTCCTACGCCGAGACCAGAGTCCTCATCAACAGAGTTAATAAGAAGTTCTTTCTTAGCGAACTTCTCCCAATGAAGCTCACTCTCCTCTTCAGGAGTCAGAGGCTCTCGCCCAATCCCCATTCTTAGCTCTGGATGGGTAATGACATTCTTCAGGAACAGGTCAGTGAGGTGATTAGCCTCCGCCTGCTTAGCTTCCTTGTCAATCTCGTGAAATCGGAGAAACACCAGGTTATCCGGTTCTAGGATAGAGTCTGGAGCAAAAGTAGACTCCAGCAATAGCTCCTCTATAACTCTGACGGCAAGGTTCTCGATGACCGTCTGCTGTAGCTTCACGGTATCGATAAGGTTCCTAGAGAGGGTCTGTGCTGTACTCCTAGAGCTTGTATTACCAATGCCAACATCGACAGAGGACACATCCAGCCCTGCTAGAAGCCTCTCCCTAAAGTGAGTGAGATAAGCCTCTACTCTAAGAGCCTTATTCTCTGCCCCAATAGCCTCAACGTTATAGCGTTCAGAGACAACAAGAGAGCCTTCTGTAGGCATATTCGCAATCTCTTCCTTTACGATATCAATCTCTGTATCACCATTCGCAAAGGTTTGGGCAGGGATCCCATCGACGCCTGTCGTTCCAACCTTCCAGAGAATGATTGGGAAGAGATGCTTATGAATAAGCACGTCAATATTCGCTTCGATACTCCTCAGAGCCCTAATGTCATCCTTTACTGGGATAATGCTAGGAATTCCGAGAGGATAGCCAGACTTCTTGTTAGTACAGAAGTGGGCAATATCGTTTAGAGCAAAGATCCGCTCTTCGCCGTCAATCTCTTGCTTCCAACGAACAACGTTCCCTTTTGAGTCAACCTGGGGAACCATCGTCTCCGGCGGGAGGGAGAAATAGCCCGCAACGGGCTTGACCATCTTTTGACCAACCGTACGGGTTCTGCCCCCAGAAGCCTCTGGCTTCCGGACTTTTACCCAGTAGGCATTAGAGTGAACAAGAAGATCCCTGCAGGTCTGATATAGGAGTGATTCAAACGGAAGCCCCGACACCCTTTCAATCTGCCTGATGCGAGCTCTAACATATTCGACTCTCTCGTCATTGGATCCGACAAACTCAAACCCCTCTCTTAGAAAAAGGTTGAGCTTTGCTCTCGTGGCTCTAGCGAAGTAAGACTCTATATCGAAGATGACTTCGACTTCGTAATGATCATACTGTGGGTAAACCCACTCTCTGCGTTGTCCCGTCGGGACGAAATAGCTAAGGCCTCTAGCCCTCACCTTTCTTTCGATGGACGGAATTTTAGAGACGCCAGGTAGCCGTCTCTGATCGGACACTTCCTGAGGCTCCTGAACCTGAAGGACAGAAGGCAGAGCTGCGATGGTTTGAACGCGCTCTCTCCGCTTTATCCCAAAAAAGTCCAGGAACCTATCGAAGAATCCCATACTTAGCCCTCTTGCTCCAGCTGCCGGATCCAGAGCTGGACCTGGTCAGCCTCCTCCTTAGTGACCCTACCCAAACAGGAGGATATTGGCCTTCGAACGACAATGTTAGACAGTTCCTCGGTCTCTGCGTCGGGTCCTTCGTCAGCTGGCTTCATACCATCCGGGTCGTCGAGAGCCGGGTTCCTCCTGACGATAATAGTATCATCTATAAGGACGACCTCCAAAGATT
>Ga0255052_10002789_pt1 | contig 12416 bp, 20 predicted proteins | sample JV7_2_21_MG_FD_188632 | JGI IMG/M metagenome (GOLD analysis project Ga0255052, IMG submission 188632) | Seawater microbial communities from Jervis Inlet, British Columbia, Canada - JV7_2_21 | ecosystem: Environmental > Aquatic > Marine > Inlet | place: Canada: British Columbia | collected... | reverse complement strand
TCACGTTGCTTATTTCCAACTAATGGATTGAAGTCTGGTTCTGGCGGGAACCAAAGTTTATTCTTGTCTGTTTCAACAATGCCCGCATTGAACCCCAGAAGCATCGCTCTTGCGTACTCCATAATGCCTACTTCGCCATTTACTTTCAGTCGTTGAGATTTCTGGAAGGCTTGAGTTGCTTTGTAGGTTTTCGGCCCAAAGTCCCCATCTACCACGGCCAAGTAGTGCTTTGTTCCCCGTAGGAAGTATTGCCAAGACGTTACTTGCTTTCCTTTGTCTCCTTTTCTTAAAGTGGTTAATTTCATTTTATTAGGGTTTATTGTTATTGTCGTCTTTCTGTATAGCAGACAACACTTGGTTCAGTTTGGTGTCTATTTGAGCGAATAAAATATCAAACTCATTACTTCTCATTGCTTGCGCCCCTATTTTCGAGTGGTGACCAGAAATCAGATTCTCGGCTATTTCTAGGCGCTGTGCCAACAAAGCCGTCTCAATTCCCGCCGCTCTATCTCTGTCCAATAAATAATCAATCTTTCCTTGTAGTTTGTTATAAACTATTTTAGCGAAGAATGCAACCAACCCGAGAAGAACCCCAAAAACGGCAGTAAGTATCGTGTGTAATTCCATTCTATCTATTTAACGTACAAGTAAATCGGATGATGAAAGTCCTTGCTGTAATTATGTTGTGGGTTTATAAGTAATTCCCCTCAAAGATAGTTAAAATCTAAGAGAGGAATTTGTCTTGGCATATAACTGGTTAGTGCTAGGGCTTGTTTAGCTCTGTGGCGGTGACTCCGCCGACAACTATCCCCGCTACAAACTTCACCCACCCACGTTGCCACCATTTTTTATCTGGCTTAAATTCAAAATTCTGAAGCCCCGTTGTGACTACGTAAGGATTGGTGTGTTGAGCGGTAACAATGTACTCATTGGCCTTGAAAAGACCGTTCTTCTTTGTCCCGACCACAATACTCAAGTCATCTGGAAAGGAGATGCGGTTGAAAGTTAGGCTCTCGTTGGTTAACAGTCCATCTATTAGATAGAAGGAGCTATCAACCGTGAAACGCCTTTCAAACTCATCGCACGGCAACCGTAAAGTATCGTGCGTATTGAATCGGATTTGGATTGTGTCCAGTACCGTCTCGGTAATAATTTTCGTGAAGGAAACTGGGTTTTTGATTTTCAGGTTTCTAATCTGTTCTTGGACGCTATCAGCCATTCTTCTTACATCTGCTACTATCGCTTTATTGTACGCGATTTGTTGCCCGTCTCGGGCTTTGTAGAACATGGCGGTGTCCTTATAGTCCTGAATATCTTGGTACTGGCTCTCGGCAATGCGCTTTCCTTCGCAGTTGTGGAACCAGAAAAAACAGGCCACGATAATCATGGCCCAATATAATAAATCCTGTTTTCGGATTGTCACGCGGTTTTCTTCGCTTTAGCTCTTCCGAACATTCCAATTACGTGCTTGATAATTGAGTTTCCGCTATAACCTACAATGAATGCGTAGATTTTGTAGAATGAGCCTCCGTCTACAGCCTGTATTCCCATTAAAGAGATTACGTCGTCTGCCATCATCAACAATGCGATTGCCGACAAAAGCCCCATTACTGAACTAACCCAGTTGTTCTTGAGCCAATACTTAATCGATATTTTGGAGGCGCTTCTTCGTTGTTGAACGAGTATGAGAGCGTGAATTAAAACCCCTAAAACCACCAATACTATATTGGTCGGGGTAAAGTGTGCTAAAAGTTCCTGCATTTGAGTTTATTTTGTGAATAAATCGTGGCGTAGGGGCTACCAAAGATATGCTATTTTTTCAGCAAAACCATTAGCCCAGCAATCAAATCTGGAGAAAGGTCTTTGCATTTACTGAAATGGTCCTTATCCAGTGGGTGAAGCTTTACTTCTAATTGGGTTTGTTCCAACTCTTTAATTGCATCTTCGAAAGCAATTGCGTTTTTGAGCTTGTATCCCATCTGGCCATTTACCTCCTCGGTGACGGGCTCACCGTTGTTGTCAGTTACGGAATGCTCTTTCAGAATCTTTTCGTGTGTGCTTACATACGCTTTGTATCGCTCTTCGCATTCTATTCGGTTCTCAGCCATGCTAAACAAAAAGCTCATTGGAGCGCCTTTGTACGTTAGTAATGATGCGGATTTAAGCGCGGGTAACAGCCTGTTGACGAGTTCGCCAATAGTGATTTTATAGGTCTTTTTTGCCATTTTGAAGGGTTTAAATTCAAAGGCGAAGATAGGGAATTAATCTGGCTTTTTGAAATGCTCTTTTTCCAACTTTATTTTAGCTGTGTGATACTTCCAAGAGCCAACGGCGTGATGTTTTTGGTTGAAGGCTTTGTTTAGTACTTTGCTAAAAGTATGTCCGAAAGGCAATAGCTTATCGATTTCCTCTAGCTCTCCAACGCTGGAAGATACTGTAATGTTTTTTTCTCCAAAGCTAGTTTTCTCCCGATGGGTAACGACATCTTCAATAAGTTCCCCGTTTACATTCCACGTCATGTCTTGTGCAACAGCCGTATGGAACAGCAAATACCCAACAGCCGCGAGCATCCCGTCCGTGAACCTCCAAATCAACACAAAAAAGGCTTTAGGGTCTTCTAGGGACACACTTAAATATAGCGCGTGACCAAATTGATAGGGAACAGCCAGGGGATGGTACAGTATGGAAATTAGCGTTGCCCCTATGAACGTTTTTAGTCCGTTATAGAGTTCTTTCATTTATGAGCGGTTTAGCCTTATACCCGTCGTAGAATAGCTACGGGCGCATAAAGCCATATAATGTAGTACCAACCAGAAAGGTACGCATTATTCCCCGTTTTCAATAAACCCCTAGTGTTGTCTGTTATCCCTGTATAGGAATCTTTCCGATTGAAAGTATTGAGCCAATGGTTGCGTAGTACTTGCTCTTCCATCGAACATGGACTATTTCCCCGCTAGATTTTATTAGGTCATACTCCGATGACTCAAACTCGTTACTAGACCTCGCTTTTTCGCTGATTTTGAGCGCCTTATCTCTGTCTTCTTCTTGAAGAAACTTGGGCCATTCTTTCCCCACGCACTGTGATTCAGTAAACCCAGTCACTCTTTCCCAGTCGCCGTTAACAGCTTTGAACTGGAGAGTGTTCGGGTCTATTTCGCAACGAATTACATAAAATTTTCCGTTTCCGTCGGAAAGCCTGTCAATCATTTCAAGCTCCTTCAGCCTAAGTTTAGCAAGTGTCTTTCTGAGGTTATTTACCATGTTTTTTACACTTTATTAAGTAAATTTTTCGTCTATGTAGCGTTTCAGTTCGTCCATTGCAGAGGTTTCTTTCTGTTCGATTTTAGTTATCGCACTCTGGAGAACGCTAGACGCTTCTGCTAGTAAAGGTATGACTTCTTTTGTATCATTTAGCCTAGCCTCTTGCAAATCAGCGATTTGTGAGTCCTGAATGGCTATCCTTTCGCTCTTGTCTTCGCTTTCTTTCTTGACGTGTTTAAGCCACAGAAACATGATGTAAAAAGCAAGTCCAGCCCCTCCCAAAAACTCCAACAACGAACCAAACTGACTAACATTATTCATAGTATACGAAGCAAATCAAATTAAGGTATGGCCAATTCTCGTTTAGCCACATGTAGCATATAAAGACGATATTATTTCTGTAAAAACCAAATTCTACTTTCCACGGTGTCGTCTATTTCGTGGCTTAACCTTTCTGATGGCTGTATCTAGCTTAAAATGATATTTTTCTTCGAGACTAATATTAAACGCTAGTCCGTCAGAAGTTTCAATGCCGATAGTCCCTACTCGATGGTGAACATTAGCCTCCACGATGGTTCTCCATGCCCCTTCATATTCAATTTGTTTCCCCTTTAATGTTTCCGACACCATTAGCGAAAACGGGGTCGTTACTGATTTAATTGCCATACGCTATTTTTTATATTCCCCCTTGTCCAACACGTCCATTAACGCGGTTTGAAACTCCGCTAGAGTTCCCGAAAGAAGTGAGTAGTTTTGAGAAGGTAGCCCGCTATATATGTAGCCATCAATGCCCATGATGTAGTCTCCCAATCCAGATGAAGAGCTTCCCCACCTTGAGCCGAAAATTGCCTGTTCTCTGAAATCAATTTGTAAATTTCTTACTTTTCTAAAAAAGTCCACCGCGTCCTCAAAGTTCAAGAATTTCGCTATGGTCGTGTAAATTTCATCTGCCTCTATCCTAGAGTGAGAAGCAATAATGGAAGACTTATGTTGCTCGGCGAACATTTGCCTTAAATGATTTGACGCGCCCTCCAGAGTCATTCCCCCCCCTGCTGGAGACATTAAAAACCCAACCTTCTCAGCGCTGGAATTGTTATTTATACAGTTGATTGTCCATTGGTCGTTTAGCGTGTGGTTGTCAGCGTCTTCAAATTCAACCTCTACTCCTTCGGAAATAAGCTGGTTAGCCCCTGTTATTGAAACTCCCGTAGTAAATGCTCCTCCATCCTTCCTCCATTTGAAGGTGTTTGGAGAGCTTATTATATCGTCAATCACCACCTCGAAGATGGCGCTTGTCTCTCCGCCCGCATAAGCCCCCCTTACGCTAAAATCATCTATTCCAGTCCCTACAAAAGATATTATTCTTCTCTGGCTGTACAAATTAAATCGAATCAGAATTAGCTTTTCTTCATCCGAACATGTTTCCCATGTTTTTTCTACTAGAAAGTCTTGTAGCCTACTTCTGACCACGCCGTAATCGTATAGGCTTAGTATTTGATTTTTTTGATTTAACCCCCACGCCTCAATTGAATTATTCAAAATATATCCCTCGGGAGGCGTACCGCCCTCTTGAAGTCTAATTGCTTGAGGGGCAATTTCATCCTTTATATATAAGTCTAATGCCATAATATTAGTGAGTGGGAGCCCATCTGAGGAATGTTGCGTCGTAAATGAACATCTTAGATTCGTTTTGGTTTAATTTTCCTTTAAAAAGGAATCTGTTTACGCCATCACTATCCCCGTCATTTTCTATAATTTCAAGAACCTTATTGCTTGTGTTAATTATTGTAATCCTTTGACCCCCTTTAAATCCTGCTGAGTTTATCCCCGTCATTTTTCTATGTGAGCCACCGCAATCAATTCTAAGGTGAGACATCCTGCTATTCCATCCTGTCGGTGAATAATTATCGACATCTCCCGTCAATGCTTCGGGAGTTAGCTCATTGCTTGCCCCCGAACTCCATACTGCCTCTCCCATAGTAGCGTCACAACAGTCGTACATCGCGTCAGCGAACACCCACCTAAACCCCCTGTAAAACCCTTTGGTAACATCATCCGTTGCTGTGGGGGCGACTGATTTAACTACAACACCTTTAGTAAACGACATAATGTTGTTAGTTTGGTTGTCATTCTTTAATTAAAAATTGTACAGATATTACCTCAACATCATTCCCTGCGCCCCCGCCTGGGTTTTGTGCCAATAACTCATAATCATCTGCATTAGTCACCGTATCGTTAAAAGTTAAGGTTATTCCCGCATACGCCCCTCCGCTTGCCCTCGCTTGCAGTATGCTTCCCAGTTCTGGGACGGCACTACCATTTTTGCTGATTCCAAAATTATATGTGTCTGTACCCCCAGAAGTATCATTCCAAGTAAAACTAACTTGTATGGTTACAAATACAGATTTTGTGCCATCATATTCTAATCGCCCTCTATTTGTAGCTGGATTTGAAAAAGAAAATCTTTGTAACTCCGTGTTGCTAGGTACTGCCCCATATTCAACGGCAACCCAATTAGTTGTACCGCCTGTTAGTGTGTCCGTACCGCCTGTTGGCTCTTGAAAAAAGCCATACGCATCACTATTCGGTATGCCCTGATTTACCGCTACATCGTAATTTAAACACTCTGTATTGCTATACCCACCAGTAGAAGGGTCAGGAAAGAATTTTAAGCCCGTTGTAAGGTTAACATCAATAAGAGTGTTCGCAGATATTGTGCCGAAACCTGTCGTGCTTCCTGAGTTTATTTTAATTCCATCTTGCGTTTGTTGTGGGTGTATGACACTTCCACCTATATTGACTGCTCCCAATCCAGAGCCTCCACCGTCAGTTAATAACTCAATCATCGGGCAAGTAGCAAAACCACTTGGCGTTGGAATAGTAGATTCGTCAAACCATCTTATAAATTCACAAGAACTAATTTCTAGCTTGGAGGTATTCAAAAATGTAACTCCAAAGTTTGGAGCTTCACAGTACCAAAACAAGGTGTTGCTTATATCAACTAAATCAAACCCCTCAAAAGAAGCAATATCGAAACAATTACGGAACTGGCAATTTGTGATAGTAAAAGTTTTTAAACGTCCACTATTAAATGATGCCCCATCGTAATTGTCTGCTTCAATGAGAACCGAGCCTGTATTGTTTGATGATAGACATAATTCTAACATATCAAAATTAACGTCTGTTACCGTTAGCATTGTTGTGCCTGTTGCGCCGTCCCAAATTAACTTGTCTTTATTTCGGTCGAAACCAATAATAGAAGACCCTTCGTTTGTTACGGTTATTGCTGTGCTTATCGTAACGCTTCCTCGAATTACATAAGTGGTGTCTGTAGCTAATGTGGCGGGGATGTCGGATGCCTGAGAGACTTCTACCAATGTTGCTCCATTTACGGTAGCTGTAAAAACTCCCTTCGTTGTAATCTCCCATACCGCGCTTGAAGCGGTATCGACAAGACACACGTACTCCCTGCCAGAGAATATCCAGCTAAACCCTTCGTAGTACCCCTTAGTGATATCATCCGTTGCTGTGGGGGCGACTGATTTAACTACAACACCTTTAGTAAACGACATAATGTTTTATTTATAGGTTTACCACATTTGTTGTGCCATAAGCACTATCTAAATCTGGTCTAATTTTATTTTTAACGAGTGTTCGTACCGCCTTGTCTAAGTCGCTAGTAACTAAAGTGTATGTTTTCACGTTCCCTTTTGCTACAAATCCTTGCCCAACCAAGTCTGTATTGATGTGAATTACGTCCTTCATTTCCTCGGTCTTGAAAGTGGCTACCTGTGCTTCCAGTTGCGCGAAATCAACCTCGTTTTGCACTGATTTCGTCACGGCTATAAAACACGCGATTGCGAACCCGCTGGGGATTGGCAATCCCTCTGAGTCTCCTGTCGTATTAATTTTCCATGCTACTGTATAATTCATGTGTTTTTATTTTTTAAACCAACTCGCCACACCATCCGAATATAGGACTAGCGAATCTAGGTCAACGTTAATTATTTGAGTATTAATCCCATCTATCGTGTCTGCCCCAGTTCGGTTGATGGTAATATTGTTTGTTGTTGCGTTATCTCCCTCATCCTTGATTGTAATGCCCGTTCCTGCCTTAAAATCACTGGCTAACGGCATGGTAAGGGTGCAAGTCCCTGCCGTGGTCCTTGTGACCCCTAAAGTTCGGTCAGTGGCAAGAATAGTGTAGGTAGCTGTGTTAACAACGGTTCGTCCCTGAGTTGTCATTATTCGGGTCATATTGAAAATGTCCCCGTTGTTTCGAACATCAAAAACATCTGTGCCAACATTGTCCTCAACTAAGAATCCTTTGGAAGTACTGAGAGCGTCAGGGGCTTTAACATGAAGCTTTGCAAGGATGCTACTACTAGCTACGCCAATTCCAAATCTCTCCGTGCTAACATCTGCCGAAACAAAGGCCACATTTACATCTCCATATATTTCAAAATCTCCGCTTGCTCCTTGTCCCGCATTAACTCGAACTCGGTTGTCGTCCCTAACGTCAAATCCAGTAACTCCACTTCCATTTGTAACGTTTAAGTTGAGAGCGTTTGAAGTTCCGAATCCTTTTATTTGAACGCGAGCGTTGTTGATTCCAGAGGTGTCTCCAAAAATCATTCGACCAGTGAACCAGTTGTCAATTGCTGACCCCGAAAGATTCCATACGGGGGTTCCTGTAGTGTTATTTATTGAAACGATTGGGTAGTTGCCTGTATTGTGCCTTTTAAGCGTGTAGTAAACTACCCCATCTAGGTTGTTGCGAAAGGTGAAGGCGGTTTGAAAGCCAACCCCTGCCACAGTATTTGTTTCTACGTAATACCCCCCTGTGCCTACGGCGGTTTCGGTCTGAATTAAGTGCGATTGTAATAATGGGTCAACGCCTACTCCAAATCGGCCGCTTGTTGTGAGTGTAGCTTTAGTCGTTGTGCTTTTAAAAATAAGATTGGAGCCGTAGTCGATAGTGGAAGCCATGAACAGGGTTCCGACACCTTTTGTAGCACTACCAATGTTAGAGCCATTGGTAACTGGTATAATGTCATTTGCTACGTTTGTCCAAGTTCCGTCCTCAACTGTAGTCCCTGTTCCTCTTGGGATAATGTCATCTGTAATGGCGACGTGACCTGGAAAGGCAACGAACTCTAGGGCTGTCTCTCCCGCATTAACGCGCACAGCCATAAGACTAGCCCCAGCATAAGAGGCTGGGGTGTCCGTCAACGCCAAGAAGGTAGACGCTCCGCCAGCACCTCCACTTTTTCTAAATCCAAATCCTGCATCAAGTCCGCTCATAGTCTGTTTATTGCGTGGCCATTATTTTTAAAGTGCATCCCGCAGGAGCCGTTATTACCAATGAGGATATAATTCCCGCCTCACCAACAGTCGGGGTGGCGGTTTCGCCTTCGTCAATGTCAACGGCGGTAGAAATCAACGAGCCCAACGCCCCTGTTCCAAGAAAAGTGCCTATGGTTGCTGTCCCGTTGTAAATACTTAATTTCTTCACCCCCATAGACTCGGTAATAGTAATAACTCCATTGGTCAGTTGGGTGGTGAATATTTTTTCAGAATTTAAGCTCATTTTTCATTTTTTAGTCTCCTCCGAACAACTCGCTCAGAGTTAGTGATTTTACGGCTTCTCCGCCATTGTACATCATTCCAAGGACGGCACTAATTTCATTGTCTGGGGTTCCCAGAACTATGTAGATGTTGTCCCTTTCGATTTCGTGAGCTTTACACGCCGACGAAAAGTAGTTACTCATGAAGTTTGAGACGTGGACTGATTTCTGCATCATGTCAACCTTCTTCCGAAGGATGTCTTTTGTGAAATCGAGAGCTATTGGCTCCCCGTCTTCGCCTTTCTTAGTTTGCCCTTTAACCGTGTACATGTACTCGGGAGTAAACTCTTCATTTTTTGTATGCAGAATAAAAGCGATGTCCTGTGGTTCCACCTTCTCTTCTTCTGCAAAGCTGGTCAATGCTTTTGTAATAATTTTCTTTACGATTCCTTCAATCATAGTTAGTTCGTTTTGTGGGGTTTAATCACAAATATACGAACTAACAACTCGTCTTGTCGGAACTGCTACCCTTTAATTCCGCAATCGTGTACGTAAAGTCAAACGGTACACGAATTGGAATCCCTAATTTTCGCACTCTTACATATCCCTTAAACCGAAGCTTAATCTTCATAATATTCGCGCCAACTCCAGGCTGGGTTAGGCCAGACAATATTTGTTTTGGCCTAATAGTCACCCGTAAGGGAACTGTTACTGATTTTTGGGGATTAATATGGAACTGGGCTGATTCGTTAATGTCGGAAATGTGAGTGCCGTTAGCATATACTTTAACGGAACTTCCCAGAATGTTTGCTTTTAGCGCGTCATTGTTGGTGATTTTAAGAGAAACTTCTGCAACGGTTTCGTTCACTCCCAATCTTATCAATCGATAGCCCCCTACGCTGTAGCATAACTTCATCATTAGGTCATATTGAGCCTTCAAATAAAGTCCTAGTCCAGTGAGAGTCAAAATGATAGACCCTACTAAAATCTGTTTCCCTTTCATCGATTACTTCTTTTTCGCTTTTGCTCTCTTAATTACAACGACCATAATAGTTAATAGCGCGATAGACCCAGCTACTACGCCAAGGGTTTTTCCCGCAGACCACCCGCTCTCACGACCAGCCTCCATTTGCACCGCCTGTTGTAAGGCCATTTGCTCTTGTTCTTCTAGGGCAAGAGCACGGTTCTTTCTTTCCGCACACTTTTTGTTACACCAGAAGCCGTAGCCTCCTGCACCACTCCAGTCTTCGGTCATGGTGTCTTTCCAGCCTAAGTTTCTCATGAGTATTACTTGTTCTTGTTAGCGATAGTCCATCGAGCGTGGTTCAAAAGTGCTTTATCAAGAGAAATTCCCTTGTCTTTTGCATCTTTTGTCACCGCGTTTAGCCAATTAAGGTCTGCTTTAATTTTAGCCATGTACTTTCGCTCTTCTGAAGTAATCCCAGTTGTAGAAGCGGTTGATTGGCTTTTCGCCTTGTTCTTAGTGTATACGTAATATCCGATTCCAAAAACCGCGATAACACCTACTACCATTAATATTTTCTTTTTATTCATTTGACTTATTTTTTATTCTTAATAACTACAAAATATTTACTTTCATCTACTCGGCCTTGGTTGTCCAGCGCTAGAGTTTTACTTGAAACGCTATTGCTAACATTTCCTCCAATCATTCTGGCTACATTTCGCTCATCAACCTCCACTACTATGTCGCAGTGGGACGAATATCGACCTGTCGTGTCATACGTAGGTCTTGAGTTAGACCTACCAGCACAAATTAAGTCCCCTACTTCCACTTTGACTTCGCTGGGCCTGTAGCCCTTAATTCTTTTGTTCAAATTCTGTTTGCGGTTATTAATCGCGTCTCGAATATAAACCGAGTGGGATGCGTTGTATTTAAAGTCGTCTCCTGCGCCTCCTTTTTTCATCACATAGGAAATGAAGGCGGCACTCCATGGTTCACTTACCATTTTTGAATCTGACCAATTATTTACTCCAGCACCTTCTCTCCAATATTTTCTAAGGCGACCCATTGTGCGTGAATCGCCCTCTTTAACGCTTCCCTTTCCCCATGCTCCCCACTCGCCTATGGCAATTTGAGCCGATTTACGGCCTTTTCTTGATGGGCGGGTCGCTTTGTGCCCTATGTAGGCTAAAACGCCCCCAACGAGAGCTAGAGTAGTAAACAACGCTATTTTTTGTCTTCTTTCCATTTACCATTTACCCAATGGGCATCCGTCGTCTTTGTATGTTGATTTATCGTCAATGTCACAACCACACAATTCTATTTCTTTTCCTTCGTGCTTGACCAGTCCGCCTTTCAAGAATTTTCCACAGCTTCGGGGGCTCCCGTCTTTCATGTGAGGACATCCCTCGCAAATGCTTACCCGTTCCTTTGCTAATTCTGGGCTACACTTCTTAATAGGTTTTAGCTGTGCTATTTTTACTATATCAATCAATAAACTCATACTATTTCTTTTTAAGTGCCTTGATGGTATAGTAAATGGCGACTCCAGTTACTCCCACTGTTGCAAAAATAGCCATCTTCTTCCAGTGTTTCTTCAAAAATTTTGGTTTCTGAGGCGTGTCCGAGTCTGAAGACGGTCCGCTTGTTTCTGGATTATCGCCAAAAAGCGCAATGTTTCTGGAGAAGCTAATCCTAGATAGTCTGTTCAACCACCCCTTTAAATATCGCCCTCCAATTTGCTCGTATCGTTTTTTCCTGTTCGCTTTTATTGTGGCGAAAAGGTCTTTTTGATTGCTCCTATTCAGTTTAATCACTGAGGAAGGCGTGAGCGCGTTAGTTTTAGTCAGTCCGCTTACTCCAATTTGTACAGCACTTTTTGAAACGGCTCCTCGCATAAAGGAACTCCCTTGATTCACTATACCATCGTAAATTAGGTTTGCGACCGACTGGTTTTTGACAAGTCCCAAATAGTACTTATCCCAGTATCTCTTTCTGTAAATTCGAAGCGCCTCCGAATAAGAAAGGTTTTGCATGTCGTGTTTCGTCGGTGTTTTACCAAGCCAAGATTTCAAAGTGGGGGCAGATATACCGTATTTGGTTCCAATCAAGGTTCCTATTCCAGTACTTCCGCTTGTCCAGTTGCCTTTATCGTTATAAAGACTCTGGTAGCCTCCTTCCGCACGGTGAACTATCTTCTGTGCTTTAGAGAAACTAGCCATTTATGTTCTTTTTTTTCGAGATGCGATTATCCCAATTATTCCTACCAACACCAAAGTTCCCCCGATAATTCCAAGTAACTTTCCCTTGCTTATTTTCTTTCCTTCATCCATTAGTCTTTCCTCCCAGTTTGAGTTGTCGGTGACGAGCCCGTTAAGACTCTAGTATCTCTTTCTGCTTCAATGGCTCTCATTTTTGGCATGACATTAAAATAGCCAATTGCTCCTATGGAAATGCTCCCCATAAGACCGAAACCAACGTACCTCCAAAATCCGCCTCCCGTTCTATCAGCATATACGAATCCCGCAACCATTCCAATCGCCCCAGCCCCCATTTGGGCGTAGTATAATGAGCGCTTCTTAGCTCTTAATTGCTCCGTAGATAATTTACTATAGTTTTCCATTAAT
>Ga0255052_10002788_pt1 | contig 12416 bp, 12 predicted proteins | sample JV7_2_21_MG_FD_188632 | JGI IMG/M metagenome (GOLD analysis project Ga0255052, IMG submission 188632) | Seawater microbial communities from Jervis Inlet, British Columbia, Canada - JV7_2_21 | ecosystem: Environmental > Aquatic > Marine > Inlet | place: Canada: British Columbia | collected... | reverse complement strand
ATTGTCGAGCCGGCGCCCGAGGCCAGGCGTCCGTGGGTTCTGTACGCCGGCATCGCGGCTGCGGTGGTGGTCCTCGCAATGGTGGCTGTCTGGTGGCAGGGTCGGACGCCTGCGGCTCCGACGGAACCGACGGCTCGAGCGGAGGCCACTGGTCCACGGACCGTCGCCGTGCTGCCTTTTGCAAATCTGGGGGCGGCCGAAGGAGTGGACTATTTGCGCCTCGCGGTACCGGACGAAATCGCGACGGCCCTGAGCAGATCACCGGCATTGGGGATCCGTCCCTTCTCGACGACCTCCAGGCTCGACACCGAGTCCCTCGATCCTTTGACCATCGGCCGAGACCTGGGCGTTGGCAACGTGGTGACGGGCCAGTACTTCCAGGAAGGGGACCGGCTGAGCCTGACACTCGAGGCGATCGATGTGGAGAGCAATACCGTGGTATGGCGCGACAGCGTTGTGGTCAGTTCCCAGGAACTCCTTTCGCTGCGCCAGGCGGTTGCCGAGATGGTGGAGCAGGGGCTGATGCCGATTCTCGACCCTGGGGCCGTCGTCGCATCGACCGGCACGTTGCCCAACAACGAGGAGGCCTACGACCTCTATTTGCGAAGCCTACCGACGAGTTCGGACCCGGGTCCCAATGCGGAGGCGATGGCGCTGGTCGAGCGAGCGGTAGAGCTCGATCCGAATTACGCGCCAGCCTGGGTTCAGTTGGCCAGGCGCTACTACTACAACGCCAATTACGCCGACGCCGGCGAGGAGTACTACGACCTGGCGGTGGAAGCGGCCAAACGGGCACTGCAGCTGGACCCGGAGCTCGTGCAGGCGCAGGAGGATCTCATCGTCATCGCAGTCGAGCGCGGGGAGCTGGCCTCGGCCTACGCTGCGGCTGAACGCTTGATCGCCCAGCGTCCCAAGGCCGGCCAGGCACATCATGCCCGAGGCTATGTTCTTCGTTATGCGGGAGTCCTCGACCAGGCAGTGCGGGACTGCGATACGGCCCTGGCGCTCGACCCGCACGACGCAGGCCTGCGCTCATGCGGCGTCACCAATTCTCGGGCCGGCCGCTACGACCGGGCCCTGCAATTCCTGGCCCTCGATCCGGGCAGCTTATTTTCCCGCAGCAATCGCGCGGTGATTCTGATGCGACAGGGTCGGCCTCATGAAGCCGCGGAGATCTTTCGCGATTCGAGCCCAGGACTGTTCCCGATCTTGGAGGCCTTCTTGGCAGGTGGGCGCGTAGAGCGGGAGACGGTGCAGCAGGTCGTCGACTTCAACATGGGACGGCGGGACTCGGAACAGCAAAACTGGAGTGGCACCTTCTTAGCCTACGCTGGGGAGCACGAAGCGGGCTTGCAGTTGATCCGCAAAGGGATCGAGGGCGGTTACTGCACCTACCCATCCATGGAATCGGACCCGATGCTGGTCAGCCTGCGGACCGACCCTGAGCTCGCGGAGGCCTGGACCGAGGCCCGGGCCGCCGGTAAGGCCTGCCACGAGCAATTCCTCGCCGCCATATCCCCGTAGGGGAGGGGCTTGCCCCCTCCCTTCCCCGGCCCGTCGTTGCCTTGGCAATCCTCTTGTAGGGGAGGGCCTCTGTGCCCTCCCGCTCCCAGGCCTCGGTGCCGGCCGCTACAAAGATGATGCGGAGGTCGGAGGAGGCGAGGTCAACCGGATCGGTATGCGGGAATCTTCTTGAGCTCGTGGGCCAGGCGGCGTTCGGCATGCCAGAGATCGAAGGCTTCCTGCATCCGGAGCCACAGTCCGGCTCCGTTGCCGCAGAACCTGCCTAGGCGAACCGCCATATCGGGGGTCACGGCTGACGTGCCCGCGAGGATCCGATGCAGCGTCTGACGCGACACCCGCAGCTGTCTCGCCGCCTCGCTCACAGAGAGGCCGAGAGAAGGGAGGACATCTTCTCGCAAGATCTCACCGGGGTGTGTGGGGACTCGCTCTTGGGGCATTTCCTGAAGCTCCGTTCTTCTCCTAGTGGTACTGCTCGAGATCGACTAGGTACGCTTTGTTCTTATTGATAAGGGCACCTACACACCGTCGGAAGAGTAAAGCCATGCGTTACAGTCTGGCAAGTAGGTGTTTAAAGGTCTCCAGATCGAATCCTCTGTTCACGGCGGTACCAATATCTGTAGACGCAAACCGCTGGTTGAAACTTGCTTCGGAGTCGGCCGGCACAGAGGCACGGCCGCTTCCATGTGGCCGGTGTGTTGTAGGGGAGGGGCTTGCCCCCTCCCGGGCGCCCGCAAGGGGCGCCCCTACTTTCGAGTAGAGTACCTGCGATGTTCCAGGCGCAAGGGTAGCCATCCCTCAACTCTCAGAAAGGGTGGATGAATGGAAAACGATGTCGTCTATACCTCGAAGATCCGGATCGAACGCGTCCGTGGTCCACACCGCCGGGCTTACCTTCCCGTGACCGCCGAGCCCGTTCATTTTGGAGTCCACTCGGAAGTGGCCGAACACTATGGGGTCGACGCGGATGTGCATGAGCCGTACGCGACGACTCTCGACTATGTGGTGGCCGCCGCGGGCGGGTGACTGACCGGCACCTTCGCGGGCGCGCTGGAGGCGCGCGGTGTTCAGCTAGCAGAGGGCGATCTTGTCTCCGAGGTGGAGGGCGAGATCGGCAAGGAAGGCAAGGTCCTGGTCATCCGACGGATCGCTGTTCGGTACCATCTCGCCGTCGATGCCGAGCATCATGATCTGGCGGCAAGGGTCCACGAATTCCACGCCGATTTCTGTCCCGTAGCCCGCACCATACGAGACTGTGTCGAGATCTCGACGGAGCTTGACTACGAAGCGACTTGAACGGAATCCCGCGTCCTATCATGCAGCGCGATCACGCGCCGCCTTCAGGGCTCGCGCTCCATACACCCGCGCCAGGTGGGCGCGGTACTCTCCCGAGGCGAAGGCGTCGGACAATGGATCGGTCGGACGCAAATGAGTGGCGATCGCCGTGTCGATGGCCGAGCCGTTCAAGGCCTGGCCCCGCAAGGCCTCGCCAAGAGCATCACTCCAATAGGGAGTGGCAGTGACACCATTGAAGCAGAGGCGCGCGTTGGAGCAGTTGCCGCCTTCGACCAGCTCGACGAGGGCCGCCGCTCCACAGACCGCGAACCCAGACGCCGGGTGCTCCATCTTCAGATAGGACCAGCCGGCGCCGGGCGGCAAGACTGGAACTTCGATCCGAGTCATGATCTCGCCCGGCTCGACGGCGGTTGTCAGAAGACCGACAAAGAAGTCCTTGGCCGCGACGGTGCGTTCTCCATTCGCTCCACGCAGGTGGATGGTGGCATCGGCGGCCACCAGCGCCGCGGGTAGATCTGAAGCCGGATCGGCGTGAGCGATGTTGCCTCCTATGGTGCCTTTGTTGCGCACCTGGGGGTCGGCGATCACCGCTGCGGCCGCGGCGAGGATTGGACAGGAAGATTCGATCTCAGTCGAGTCGACCAACTCTGTATGGGTGGTCAGAGCGCCGATGACGACATTGCCGCCTTCGATTGCTATCCCCTTGAGCTCGGCCAAGCGCCCGATATCGATCAGGGCGCCGGGCTGGGCCAGTCGAAGCTTCATCAGTGGGATCAGGCTGTGGCCTCCGGCCAGGAGCTTGGCGCCGTCGTGCTCACCCAGCAGGGCGAGAGCTTGGTCGAGCGACTCGGCTCGGAAGTACTCGAATTCGGCCCCGTACATCAGGCGACCTCCTCGCGATTCATTGCCCGCCAGACTTTCTCTGGCGTCAGTGGCATGTCCAGGTGGTGGATACCGTACGGCTCGAGCGCGTCCATGACCGCGCTGGTCACCGCGGCCGGCGCCGCGATCGCACCGGCCTCGCCGATACCCTTGACTCCCAGGGGATTGTGCGGACAGGGAGTCACCGTCCGATCGAGCTCGTACGAGACCAGATTGTGAGCCCGGGGAACCGCGTAGTCCATCAGTGTCGCCGAGAGAAGCTGCCCTCCTTCGTCGTACAGCACGTGCTCCCACAAGGCTTGCCCGATGCCATGCGCGATACCGCCGTGAATCTGACCGTCGACAATCATCGGGTTGATCACATTGCCGCAGTCGTCGACCGCGACGTACCGGACCAGCTCGACTTCGCCGGTCTCCGGATCGATCTCGACAACGGCGATGTGCGCACCGAATGGAAAGGTGAAGTTGGGTGGATCGTAGAAGGTAGTCTCCTCCATTCCGGGCTCGAGACCTGCCGGCAGGTTGTGGGCCAGATAGGCCTGCAAAGTCACGTCGCCAAAGGAGTAACTCGAGTCTGGCGAACCGCGAACAGAATACCTGCCATCGTCGAAAGTCACATCGTCTTCGGCGGCTTCGAGCAGGTGGGCAGCGATCGTTCGACCCTTGGCAATGATTTTGTCGAGGGTGAGAGCAATGGCACCGCCGCCGACGGCGCCGCTGCGGCTGCCATAGGTCCCCATCCCGAACTGCACCTCGCCGGTGTCGCCGCGCACCACCTCGATCTGATCGACGTCGATCGACAGCTTGTCGGCGACGATCTGGGCAAATGTGGTGGCATGCCCCTGTCCATGCGATGTCGACCCGGTATAGACGGTCACCGAGCCGGTGGGATGGACCCGGACTTTGGCGCTCTCCCAGAGACCAGCCTGAAGACCCAGGCTGCCGACAACCTGTGAGGGCGCACCGCCGCAGGCCTCGAGGTAGGTACAGATTCCGATACCGAACGGTTTACCCCCGTTGCTTCGGCGCTTCTCTTGCTCGGCCAGCAGATCCTGGTAGCCGGCATTGTCGAGCGCCTTGTCGAGGATGGCCGGGTAGTCGCCGCTGTCGTACATGAAAGCGACCTGGGTCTGGTAGGGAAACTCATCGGGGGAGATGAAGTTGCGTCGCCGGATCTCGATCCGATCGAGACCGAGCTGGTGGGCCGCCAGATCCATGATCCGCTCCACCATGAAGGTACATTCCGGCCGTCCCGCCCCACGCGCCGCATCGACCGGTGCCGTGTTGGTGAAGACCCCCTCCACCCGCAAGTGAATCGCCGGCATGTCGTACTGCCCCGAGGCCAGGGGCCCGTAGAGATAGGTCGGGGTAAGCGGCCCCAGTGTCGAGATGTAGGCCCCCAGGTTGGCGTAGGTGTGCACCCGGAAACCCTGGATGCGACCCTCTTTGTCAAGGGCGAGCTCGGCCTTGGTCGTGTGATCCCGGCCGTGGGCATCGGTGAGACTCGACTCAGAGCGGGTCGAGGTCCACTTGACCGGTCGTTTGAGCTGGATCGAGCACCAGGCGGCTACCGCCTCGTCGGGGTAGTGGTGGATCTTGCTGCCGAAGCCGCCGCCGATCTCGGGCGCGATAATTCGGATCTTGTGCTCCGGGATCCCCATCGATGCCAGTGACATCAACAGCCGCTGGACATGCGGATTCTGCGACGTCATCCAGATCGTCAGCTCGCCCTTGTGCTCGTCGTACGAGGCCACGGCGGCGCGCGGCTCGATCGGATGGGCCAGCATGCGATTGTTGTGGGTGTCGAGCACGACGATCTCATCGGCCGCGGCAAAGGCGGCCTCGGTCTTCTCGGCATCACCAATATCCCAGTCGAAACAGATATTGCCGGGAGCTTCCGGATGAATCTGAGGTGCACCCTCGCTGGCCGCCTCGGCGGCGACTGTCACTGCCGGTAGGGGCTCATACTCGACCTCGACGAGTTCGGCGCCGTCGCGGCTCAGATAGGGGTCTTCGCCGACGACGACCGCGACGCCATCACCGACGTGGCGGACCGTGTCGATCGCCAGGATCGGGTGGACGGGCATCTTCATGTCGGGCAGGATAAATGCCGTCGGAATCACACCACCCGCTTCTCCGGTTCTGAGATTCTCGGCCGTGAACACCGCGACGATTCCCGACGCGGCGCGGGCCCGCGAAGTGTCTATTCTGCTGATCCGGGCATGGGCGTGCGGGCTGCGTACGACCGTCGCAAAGACCATTCCCGGAAGCTGCAGATCATCGGTGTATTTCCCCTTGCCGGTGATGAGGGCCGGATCCTCCCGTCGCTTGATCGCCGATCCGATGACTCCCGACATCTCACTCACCTCCTTGGGCAGCCGCCTGTACCGCGCGGACGATGTTGTGATAACCGGTACAGCGACAGAGATTGCCCTTGAGCCCCTCGCGGATCTCGGACTCGCTCGGCGAGGGATTGCTGTCCAGGAGCCCCTTGGCGGCCAAGATCATCCCCGGCGTGCAGTAGCCACACTGCAAGCCATGCTCATCCCAGAAGGACTGCTGCAACGGGTGAAGATCGCCGTCGCCGGCCAGCCCCTCGATCGTCGTCACCTGGCAACCATCGGCTTGTACGGCCAATTGGTTGCAGGATTTCACCGGCAGCCCGTCGACGATGACGGTGCAGGCTCCACACAGGCCGGTTTCGCAGCCGATATTGGTCCCTGTCAGGCCGAGGGTGTCTCGCAAGAGATGCACCAGAAGTTGTCTTGCCTCGACCTCCAAGCGGCGCCCCTTGCCGTTGACGTCGACCGTGATCGTGTAGCCCATGATTCCTCCGGCGGAGTTTCACTCCCGTTTGTGTTGTCAGCGCCTGATCTTTGTATCACATTGCTGCTTGTGGAGAGTGGATCGAGCACCAGGTTCGCCGGCGCACGGCTCGAGCGCTAGATCAAACCGGGGATGAACCGTTTGGTGCGCTGTGCGTACTCGGCATAGACGGCACCGAACTCCTCCTGGGCCTGCCGTTCCTCGAAGAGCGCCAGCCAGACATACGCGGCCATCAGGATGGGCCACAGGGTCAGGGTGATCAGCGATGGCCAGTGCAGGATCCAGCCCAGGGTGAAAAGCATGATTCCAGTGTACTGAGGGTGCCGCATGTACCGGTACAGGCCCGTTGCTACCAAGCCCTCCGCTCGGTGGATCTGTTGCCAACCGATCGCAATCAGAGCCAGACCTGCAAAGCTCAAGGCGGTGCCGAGTGTGGCTGGCCAGTGGCCTACCGCGTCGAAATAGGCGGGAGCAATCCGCGGCACCTCGATCAACGGTGCCAGCAGGAACAGCACCAACGGCCAACCGAACATCTCGGTCATCAGAGCGATGACAAAGGCAGCGAAGGCACCTTTGGATTTCCAGGTGCCTTTTGTCGAGCGTCGATAGGGCAGCAGCGCCAGGAACGCCAGAACGATCACGATGTTGAGGGCAATGAGACCGCCTTTACCCAGGTGCTCATCGATCCATTGCAGGGTCACCGGCCGTCCGTGATGAGGGAGAAGCTCGACCGCATAGATGGCGACGAACAGGCCGATCGAAGTCCATCCCAGGAGGGTCCACAGGCTCCAACCTCGTGCTTTCTTGGTCATCATCGGTTTCGAGGGTCCGCGGTGAGACTTCTCGCTCACCTTTTCGCCAGGTCGATGTCCCCATTCTATGAGGTGGGTACGTCAAACGGGAGGGCACAGAGGCCTTCCCCTACAACGGCCCGCCGATGATGAGATGTGTATATTTTTGTGATATACTCATCGAGTGAAGGATCCCTCGGACCCAGTACCGAAGCTGGTCGCGTTCGAATGGGACGACGGCAATGCGGAGAAGAGCTGGTTCAAGCACAGTGTTCGAGCCTCGGAGTGCGAGGAGGTCTTCATGAAGAAGCCGCTGCTGGTGAACGAGGATCCGCGGCACTCGAGCGATGAGTCACGGCAATTCGCCCTCGGCCAGACCCACACCGGCCGACGGCTATTCGTGGTATTCACCCAGCGCGGTAAGTGGATCCGAGTGATCTCGGCACGGGACATGAGCCGACGAGAGCGGAGGAGTTATGGCGAAGCGGAAGCCCAAATCGATTCCTGAGTTTCGTAGCGAGGACGAAGAGCGAGGGTTCTGGGCCACCCACGACTCGAGCGACTACCTCGACTGGGCAGAGGCCCGCCGCGCTGTCTACCCGAGCTTGAAGCCATCGACGGAGACGATTTCCCTTCGTCTTCCGGCGAGCCTATTGGCAGATCTCAAGATCCTGGCAAACCGCATGGACGTGCCCTATCAATCCCTGCTCAAGGTCTATCTTGCCGACCGGGTGCACGAGGAGTTCGGGCGCGGGCAGATGCCCGAGGAGTTGGCAACCATGATCCGCGAACCCGAACCACCCTACGGCAAGGCACCCAAGGGAACACACCGCAAGGCGAAGTCAAAATCCAGGTAGGGGCGGGCCTCTGTGCCCGCCCGTCCACCGGCGTCCCTGACCTCAGCAACAAGCGGTGTCAGAGCGGGTGATCCAGCTCTTCAGGATTGCTGCGGCGCAACCGACACCGGGGTGGACCTTCAGGGCGTCCTCGGAGCAGTTCAAAACACAGGCACCGCATTCGATGCACAGGTCGGGCTCGAGGATCTCGACTGCGCCTTTGAGAGGTCCAAAGACGGGATGTGGACAGACCTTCATGCACATCAAGCAGCCGTTGCACTTTGTCGGGTCGAGCCCGATCGTCGTGACGCTAGGGATGTATGCAAGACCGGTCATGTTGCCTATCGCGCCATCAGATGCACGATTCCGAGGCCACTGGCGAGCAGGACAGCGCCGACGTGGAACGGCAGTGCTCTGCGCATCTCCCACTCCACGCCCGAAGGAGAAGTGAACGTGGTCGCTCCGGTGAACTGCATGGCGAAGAAAGACGCGGCGACCGTGCCAAATAAGAAGACCTGGACCTTGCCAAGCATGGTGTGGGCGTCAGGTAGAAGAAGAATGGTGGCACCCACGACGATGGCTCCTACGAGAGCTCCCTTGAGCGAGAACGCCCGCCCGGGAATCCACGGGAGGAGGATAGGTACAAGGACCGTGCCTGCCACAAGACCCGCCAGGACTGGGGCGGCTACTCCAACCGCCGCGCCGAGTCGCTCGATTATCGAATCCGCGCCCGGTAGCAGCATCATCACGAGGACGATCAGAGCGAACCACTTGAGGACCGTCACCACCTCGACGCCGACGACTTCGAGCCTCTCGACAAGGGTAAAGGTCACACGACGCATGTCCTCGGTCGCTCGCATCCCTGTGCTCAGAAACGCGCCCAGGTCGCGGGCCCGAACCGGGCCGAAGACCACCTTGAAACCACTGAGGCGGCGCACCTCGTGGGCAGCCACACCTGTGGCGCCGAGCTGTGGCACGATGAGCCGGCGGTGCGAGACGATCTCAGAAAGCCCGACTGCCTGAATCCGTGTGACCAGTTCGTCTGTTCCGAAGGTGCCCTTGCCAGCGGCACACCAGACATTGACGCCGTCGGTGTCGAGTACCAGGAGCCATGCATCGATGCCCTGAAGCTCCGAGCGCAGAGAGTCGAACGTCAACTTGTAATTGCCGGTGACCAGTACGGGCGACTCTTGCTCAGGTTTTCCAACCCTGTAGAGCCCCGGATCGACACGGTAGTGCTGGCGCCCGAAACTCAAGCGCACCCGCCAACGGCCGAGCTGGTCGCCGATCCCGAGGTGCGTGCTGACAGTGGGAATGGCTTGAACACTCATGAGAGACGATTCCTGCTAGCGCACCGCCAGTCTAACGCAGGCCTTGGCTGGGTTAGGTGATCCCGAAACCTGTTTCGCCTGGTCGGCGTAGGAATGCATGTGGTAAGGAGGGACCCCCCTGTGAACAAGATTTGTCGCATCGCCCTGGCGATGGTCGCAGTCGTCGCATTCTTCGAGGCAAGCCTGCCGGCGCAGGAAGCGGGAGAAGGTGCGATTTCACTGCGCATCGTCACGGATCAACCGGAAGCTGCGCTCGACATTCTGGACAAGAGGGCTCGCGGAGAGTCCATTGCGGAGGCCGATTGGCAGCGTCACCGAGATACGGAGGGCTATCAACGACTGAAGAAGCGATCGGAGTCCTTCGGTGCCACGGAATTCGACGCCGAGTTCGAGAGCTATCTCGGGCAGTCTCCCGAGGTTCTCGAGAGGCGAGACGACCTGCGCAAGACCGTCGAGGATTGGAGCAGCCTCGCCCTTGACAGGGCCGGGGAGATGGCCCTGGCCTATCTGCTAGAGGGAGCTGTGCTGCGCGGCTCGATCTATCCCGTCATCAAGAAGCCCACCAACAGCTTCGTCTTCGAGATCGACACCGACCCGGCGATCTTTCTCTACGTCGATCCAGAGGTCGACGCAGCCAAGTTCGCCAATACTCTGACCCACGAGCTGCATCACATCGGCACCAACAGCGCTTGCGCCGAGCCGACGGGATATGAGCGTCTCGACCCTGATGTCCGTAATGCCCTGGATTGGCTCAGTGGCTTTGGGGAGGGCCTGGCCATGCTGGCGGCGGCCGGCGGTCCCAATGTAGATCCGCAGGCCACCAGCGATCCAGATCAGAGAGCCACCTGGGCTCATAATCTGGCGCAATTCGACGGGGACATCGCGCGGCTCGAGGCCTTCTTCCTCGATGTCACAGCTGGCAAGCTCTCTGACGAGGAGCGTCGTCGACAGGGGTTTACCTTTATCAACACCGAAGAGGCCCCCCAGGGTGCGTTCTACACAGTCGGTTGGCAGATGGCCGCCATGGTCGAGAAGGGACTGGGGCGCGAGATCGTGATCAAGTCCGTGTGCGATCCGCGAGAGCTGCTCGTTTCCTACAACCAGATAGCCCCCGCATCCGGTTCAGAAACCGGCCGAGCTCCCGCCCTGTGGAGTGAGACTCTGTTAGCCAGACTTTACGGTCGTTGACGACAGCACCGACTACGGCTGGCTCCTGATTGTAGGGGCCGGCCTCTGCGCCGGCCCGCGGGAGGGCACGGAGGCCCTCCCCTACAAGGCCGGGGGAGGGTCGTTCCGATCATGAGCCGCCTTGTTCAGTTCCAGTGTCAGTTCTCGCTTGACTGCCCAGTTCGATCATCACGATATCGGAGACTTCGCTCAGTCGGTCGAAAACGATCCGTTTGCCGTCCGGTGTGATGTCGAAGGTACGCATCGCAGCGGTCGGGTCGAACCGGGCCAGTTGGCGTTTGTTCATCGTGGCCAGATCGAGCAGCCAGAAATCCTGTGAGCGCCGCAGACCCTGCATATAAACCAGCCCCGAACCGTCCGGCAGGAAGCGCATACGCTCGCCGGAGCGCTCCACCTCGATCTCCGGCAGTTCGACCGCGCTGCCGTCAGGGCGGACCGCCACCAGCGGCGAGACCGATTTGACCTGCGCACCGGCGTAGACGATCAGGCTGCCGTCCGGCGACCAGACGGGATTTAGCGCCTCGCCGTCGGCTATTCGCTGAGGGGTGCCACCGTCCACGGAAATCTTGAACAGCCCAGGGACGCCGGCTTCGCTGCCTCCCGTAACGATCCACTGCCCGTCCGGCGACCATGCGGCCGTGCCGCGGGCGTCCAGGCTGTCGGAGAGTACCTGGAGCTGGGCGCCGTCCGCACTCAGGACATGCAGGCGCCAGCCGTCATCACGCCGCAGCAGCAGCACGACCGAATCGCCGTCAGGAGAGACCGCCGCCGGCTCGAGCAGCGCCGTCTCGCTGCCCCTCCAGATCTCCGAGACCCTACCGTCCCGCAGGCGCCACAACCCATCGCCACTTCCCCGCGAGGATAGAAAAAACAGCGAAGAGCCGCCGAAGCGCGGTGCCAACGCCCGCGCCGTTAGCACGTCGGCAAAGGACTCGGCATCGGTCTCGGTCGCCAGACGATCGAGGATCGGGACGCTCCACAACGCCGCGCGGGGCCTCTGGACGGTTGCCACCAAGCGGTGCCTGTCGGCACTGGCCGACAACGAGGTGTACTGCTCCAGGCCGACACTCGCCCGTCGTGAGACCTTTGTCTCCACGTCCACCGACCATAGCCACGGTCCAGCCCCATCCGCGTCGCGCGCGGTGAAGAGGACCGTCCTCTCGTCGATTGCCGTGGGATCGCGCACGTCCAGTTTCTGTCGGGTCAGGCGCTCTGGGTCCCCGCCATCCGGGCGTACGCGCCACAAGTCCATCTCGAGGGTGGCCGGCCGGCCACGTACCAGGTAGATCCACTGCCCGTCGACCGACCAGGTCGAATAGTGCTGGTGTCTCCCCGCGGTCGAATCGAGGATCAGTCGGGGGTTTGTGCCATTGCGGTCGGCAATGTAGACGGGGTCTCCATCGACTCGCTCGTGATACACGATGCGCTCGCCGTCAGGCGACCATTCCACGGTAACGACTTCCTCATTCAGGAAATTGCGCGCTGGCCCACCCAGCAGTGGCATCGACAGCAACCGTCGTCCTGTGCCGCCGCCAAACCAGATCTCCGACCCGTCGCCGGTAAACCCGACGCTGCGCACCGGCGCACGGACATCCATGGTCGCGAACTCGTCCCTGCCCTGCGTCAGGTTGCGGAACTCGCTCGTGCCGATCTGACCGACGAACATGTCGAACGGACCGTCGCGATCGGAGACGAAGGCGACGAATCTGCCGTCGGGCGAGATCGCGGCGCCGAACTCGGAGCCG
>Ga0255052_10002787_pt1 | contig 12416 bp, 8 predicted proteins | sample JV7_2_21_MG_FD_188632 | JGI IMG/M metagenome (GOLD analysis project Ga0255052, IMG submission 188632) | Seawater microbial communities from Jervis Inlet, British Columbia, Canada - JV7_2_21 | ecosystem: Environmental > Aquatic > Marine > Inlet | place: Canada: British Columbia | collected... | reverse complement strand
ATGGGAACAGACGACGAGGTATTTCGGGTATTATTCCAACCGTAGTCGCGGGAAGCGGAAATTAGATCGCGGTGATCAGGAACGTGCGGGAGAACAGAGGGAGGCACGTGCACCCGTCCACTGGCGGAGGAAGTGGGCAGAACTGTTGCGGCTGGTGTTCGAGGTGAAGCTTGCTTGCCCTCGTTGCGGGAGTGTGATGAAAATTATCTCGTTCGTGACGGAACGAAAGCCGATCGCCAGGATCCTCGCTCATCTGAAAGAAAAGGGTATCGAGGCCCGGGCGGGACCATTCGCAGAGAGTGCGGCGTGAGGTTCTCCCTTCTCACATAACCCCCTCCGGTGATCTATTCGTACCCCTGGAGGGGGAATTCGAAGGTTGAGTTCAACATGTAGGGGATTTCAAGGGAGTGGGTAGAGGGTGGCCACTTGACATCATCATAGGGATTATAGGGGATTCGGTGGAATCAGAAAAGTGAAAATTTAAGTTTTCCTACAAATGGTGATCTTGCGTCCGGCAAACACTTGTTTACGTGGTACGGCCGGAGCGGGGATGGGGGAGGGATTTACCTTGTGTGTCTCGATGTCAACGGTAGAAGGTTCGTGCGAAAGGCAGTTATGTGAGTCCCAACAACCGAAGTGTAAAGGGGTGTTTTTAACATTTTTCAAAATAACTTGACATTAATATACTTTTCATCTATAATTAGATGTAGAAAGTAGTAGGAATTGCAAGTATTAATCTAAAGCCCTGTATGTTTTGATAAGAAGCCCACGGGATTATCTATTAGATTCTGTGGGTTTTTTGTTTATTACATTTGGATTATTAATAGAAAGGAAGAAAATCTGCTAATGAATTTCGAAAATTTTAATTTACATTCCAAAATTGCTGCTGGTGTACAGGCAATTGGTTACACTGTGCCAACCCCAATCCAGCTGCAATCGATACCACCAATTATGGAAGGGAGGGATGTCCTTGGCCTTGCCCAGACTGGAACCGGTAAAACCGCGGCATTCGTTCTCCCGATCCTGCAGCGCCTCGTGCAGGGGGCCCGTGGCACTGTACGTGCTCTGATAATAGCCCCAACACGTGAGCTGACCGAGCAAACTCACAAATCCATCGGTCTTTTAGGAAGGAAGACGCGTCTTCGTAGCATAAGTGTCTATGGTGGTGTAAACATACAGCCCCAGATCAGCAAATTGTACAGGGGAGTTGACATTGTCTCGGCCTGTCCCGGTCGTCTGCTGGATCATATCAATCGCAGAACCATCGATTTATCACAAATCGAGGTGCTGGTACTGGATGAAGCTGACCTGATGTTTGACATGGGTTTTTTGCCTGATATCAGAAAGATATTGAAACATTTACCTTCAGACCGGCAGACACTGTTGTTTTCCGCTACCATGCCTGACGATGTCAGGTCCCTTGCTAACGAAGTGCTGGAGAAACCGGTCAAGGTTCAAATCGGCCATACAACTCCGGCAGATACGGTCTCACACACATTCTACCCTGTAGAAACGCATCTCAAAACCGCGTTGCTGAAGAACATTCTTAATACTACCGAAACCGGACCAGTTCTTGTTTTTACTCGCACGAAGGTGCGTGCAAAGAGTGTTGGAATTAAACTTGAGAAATCAGGTTATAATGCAACGGCCCTGCATGGTAACATGTCTCAGAATAAACGACAGAAAGCGCTTGATGGTTTTCGCAGCGGCAGGTATAAAATTCTGGTTGCAACTGATGTTGCTGCCCGTGGGATCGATGTGCGAGGAATTTCTCATGTGATAAATTATGACGTTCCTGAATCTGCAAATGCATATACACATCGCATAGGCCGTACAGGTCGTGCCTGCGAAACAGGCGACGCATTTACCTTTATTACCTGTAAAGACAAGGGTCCTGCATTTTCCATAACCCGTGTTCTGGGAAACAAACTCAAACATTGTGTAATGGATGGCTTTAACGGTAACTCACCATCTAAACCACGTAAGAGCTCAAGGCCAAAGGAATCCCGCGTGAAAGGTTCCTCAATTAAGAACTCTCACCGTTACTTTTGAGCCTGCAACAAACTGACTCAATAACACTCTCTGATTATTTTCTGTCGAGGAATTAATGAGAAAAGAAAACTTTCGCAATATTGCCATAATTTCCCATGTCGATCATGGAAAAACTACTCTCGTTGACGGGATGCTCAAACAAAGCGGCACCTTCAGGGAAAACCAGGTGATTCCTGATCGTGTTATGGATTCGATGGATCTTGAACGGGAACGAGGCATTACCATTATGGCAAAAAACACTGCGGTCCAGTACGATGATGTGAAGATCAACATTGTGGACACCCCCGGGCATGCTGATTTCGGAGGTGAAGTGGAGCGCAGTTTAAATCTAGTGGATGGTGCCTTGCTGCTTGTAGATGCCAGTGAAGGTCCATTGCCCCAAACGCGTTTCGTTGTGAAAAAGGCTTTAAAGAAAAACTTACCCATCATTCTCGTGATCAACAAAATCGACCGAAATGATGCACGAATCGAAGCGGTTTTGAATGAAGTGTATGATCTGTTTATCGATCTGGAAGCCCCGGAAGAACAAATTGAGTTACCGGTCTTATATACAAATGCGAAGGCAGGCATAGCCCACTTAGAAATAGGAGATGGTTCTACCGATTTGCGTCCCCTGTTCGAAATGATTCTTTCAAAAATACCAGGCCCTGTGGCAGCTGATGACCTCCTGACTCAATTTCTGGTGACTAATCTTGATTATGATCCGTATGTGGGACAAATTGCAATCGGCAGGCTAAACAACGGTGTGATCGAAATGAACAACACCTATAGTTTGTGTGGGGAAGACACTATCACTCCCGGCGTCAAATTCTCGGCATGCTACACCTTTGAAGGATTAGACAAGAAGAAGATACAAAAGCTCGAGGCTGGTGATATTATAGCGGTTTCAGGGGTTGACAATGTCAAGATCGGCGATACGATTTCTTCAGGGGACACTCCTCTTCCTCTGCCGCGTATCAAAGTAGATGAACCGACGGTATCAATGATCTTTTTAGTGAACAACAGCCCTTTTGCTGGTAAGGAGGGAAAATACATTACCTCCCGACACCTCAAAGAGCGCCTTCAAAATGAAATCCGGGGTAACGTATCCCTGCAGGTCAAGCAAACTGAACTAGCCAATGCTTTCGAAGTGTGCGGGCGTGGTGAGTTGCAGATGGCGGTACTAATAGAAACAATGCGACGTGATGGCTATGAATTTATGGTTTCGAAACCGCAGGTCATCACCAGATCAGATAACGGCAAAGTGACAGAGCCAATGGAAAGGGTTTATGTCGACATCCCGGAGGGAGACGTGGGTATCGTCACCGAGAAACTGTCGAAGAAAAAGGGGAAGATGATCGACATGAAAAACTATGGTCACGGCCGGTTTACCATGGAGTTCACTATTCCCTCTCGGGGACTAATCGGTTTTCGCAGTCAGTTCCTGACAGATACAAAAGGGACGGGGGTCATGAACACACTTTTCGACGGCTACGCTGACTGGTTCGGCCCGATCCCACAGCGGCTCAGAGGTGCTCTGGTGGCTGATCGGCCAGGTAAAGTAACCACTTATGCAAGCCTGGCGATGGTTGACCGTGGCGAGTTATTAGTAGGGGTTGGTACAGACGTGTATGCTGGTATGATTATTGGTGAACGCAACCGTACCGAAGATCTCGTGGTCAATATCACCCGTGAGAAAAAGCTCACCAACATGCGCAGTTCAACAGCAGAGGCAACTGTGACGCTGCGCCCACCAAATATTCTGTCACTCGACCAATCGATTAGCTTCATCGCAGAAGATGAATTGATAGAAGTTACACCAGGCAGCATTCGGCTCCGCAAGATGGAACTGGATGCAGGTAAAAGAGCTGCGGTGAGGAAAAAGGAAAAGATGGTTTCCTGAATACAGCCAATGGTGTGGCATGAAGATATTATTGTGGGTTGTTTTGTTCTGTCAAGTGAAAGCGGTTGAAGAAGCACAAAAGACAAGTACAAAAAGACAGTCTACCACGATCCGTGTACTCTCGGCAGGCAGAACGACATCTACGAGGAGCCGCGTGCAATCCTCTTAAGCATTCCGGAGCTCGAGCTCGGACTCCACAGCGTCACTGGAACGGGAAAAACGGCAGCGGGGCCAGGGTCTCCTCAGGAGTTTACCTCTACACCATAACGAGCAGCGGCGGATCCTCGACCCGGAAGATGCTGATCTTAAAAGAGCAGTTAGGGATTATTTCTTAATCTGTGGGAAGGCTCCATAGAGACAGCCCTCATGGAAATGCACATTACTGCTTTCCAGCACATTATCCAACTGATCAGGTGGTTTGTTTAACAGGTTGCCATCCCGGCCCAGGACACACCATCCAGCTTTTTCTTCAGGAAGCAGATCGATTATCTGACCTGCTTCGGTCAGCATGCTGTGCCATGTCCGGTTCAATTCAGCAGGATCAGGAGATGACCCTTCGAACGCCAGCTGCTGGATCTCAGGTGCAGAATATCTTCCTCCTCTGGATGCTGCTTCCAAAAGCGAAGCAGGGCTGAATCCCGGATCCTTTCCACAGGCAGCCCACAGAAGATAACCCAGGTGCTGCAGTTTTTCATGACATGAAATAACATCGATCCAATCTCTGGGTTCAAGGCGGCCGGCTAGTGCCAGGACCTTATTGGTGGCAAGATCGAATGGATGAAGTGTCAGTCCCAGATCTCCATGTTCTACAAGCGGAAAAAACCTGAACGCACTGTCCCGCGTCCATTCCAACAGTACAGATTCTCCGCCTTTTTCAATAACTGCCTCAACAAATGACTGACGCTCCCTTATTACTCTTATACCATAACCATGCTTCTCGAGCACAAGCCTGTCCGCATCCCATGCGTTCTGGACAGCGTCTTCGGTATCATGAAAAATATCAATGTCACGGGAAACCCGGGGAGAATCCAGTAACAGGTTAAGGTCTGTACCGCCAGCCACATAACTGTTGCCGACCGAGATACGATCTTGTGCGATTATTTGACAGACCAACCGTTGGAATTCTGTAACAGCCATCTTTTCACCCGTTTCGCCCTGATAAAACCTTCTCTATCGCCATACTTCTCGATCTTTTCAAGAATAGTAATCGTTTCTTGCAGAGTATCCGGTCCGCAATCCTCACGCAGAGACCAGAGACAGATCTCCTTGTACTCTAATATCAGAGCATTAATTTCCTGCTCAATTTCTTTTTTAAGGTGCAGTCCCATAAATAATCCCTTTGAATAAAGTTATGTATGTATTATAAACCCATTGCAGTTAGAGTCAATGTTGTTCCGTCTGGGTTGTTCTGTCTGTGCATGCTCAGTTAAGTGTTGGACTAAACCGCTTCGCGGAGGATGACATAAGGAAAGATATTATCAGTAACTGACCTTCCAGCCTACCAGCCAGCCATGATCTACTTATAGTGACAATTTGCCGATAGAGAAGTATACTACCTCCCTTGTGGACATTCGTGACGGATGTCTGTTAACCGATAAAAGCGTTCGCTTTAACTCAAGGGAGGTAGTAGTGACAAAGTTAAGAGAAAAAATGACAAACGCAATGAAGTTGCGTGGTTTTTCAGTGAGGACACAACAGAGTTATGTAGCTGCAGTAGCGGCAATGGCCGGATTCTACAACGAGTCACCTGATGTGATCGGTAAGGAGAGGGTACAAGCTTATCTTTTGTACCTTTCAGAGGAACGAAAGCTCGCATGGAGCAGCTGTAATATTGCGCGTGCTGCACTGAGATTTTTCTACCGTCAGGTTATAGAACGGGAAGAAGCGAAGCTGTGGATTCCCCCTAGAAAGACAGAGAGCAAGCTTCCGGAGATTCTCAGCAGGGAAGAGGTGGAACACCTTTTGTGTGTTCTGACCAATCCCAAACACCGCGTTCTTCTTATGACGACCTATGCGGCAGGGCTTCGAGTCAGTGAGGTGGTAGCCCTTTGTGTGCAAGACATAGACAGTGATCGTAAGGTGATACGGGTGAGGCGTGGGAAGGGTAGGAAGGATCGCTACACTATATTATCAAAGCGTCTGCTTATTGAGTTGCGTAAGTACTGGAAAATAGAGCGGCCGCCGGTATGTCTCTTTCCCGGCAGAGATCTCAACAAACCCATGAGCCGCAGTTCGGTTCAGGCGATCTATCGTCGTGCTAAGAAGAAAGCCGGGATAACAAAGAGAGGCGGGATTCACAGCCTACGGCATGCTTTTGCCACTCATCTGCTGGAGTCGGGAGTTGATCTACGCACTATAGGAGTGATGCTGGGTCACAGCTCGATTAGAAGCACCATGCGTTACTTGCGGGTGAGTTGTAAGCATATGAGCTCTGTGAAAAGCCCGCTGGATCTTCTTGATCTACCGGGCAAGAGACCGTTACAGTAGGTGATCGTCCATGTCATCATGCTGTAGCGAAAAGACGAAGGCACAACAGAAACAGAAAAGGCCCCGGTGGGAAGTTGCGGACATCTTCGGTACCTATGGTGAAACATATCGCAGGGAACATCCTCTGCCGCTGTCTCATCGGTATGTCATGAAGAATATCGAAACCTGCCGTACTTCTTCACTCGGTGGCCACCGGGAGAAATGCGACTATTGCGGTCATAAGAGGCCCGCCTATAACTCCTGTTCGGACAGACACTGTCCGAAGTGTCAGTCGCTGAAAAAAGCCAGGTGGCTGGAAGCACGCAACAGAGAACTTTTGCCCGTGCCTTACTTTCACGCTGTCTTTACCCTTCCTCACGAACTCAATCACCTCACTCTGTGCAATAAACACGTTATCTACACCATACTCTTCAAAGCAGTGAAAGAGACACTTCTTACCTTCGCAAAAAACAAAGGAGGTACCCTTGGCTTTCTCGAATTCCTTCACACATGGAACGGGACGCTTCTGGATCATTTCCACATCCACTGCCTCATACCCGCCGGGATGCTTTCTACTGACAAGAACCAATGGATCCCCCTGGGCACCAAATACCTCTTCCCTGTAAAAGCACTCTCGAAAGTATTCCGTGGCAAGTTTGTCGACTACCTCAAGAAAGCTTATGAAAAAGGGAATCTCATCTTCCCCGGAAAAACCGCCAGGTGGGAAATGCGATCTGATTTCTTACATCTCATCGATCAACTCTGGGAAAATGAGTGGGTGGTCTACTGCAAACCACCCATCAGAGGACCCCAACAGGTACTCGACTACCTTGCCCGTTATATCCACCGCGTTGCCATCTCCAATAATCGCATTGTGGATGTAGGTGACGGCAAAGTCTCTTTTACCTATCTTGATCGCAAAAACGGTGATCGCCGGAAGGTGATGAAACTTGAAGCAACAGAATTTATTCGCCGCTTCTTGCTCCACGTTCTGCCCGAGGGCTTCATGCGTGTCAGATATTGCGGCTTTCTCGGCAGCCCCGCGAAAAGGGAAAACCTCGAACGATTGAGTGAAATCCTTCCCTTTAACTACAACACCGATGAACCCGAAAGGAAAAATGCTGCCGAGCTCATGCTCGAACTGACTGGTACAGATGTGACACTATGCCCTTCGTGTGGGGTGGGAACTATGAGGAAAGTCTCTCTCATCCCTCCACTGATCCAGGGATACAGTAACGTCCCTTACCCTGAACCTCACATACTGGATTCTTCATGAATACATTTGTTGCTCTACGGATATCATCTCGTTGTACCCCTGAAAAAAGGCACCAGTGCGTCTATCTGTCACCTGGTGCCGTAAATATGGATCAATATCGCTTCTGTTATCGCCTCAATATGCTTTTCTCACTCCTCTCACTCACGTATAATCCACTCCGGAACACTTTTCTATGCTCTACTGCCTTTCTCCCTCTCCCCTACCACAAAACGTGCCTTATTCAAAACACATAGATCCACTATCCAGCGGTTCAGTCCAACCCATTTTATCCGTAATGCCTTGCGTCACTACGGATAAAATGCTATTCGTTAGGAGGAATATTGGATGCCTTTGGGGGAGGAAGTGAAACTGTGACCATATTGTGACTATAACGGGACCAAATACAGCTAAATTGGTGCAAATAGGTGTAAATAGAAATGTGTGTAACTTGTTGATAAAAAAGCTAATTATTTGATATGCTTGAAGTTGTGAAAGAGGCTTGGAATGGATTTTAAGTCCCTTGCGTCTACCAGTTCCGCCACCCCGGCATCTTATTGATTGATAACGGTTTGTGCTTCTTGTTTGTCTTGCCCCTTGAGGCCGACTGTAGTAATACTGCAGTACTTTTTTTCACCGAACTCGAGCGTTTCTACCGCTTTCTGCTTGTGCTCTTTGCTCAGATGAGCATAACGCATGGTCATCGAGATCGTTTTATGGCCCATGAGTTCCTTCACCGTAAGCAAATCAACACCGGACATTACTAATCTCGAGGCAAATGCGTGCCGAATGTCATGAAAACGAAAGCCCCCAAGTTCAGCTCGTTTAACTGCATTTTCGAACGCTGTCCGGATGCTTTTTGGCGGCTCTCCCTCTTGTCTAGAGAATACATATTCCCCTTTCGAGAGTACCATAACGTTGGTCATCCAATCTGTCAAGGTGACATTCATGGGGATATCTCGAACTTCATCATTCTTAGTGTTCTCTACAATGACACATCCTCGCCCGAAGTCAATTTGATCCCACTTAAGATTCAGAATCTCACTTTTCCGCATACCCGTATGTAAAACCATGATAACCATCGGACGAAGGTAGTCATTGCACTCTTCAAGCAGCCTCTTCTCTTCATCAGATGTGAGATATCGTAATCGCTGATTTCTTTCTCTAAAAAGCTTTACTTCCTTTACAGGATTACTGGAAGCTTTATTCCATTTGATAGCCATTGAGAATAGATGTTTAAGACAAGCCAACTCACGATTAATAGACGCCTCTGACACTTCTTTTTTTCTTTTGAGTTTATGTTCATCTCTTCGAAAGGTTTCTTGATTTTTCTGAGCTTGCGGGTGATGACAGAGGCAGGAATCAGGGATGTCAAGCGGTGCGCCGTATCCCTTTAATTATAGGTGGCAAGCATGCCGTCTAACGAGGAAAGTTCACCTGTCCGGGGAAAAACGACGCGGACGCGATCATAGAACTCCCTGAGTTCATTCCCGAATCCCTCGACGATATCCTTTTTGGTCTTGACCAGGTGAGCCAGGTCGAGGACGAGATTGTCCTCAGTATCCTTGAGTGCCGCCCGTAGATCGGCGGCAAGCTTTCCGATGTCCTCCACCAGCAGTCTTCCTTCGACTCTTACCCAGACAGTGGACTCAGGGCGCAGTTCAACAGACACTTGAAAATCGGTCGAGTCTACGCTCTTAAGGCACCGCCACGCACGGGCCGGCAGAGATTCTTCGGTGGATCGGTAGGTGTGCCTTGTCAACTTGGGATGTTGAAAAAGGTCGAATTTGAGTGTAAACCCGGTCCAGGACGCCAGCCCAAGTGCCGCCACCGATTCCACCTTCTCCCTCAGAGAGGGCTTTCCAAAACTCTGATGAATTCGATCCTGAAGCTGAGCTATCCCCTGGCGCACTTCGGCTGTCGGGCCAAGCAGCTTCCCGGAGAGAAAAACCGGGTACACTCCCTTTATCTTTTTCGCAAAATAGTCAGCCTTTTGGCGGAAGTAAGGGTTTGGATCATCTTTCAGCTTGAGATATCCGAGATGCCAGGTCTCTATTGATCGAAAGATAGAAGGTCCCAGACGTTCAAAGTCCTCCTGAAAGCAATGCTTCTGGGCAGCCTCGATCTGTTCAGGACTCATGACGGGATGCTTTACCATCGAAGTGAATCCCGTACAATTCCGGAAATAATGCTCGCGATCATCGGCCAGATCGCTGTGCATGAGATTCTCATCCATTACTCGCTTATAAAATGGAGTGCCGAACATGGGCCCGTAGATCAGGAACTGCGTATATGACGGCTTCAGCGCTATCAACCCCGCCAACTCTTCCTCAATTATTTCAGGGGTCTGATAGGGAAATCCTACAATCATCGACGCAAGGACACTTATCCCGTGTTCACGCAACTCTCCGAATAGTTCGTCAACCGGCCTGCCCTTCTGCTTCCCGAATCCGGAGCGCGTTCCTTCATAACCAATCCAGAAACCATCTATACCCATCTCCAGAATCTCAGAGATCGAGTACAGACTCAACGCACGGACGCTCGCAAACGCGAAAACAGAAATGGGTCGTCCCGCCTCCTGCACACAGTCTCTAAACTCCAGCGCCCTCTTCCTGTTCAGCAGAAAGTCCTCGTCCAGTATAGTAATGGACATCCCGGGTTCAATGTCGTCATATCTCTCGATGACCCGATAGATGTCCCTTCCGGTGGGCAGAAGCTTGATGTGTTTGCGTTTGAAAAAATGTGACGTGCAACAGAAGTCGCATCCGTTCGGACATCCCAGACCCGCGAAGACCATACCTGTCCGCGAAACTTCCCGCCCGAACACCCTCAGGCGACTGATGATAGTCGGATGGCGATACGGCATCGATATCTCGGGCTCACCGAGCAACTGTCTCAGGAACGCCACTCCTTCGCCGCGACATATATGGTCTGCGTACGGCTCAAGGATCTCATCCGACAGCACGGAACCATATCCTCCCAGGATTATCTCAGACGAAGGGGCATGTTCGCGAACAAGAGCGACGACCTCCTTCATCCGATGAAAGGTAGCCATAACAAATGGCAATCCGACGTACTTGTAGTTCTTTTTCAGTTCACGGATCAGTTCCCTTTTTGATGGATAATGGAGGACTGTCGTTGGTGTATCGAGGTTCTCGGCGATGTACTCGAGTGAGTACTGGAGATGGTTCGCCCGGGGACCGAAAAGGCCCTGCGCGCGAGTAATCTGGCCGTGGAGGAGTTCATATCCGACACTGGGACCATCGCCGTAGCGCTCACCTATCGGTCGGCATATGCTGGTCAGGAGGAGTTGTCTCATATGTTGTTCAATTCCATTCAAATCCCAAAAGCGCCTCCAGGACATTCTCCCTCACGCGATACTCTCAGCGTTCTTGAAGAACGGGAAATTCCTGCCTGGGAACGATACCGAGGCGAAAGTAGTGCAAGTGTTGGGGGTGAGTATATAAACTGGAGGCCATAATGTCAAGTATGGTGTCGGATCTCTGACTGGACCTGGCGCAACCGGACCCCGTTACGGAACAACGACGATCCGAATCGGCGTCGATGCAAAATCAAGCGGCGCGAGAAGAGGATAAGCGAAATAGAACTGGGTACCCACGTGGTTCTCCAGCATACCTGGTGGAATGACAAGCTGTGCGGTTGCCTTTCCCGATGAGTCGAGATTGGCCATAAAGTCAACGAACATCGAGTTGTTGAGGTTGTTGAGCACATACTGCGAGAAGTTATCCCAGTTGATAGGTAGAACCGGTCCGCCCGGCAGAGGTGTTCCCGGATCTGTAATCGATAGGTAAACCTAAAATATCACCACCGTTCTCATCTCGATTCTACCTTACCCAACAAGAGTTGTCAACCTGTATATTGTCAGAGCCTTCCGGTGTAATATGTATGATTCGAGGTTAACCAACATTTTCGATTATACCCCTTACCCTATATATTTGTCAAGTGCAGCAAGTCTTTTACTTTTTCATGGATTTTTTCTCTCGCAAGGTTCTTTCTGGACCTCAGGATTTGCTTGAAACCGACTGAAGTAATACTGCAGTAAATATTCATAGAAAACGGTACAAAACTATCTAAAGTTATACAAAAGGAAAATGGTCTTAACCATATTTGTTATCAATGAATTATGTTATGAGCCAATGAGTTAGCAAAAACCCTATGAATGGATTTTAAGTCCCTTGCGTCTACCAGTTCCGCCACCCCGGCATGTGCTAACTATCAACAGGTTAGCTTGTTTCGGTATCCAACAGCCGAATCCTCCCCCAGTCACACGCTGACTTGAGGCATGGCTCCTCCCCCCATGGCACGTTGTACATGGAAAGCCGAGCCCTGAGTGCGGAACCCGGTTTTGTGGTTTGCGATCAGATTACTCGATCACTGTGAACTTGAAACTGTCATCGTCGTATAGTGTCGAAGGCGGTACTCCAATCGCGCCCTGATATTCATACATCCCAACATAAGCACACGATGGAATATCGTAGGTCAAATGAAACTTGGCAGTATAACCACCACAAACGTGGTATTCCTCCGGTCCCAGCACAGTTCGCACTTCACCATCTGGTAAAGTTACCCGGGTCAACGCCGAGAACGGTTCTTTCTGTTGCCAGCGATTGATGATGATGTAGGTCACACCAATGTTACCGCCTTGAGTTACTTCAGTTGCATCGGGTGTCATATACAGTGTGAGATAGTCGTTCTGGTTGAAGTAGTATGCACCCATGTCTCTTCGTGTGCCGTCAGCGTCGA
>Ga0255052_10002786_pt1 | contig 12423 bp, 14 predicted proteins | sample JV7_2_21_MG_FD_188632 | JGI IMG/M metagenome (GOLD analysis project Ga0255052, IMG submission 188632) | Seawater microbial communities from Jervis Inlet, British Columbia, Canada - JV7_2_21 | ecosystem: Environmental > Aquatic > Marine > Inlet | place: Canada: British Columbia | collected... | reverse complement strand
GTTATAGCCCCCCATCGAGACGATCACGTCCGCAGCATTCATGTAACTCATCACATCGTTGGAGAATTCGAGCAGCGTAAGCGCCGGAATTTCGGCCGCGAGGACCCGCAACTGCTGTTGTTGATCCACCTGCATTTCCGGACCGACAAAGATGAGGCTGTGAAACGCATTGCCGGACTGCTGTTTGCGTCCCTGCAGGAAGGTTGACAACAGGCGGAAACCGTCCTCGCCGCCACCGGCGGTTACCAGGACGAGCGGTCGATCGCCGGCAGCCAGCTCATTGCGGATCGTCGCCTTGCTGCGCTCGCCCGGTGGTTTGGCGATGTAGCCACAGTACTGCAATTTTTCGATGGTCGAGCCGGGGAAGTCGTATTCCGCTGCCGTGTCGAAGATTTCCGGGCTGCCGAGCACCAGGACCTTGTCGTACAGTTCCTTGATGACGTCGTGATATTTGTTGCGCTCCCAGACATCGATCGTATTTTCCGGGTTGTCCAGTATCTCGCGCAACAGGAGTACGAGCTTGGGACGATCCGCCTTGCGGCGCAGCAGATCCAGCGTCGGCGCCAACTCGTTCTGCACGCCAAGCGGCTTCTTATCGACGACGATCAGGTCTGGTTTGAACTCGAGCACCGTATTAAGGATAAGGTCGGCGCGCAAACCCAGCAGGCTGTCGTGCGACAAGCCAAGATACTTGGGAGAGTAAGTGCCGTTTTCGGCTCGCGCGAGGCAGGGCATCTTGATGTAGTCCACGCCCGGAACCAGGCGAAATGCCTGCATCATCGGCGAGCCGGACAACACCAGAATGGAGACGTCGTCGATTTCCTTCACCATATGTTCGACGACCGCCATCATGCGCCGGATGTTGCCAAGCCCGTAGGTGTCGTGGGAGTAAACCAGTATTTTCTTCACGCTCATCTTTCCTGTGTTGGTGGCGTTAGTCCTGCATGTTCATCAATCGATTTCGAAATTGACTTCGGTCGCAGCGATACTGCCGTGCGAGATTTGCGTGCCGCTCGCTTTCACGATGCTGCCTTCCGTCATCAGCGCGAAGAACTCGGCCGCAGTGATTGTTTCGCCGCGGATATTCCGGTAGTCGGTTTCCTGATTTGTATCGACCTGTATGCCTTGTAGCTCGAACACAGGATCGCCGAGACTGGTGACGAAGCCCTGAATCGTGGTCTCCTCCAGAGAGTCGACGCGGCGGATTCGCTGGGCCACCAGGGACGCAACGCTGCCCGGGTTATTGACGCTCCGCACCTCGAGCCGGTCACCAGCGTAGATGTTGGCGAACGACAACGAGTCCAGATCCGCTTGGCTGGCGTCGTCGAAGACCGTATCTTCATTGCTCGCCACCAGATGGCTGAGAATCGTCAGCGAGTTCGCATCGGCCGTGTAAACCTGTCCGTGTAATTTGACGATTGCACCGCGGACCGTTACCGAGTCGGCCACCAGTGTGCCTCTTTGATCGAAGTCGCCGCGTATGACCAGTTCTGTATCGACGTCAAGGTTTGCGGGACCGCCGCCGGCATAGGCGGTCGACTCGTTAGTCGCGACGCGGACGCGGCCGATCATGAAGTCCGCAAATGAGTTGAAGCGCGAGATACTGCCTTCGACTTCGCCGGCATCGCCTGGCTCGCCGTGGAGCTCATCCAGCACTTCAATGCGGGTAGCGATGAGTTGACGGGCGACGCCGAATGTTGAGCCCTTCACCTCGACCCGATCGCCATTCTTCAGGGTAGCGCCTCCCAACGCTGCCGCTGTGTAGCTGACGGATAACTCGTTCAACGCCAGGCTTGTCGGGGTGACTGCGCTCGCCTCACCCGTGGCTTCGAATTCCGAGCCGGCGGCGCGGTCTGCGATCCGCGTGGCGCGCACCGAGCCGTCCGCCATCGGGAAGCCGTGGACCTCGACTTCGTCGCCGATATTCAGATCTTCCACCGATTCCGCACCCGCCAGCATGTCGATGATCGTCGTCTCGTCGAGGATTACCGGCTGGCCCAGCACGGTGATGTGGCCGCTGTCCGGATCGCTGGCGGTAATGGGCCCATCGATCAGGTCGTTTACGATGATCTCGACCGCCGCGCCGGTCCTGGTAATGCCGTCCGGTGACGCCTCGTCTTCCTGGATGCCCCTGGCAATGACCACCTGTCCGAGCCGCAGATCGCTCTCGGTCCCCGGGCGTCCGTCAATTGAAACGACAGCCTTACTCGTATCAATTTCCCGATCGTTGACGAAGATGCTGCCGAACGCCTGGATTCGCCCCATTTGCGATCCGGTTCTTGTGATACCGGCGTTGCTTGAAAACGCCAGCATGCAGATTAGGACGACAGCGCAGGTCGCCGTTGTTTTATTCGTCAGATCAGCTACAGATCGACGGTCGCCATTTTGTGAATTCATTGATATCGCTCTCGTTGTCCTGACATTGGCGTTGCACGGTTCCTTCGTTGCTCCTGACGCACCACATGTCATCGCTCCGGTCCATGCCGATTCCCGGCTGGCCCTGTGCACCGCCGGCCTGTTGCGTCGGCAGCACTGTCATTTCGAAACCCCGTCTTGCAAATCTTCTTGAATGAGGTACATACCGACGCCCAGGCGTACTGCCCGGTTGCCGGAAGTGCTGGTCTTGTCTGTCTCGTGCGACGCCAGCCACCCATCCATTTGTTGCAGGAATTGCAGCCCTTGATCTTCGAGCAGCGTCGCAAAGGATTTTGCGAAGCGCGCCGATACGTTTGCGTTTTCGGCAATGCCCTCGAAGCGGCGCGCCTTGTCGTGAGTCGGGTTCAGGTTGTGATCGAGCGTTGCCGCATGATCATGCAGCGCCACACCCATCTGCCACACGATGTCCGGATCCAGTGCCGAGTACACGTAGTCACGACGAAGGACCTTGAAGGACCCATTCTGCGTTTCTTCCACGAGCCCGTGCTGCAGCATTTCTTTTTGCAACGAAACATGCGGCAGATCGCCGGCGAATCGCTTCAGCAGCGCGGGGAAGCTGCCGCTTTTGCCAGCGGCTGGCAGTACCCTCGGCTGGCCTTTGGCATCTGTGAATTCTTCATCAGCGTGCCAGCCGGTAAGAATCGTGGAGATGCGGTTTCCCCGCCGCTGGTACAGCCGATCGTCGCCTGCCAGCAACCTGTCGCGGACCCGGGAAACCTCCCGGCGGCTCAGACCGGTGAGCACCGCGACCCGGGCATTGTTGGTCGGGCGCCCCTGGATACCGTACTCCTGTCTCGCCACTTCTACGTACATGTCCCTGGATATCTCACTGAATTCTTGCCACGTCACACCGTTTCGTATCAGGAAATTGACGATGGGTTTCAGCAGGTGCCGGCAACTCTGGATGATTCGCTCTTTTGCCACTTCAACCCCGATCAATTCTTATATGTGTGCGACTTTAGCACATATGTAATGTTTTTCAACAATCAGCGATATTTGGCGCAATCGCCCGCGCCGCGATCGGTACTGCAAATACGGGTAAGGGATTGAAATCCAGCGAAATTGATCGCGTCGCTGTGGGGCCCTTTGGACCGGGTCTGGTAAGGGAAAACCCGCAGATCCGCGCCGGAATCCAGCGGCCTGATCTACGAGACCTCGTCGACGCTGACCATCGAGCTGCGTTGCGTGCGGGCGAAATTCCCGCCGCCTGGCTGGTCGATAATGTGGGTCATCGTATCCCGAAGCAGGTATTCAAATTAGTCGGGCAATGCATAATCCCTGCGTTGCCGGCGTTGGGAAAAGCCGCGTAAAATGACTGATCCAGTAGGCGGATCCGGTAGCGAAAAGGTCGTATGAACTCATCCACCAATCGCGATTCCGAAACCAGGAAGCGGCTGCCGCCCGGCCCGGACAAGCCCGTTGCGCCGGGGATCGACAATGAGACCTGTGAATACCTGCTATCTCTGCAGCAGGAGTACGGTGATATCTCGAGCTTTACCCGAACGAATGGACAGCGTGTGTATTTCGTCAACGAGCCGGATGCCATTCATCAGGTCCTGGTTCGAAATCGGAAGTCGTATGTCAAGGGACCTGAATTTGCACGGGTAAAGCTTCTGCTCGGCAATGGCCTGTTCGTCAGTGAAGGGAATACCTGGCGACGTTCGAGAACCATGATCCAGCCGTCGTTCTCGAAACAGGACATGCACAGCCTCATCGATGTCATCGTTCAATGCTGCGCGAGCAAATCAGAGCGCTGGACACACAGCTCGCTCAATGGAACACCGCTGAACATTACCCGGGAAATGAATGAGTTTGCGCTGGAAGTAATTCTCCGCGCAATCTTCGGACCGAACTATGAGACGGACATTGTTGTAAATGCTGAAAATCCGTTTTCGTTTCTCAGTGAAAACTCGGCCAGAGATCTGAATCTGGTAGTCAGGCTCAGGTCACTCAGGCAACTTGTTCTGGATGTCATCGACAAACGCAGGGAATCGCCCCATCAGAGTGAATATGATTTCCTGTCCGGACTTCTTCATGCCCGGGACAAGGCGGGCAATGGATTTTCTGACAGAGAACTGCTCGATGAGATCATGACACTGGTTGTCGCTGGTTTCGAAACGTCGGCAGGAACTTTGAACTGGGCGTGGTATCTCCTCTCCCGGCACCCGGAGGTCGAGCAGCGGATGGTCGCCGAGGCAGGAGAAATTCTGCCTCACCCGGAATCGGTAAGCGGAGAGCGTGTCGCCAGACTAACCTTGCTGCAGCAATGCCTGAATGAAACGATGAGACTGTATCCGCCGGGCTGGATTTTCGCTCGCCGTGCGATTGAGGACGTTGTGCTTGGAAAATTCGACGTTCCGGCTGGCACTGACATTTATGTTTCACCTTATATCCTGCATCGCATGGAGCAGTACTGGCCGGAGCCGCATGCCTTCCGGCCTGAACGGTTTGCAAACGAGCAGCCGGATAAGGGTCGCTCGGCGTTCATCCCATTTTCTTTAGGAGCCCGGCGCTGTATCGGCGAATATCTGGCGATGCTCGAGATGAAAATCCATCTCGGCCTGCTCCTGCAAAAGTTCCATGTGACATCGACGGATAACTATCATCCAGGACTTGATTTTGGCGTCAATCTGCGCAGCAAAAAGGACATCTTCCTTCGCGTAAAGCAACGCTGACGCTGCACGGTCAGGGTCGCATTCACCGGAAAGTACCTATTTTCGACTCAACTGATTTATGTAAGCTAATGGGTTGAATGCGTCCATTGCATTGCTGCGGAGGAGCGTGATGAGAAATCGAATTTGCGTCATTGTCCTGTCAATCCTGTCAACCGGCCTGCTGATTGGTTGTGAAACGACCACCCACGGGCAACAAGGTGAAGTAATCGGTGGTGTCATCGGCGGGGTTGTCGGCTCACAAGTCGGCGATGGCACCGGACAGACGGTAGCCATTATTGTCGGCACGCTCGCCGGCGCGATGATCGGCCGACATATCGGTGAGTCCATGGACGATACGGATCGGATGATGACCGCCCGGACTTTCAACGATGTGCGTACCGGCGAATCGACAACCTGGACTAACCCTGACACGGGATACAGGTACACAGTTACACCGACCCGTACCTTTGAGAAATCTACCGGCCCGTGTCGTGAATTTCGTCTGGATGCCACTATCGCCAATGAGGCTGATCAGGAAGATAATGGCACCGCTTGCCTGCAAGCCGACGGTAGCTGGTTGGTTCAATAAGCAAAACGACGCGATTCGCCGGGGACGGAATTATTCTGCGGACGAAGTACAGGCGCGGTTTTGTCTCGCGGCTGTTGCCAACGTGAGCGGTAATTGCCACACTGGGCGTCGCTGGCCGGTCGCTACAGTATCTCGGAACAGACATGTCACCCGTCAATCGTCATCGCTGCATTGCCTTGTTGCTGCTCATCGTTGTCAGCCACACCGCATTTAGCGCGCACATTGCGACTCACGTGACCGGCGATCAAAGTAGCTGCGAATTATGCACGGGACACGGTAACCCATCGCATGCCATCCCGATGTCTGCGTTCGGTCTACAGCCACCCGTTGCATTTATTCTCGAGGCCGAGCGTGTGCATTCAGCTGAATCGGCGCTACGGGTTCTGTACTACCGGCAGCGTGCCCCGCCCCGGGCGAATTGAGAGATCTTGCTGGCCACCGCACGAGAGTCGTTGCGGAGGCACATGTCCATCGGTTTGATCAGGAGGCGATGCAATGCGCGTCCATACCATACAAGGGTTTTTTTCGGCACTGTTTCTTTTTGCTGCCTGCGATGCGCTGGCGCAGGATCCCGAAATCGAGTCGCTGCGGACGGCGATCGACGAGTTGCGGACAGACTACGAGTCCCGCATAACGGAGCTGGAACGCAGACTTGCCGTAGCCGAACAGAACGCGAGTCAGGCAAACTATGCATCACAGCAGACTGCAGCCACCGCGGCCCCTGTCAGCACAGCGACCTCATCCGCCAGTTCCGCATTCAATCCCGCCATTGGCGTGATATTCGAGGGATTCGCCTGGAATGACGGGAGCGATCCCGAGCCGTACGTGATCCCCGGTTTTCCCCTGGGCGGTGAAGCCGGGTCGATCCAGCAGGGACTGTCTATTGGCGAGACGGAAATCAATATCAGCGCGAATGTCGACGACAAATTCACTGCCTGGCTGACAACGCCGCTGGTCATCGAAGATGGCGAGGCCCGCATCGAAATCGAGGAAGCCTGGATCGAGACGACGGCCCTGGCCGGCGGATTCGCCATCAAATTCGGTCGCTTTTTCTCCGGTATCGGTTATCTCAATAGCAGACACGCGCACACCTGGGATTTTGCGGATCAACCTTTGCCGTATCAGGCATTCCTCGGCAATCAGTATCTTGATGATGGTGTACAGGCACGTTGGGTTGCCCCGACCGACTTATACGTGGAGTTCGGCGCCGAGATCATGCAGGGCAGCCGCTATCCGGCTGCCGGTTCGGGCAACTCGGGCGTCGGCGTATACAGCTTGTTTGCGAATGTTGGCGGTGATATCGGAGCAAGCAGTAGCTGGCTTGCCGGACTGTCCTACCTCGATGCCGCAGCGGTCGACCGGCCCTCCGGTGCCGCAGACGATCCGTTCGTCTTCAACGGCGATTCGAAGCTGGCGAGTGCCCACTTTGTTTGGAAGTGGGCGCCTAACGGTAACTGGAAGCAAAGGAACTTCGTATTTCAGAGCGAATTCCTCTGGCGCACCGAAGACGGTGAATACGCATTGTCCGGCTCTTTGCCAACACCCTACTTAAACGATCAGCGCGGCTGGTACCTGCAGGCGATCTACCAGCCGGTTCCACGCTGGCGGGTTGGCGGGCGCATCGACGGCTTGTCGTCCGATGATCCGGGGCCTCTTTACGATGGTACGTTGCTTGCCGCCCCCGCCGGAGATCCGCTGCGCTACAGCTTCATGGCCGACTGGTCCAACAGCGAGTTCAGTCGCCTGCGCCTGCAGTTCACGCGCGACGAGGCCGGCATTGAAGACGACTATGAATGGGGCCTGCAATATATCCACAGTATCGGCGCGCATGGCGCGCACGCGTTCTAGGAGCACCAATATCATCATGAAACAGATTCCGACAACGCTGATGCTGATAATGCTGCCGCTGGTGGCGGTGGCCGATCTCAGAATATTCGCCTGTGAACCCGAATGGGACGCACTCGCAGAGGAGATCGGGCAGGCACACGTCAATAGCAGCAGTGCGACGAATGCATTGCAGGACCCACACTACATTCAGGCCCGACCCAGCCTGATTGCCAGAGTGCGGCAGGCCGATCTTGTCATTTGCAGTGGCGCGCAACTCGAAATCGGCTGGCTGCCACTGCTGTTGCAGAAGGCGAACAACCGTAACGTCATGCCCGGCACTCCAGGTTATCTGGATGCGAGCAGTTTGGTTGTGCGCCTGGAAGCGACCGGCAACGTCGATCGTTCACAGGGCGACATTCATCCGCTGGGCAATCCGCATGTTCAGACCGACCCGCACAATATTCTGCATATCGCGAAGGCGCTGGGCGAGCGCATGGCGAAACTGGACTCCGACAACGCGACCATCTACGAATCGGGACTGGCAGATTTCAGCGAGAGATGGGGCAAAGCGATTGCGGGCTGGGAAGCCAGGGCGGAAGTGCTCAGGGGTAATCGCGCAATCACTCATCACAAATCCTGGGTATATCTCCTGCGCTGGCTCGGGATCGAAGATGTTGCCAATCTCGAACCGATAGCGGGTTTGCCGCCGACCGCTACACATCTGAGCAAGCTCGTATCGGAGTTCCGGGAGGGCGGAGCCGACTTCATCATTCGTTCGCCCTATCAGGATGAACGTCCATCCGAGTGGTTGTCGGAACGAACGGGTATTGCTGCCATCCTGCTACCACTGACAGTTGGCGGCACGGAGGAGGCAGTGGATCTGTTCGCGTTTTTTGACGACATTATTGATCGCCTTCTGGGAATAACGTGAACATGACTGAGCTACTAGACTGGACGATCATCGGCCCGGCCCTGGCGGCAGGGATACTGATTCTAAGTACGCACGTCCCGCTCGGACAGGAGGTATTGAAGCGCGGCATTATTTTCATCGATCTGGCGGTAGCGCAAGTCGCGGGGCTCGGCGTAATCGCTGCACACGGCATGAACTGGGACCCGAACGGGTTCGAGGTTCAGGTCGCGGCGGTCAGCGCGGCATTAATTGCGGCTGTGGGGTTGAACTGGACGGAAAAGCGCTGGCCGGAAATTCAGGAACCACTGATCGGCACGTTGTTTATTCTCGCGGCGACAGGCGGCATTTTGCTGCTCGCCGGCAATCCGCACGGGAGCGAGCATCTGAAGGAACTGCTGGTTGGACAGATACTCTGGTCGACCTGGGAGTCGCTGTTACCAGTGGCTATCCTTTATGCCGTGGTACTCCTGATCTGGTTCAGGTTCCGTGACCGACTTGGCGCGTTAGGTTTCTACGTTACGTTCGCGATCGTGGTAACTGCCTCGGTACAAATTGTTGGCATTTACCTTTTGTTTGCGAGCCTCATTATCCCGGCACTGGCAACGTCCCGGCTACGGCGCGGTAATCGGCTCGTGCTCGGCTATGTTATCGGCGGATGTTCCTATTTCGTCGGGATAGTGTTGTCGGCAGTGTTCGATCAGCCGACCGGCGCCATCACGGTCTGGACGATGGCGGCGATCGCGCTGGTTGCCGGCTTCGCACTCTCGGAAAAGCGCGGCGCCTGAGTCCGATTGGACCCGGAAGAGAGGACAGTATTTCGCCCACTAATCCTTATAGCCTACTCCGCACTTGACAGCGATGCGTAATATGCCGCCAGATTGGCAATATCCTCGTCACTAAGCATTGGCATGATCATGCCCATCATCGGATCGGGGTTTTCCCCGCTTTTGTATGCCTGCATGGCGCTGATAAAAGCTTCACCGTCCATACCTGCAATGGCAGGATTCTCGGCCATTCCTTCCCCATTCATTCCATGGCAGCCGGCACAACTCGCGGATTTTTCCTTGCCTGCAGCGGCATCGCCGTCCGCATACACCGGACCCGCAGCCAATAGGCCACTGACAATCACTAACTGCCAAACTAAATAATGCTTCATCAAATTTCTCCTGCTATTCCGATATGCCGATTGCGAATTCCCGGCGTTGTCCACCAGGCTTATACTCCACCGCAAATTTACTACAAATACGTAATTACCGCTGGAGTTCCAGCGATCTTCCGCAGACGAGTACCGGGGACTGATTCGTTTTTCCTTTTCCGGATATCATTGCAAATTCGGGTCATGCAGGGCCAGGACATTTTCCGGGTATGAAGATCTCCAAATATTCTGTGCCGAATCCTCAGGGCAAAGGCCTCATTGGTCTGTTGCTGGACTGGGAATACACGCGGCCCAGAGGGGCCGTAGCCAAGGCATCGCCGCAATTGCTTGCAGATTACTTCACTTCGATGCTGGTGCTGTCCGCGGCTTTCAAATTCAAGCCGGTCCCCGGTCGGAATTACTACCTGTACTGGATAGACGATGAGTGGTCTCTCAGCCTGATCGCACCTGCGGAGTGGAGTGCCGAAAGGCGACGGGGCTACGTCGGGAAATGCGTATTGCACCGGGATATGACCTGGACTATCAATTTATCTACTGCGCTTGGCGAGCCTGACCCTGCCATGGACGCGATCGCCCGCTTTCACGACGCATTTGTCGAGAAATTGCAGTCCGAAGTGCCGTTAGAGAACAAGCTGCCAAGTTATGTGGCCGAGCTGCCTTATTATCAGCGGCTGTTCGCCAGCGCCCTGAGCCGCTCGCTGAAAGCGTCGATGACACTGGGCGGGCAGTTATCGATTAAATCCAGCGACTGGTTGCAGCAACTGCCGCGGCGTCCGCTGCGCCTGTTGCGTCCCGACAGGAAAGATAAGTAGGGAATACGCGGGTCGGAGCCATCATCAATCAACTACCAAGGTGGATGTTTATGCTCACAATTCATCACCTGGAAAACTCCCGCTCGCAACGAATCCTCTGGTTGCTAGAGGAACTGGGCATCGATTACGAAATCAAGCGCTACGATCGCGACAAAAAGACCAACCTGGCTTACAGGTACTGATTGCACTACGGCGAGCGCACGTATGTGCCACTGATGATCCCGTCTCTGATCATGCATCGGATGGAGACAGCGCCGATGCCGATCTTCATCAAGCCGCTAGCCACGGGATTTGTCGCCATGGTGCGGGCTGGCTACTCAGCCTTCGCGTTAGTTCGATCGCGTTTGCAAAGATCATGCTTGCCAGAGCGTCCAGAAGCCGATCAGCACAAATCCGAGACCGGCCGCATAAGAAAGATATTTCGGATCGATGTACTGCGATATCAGTGCTCCGCCGACCACAGCAATCCCGGTCGCCAGCATCAGTGCCAGGGACGCACCGACAAAAACGGTGGTCAGACTGACGGAATCTTTGGTTGCAAACAGCAATGTTGCCAGTTGTGTCTTGTCGCCGAGCTCAGCCAGAAATACCGTGCCGAATACGATCGCCAGTGTCTTGATATCCATATTTTGCATTACTCGTTTGCGAAGAGACCACAGTTTCGCAGTAATACTACGCATGGGAAATAAGTAACGCCAACGGCGCACGGCCTTTTTGCATGAGGCAAGAAGAATTCGGGGACAGATTGAACCTTTACTGACGCGCGGAGCACCTACTTGGTAATTGGGCACAAAGCAATCGGCAGCGATGATTGTGAAAAACGCGTTGAAATCCTCTGTTCGGAAAGTGTTGCCTCTGGCTTTGGTTGCTGGTCTGTCAACTGCTTGCGGCGGTGACGGTAGCTCCAGCGGCACAGCACCGTCCCTCGCGTTCGGTGCGAATTTCTCGGAGATCCAGTCAAACGTATTTACGCCGACCTGCGCGATATCAGGGTGCCATTTCGGAGCGGGGGCGCCACAGGGGCTGCGGCTCGATAGCGCGAATAGTTTCGCGATGCTGGTAGGTGTGCCCAGTTCCGAAGTTCCGGCAGTCCTGCGCGTCGCTGCAGGCAATCCGAACAGCAGCTACCTGATCCAGAAACTGGAAGGCCGCGCGGCCATCGGCGCGCAAATGCCATTAGGTGGTCCGGAGCTTGCACAAGCGACCATAGACATAATCCGCCAATGGATTACCGATGGCGCTATCGACGACAGGGCATCAACTACTAACCCGATTCGCACGACTTCGCTCTCGCCCTTGCCCGACACCATACTGACTGCAGCGCCGGCCCGGATAATCGCGATGTTTGATCGACAGCTCGATGTGTCCACCGTCAATGCCAACACGTTTATTCTCCGGGGGAGCGGCGGCGATGGGACCTTCAGCGACGGCAATGAAGTACCGATCACCGCAGCGGCAATCACGACCCCGGGCACCAACCCCACGAGTGCGACGATTAGTCTGAGCGGTGTCGCGTTGGCGGATGACACTTACCAGGTGAATCTGTTGGGCAGCGGACCGTCGATGATTCTCGACCTCAATGCGAACGCACTCGATGGCGAGTTTTCCGGCGCCTTCCCGTCCGGTAACAGCACCCAGGGCGGCAACTTCGTAGCGACATTCGTGGTCACCACGTTGGCAGTCACAACACTCGATGATATCCAGGAGAACGTATTTGCGGGGTCCACGGAATGATGCATAACCATAGCAACCTGACCACCAGCCTGCGCATCGCAGCGCTGCTTTTTATTGTGGTTCTGATGCACGACGAAGCCACGGCTGAACCCTACCTTGCCGTCACCAAGGGCATGCATTGCTCTTCCTGTCACAGCCACCCCGCTGGCGGTGGCAAACGCAACGTTTACGGCAATGTTTTCGCGCAATCGGAATTGCCGGCACGCCACTTGGGTGGTAATGACAACGATTTGTGGACTGGCGAGATCGTGAAGTGGTTGTCGGTAGGCGCCGACCTGCGTGCGAGTTATAGCTATGTGGATGTG
>Ga0255052_10002784_pt1 | contig 12427 bp, 12 predicted proteins | sample JV7_2_21_MG_FD_188632 | JGI IMG/M metagenome (GOLD analysis project Ga0255052, IMG submission 188632) | Seawater microbial communities from Jervis Inlet, British Columbia, Canada - JV7_2_21 | ecosystem: Environmental > Aquatic > Marine > Inlet | place: Canada: British Columbia | collected... | reverse complement strand
TGCCTCGAAGGAACTTAACCTCGTGCGAGCGCTGAAAGATTATCAGGCTCCTTTCGAAGTGGTAGGGGGATACAGGCTCATAGATGACGGAGAGCGGCCTGAAGCAACCGTCATGCTTATCGCTGGCGGGCAGGAGATGCACGAAGCTGACGTGGGTGTGGGTCCAGTGGATGCCCTTGCAAATGTGCTGAAAAAATCACTTGGGCGTCTCTTCCCGAAGCTTAAAACCGTTAAACTCATGGACTACGGTGCCAAAGTGATCCAGGGTACAACAGGAACCTCCGCCTCTGTCGAAGTATCTATTGTCTTTTCCGACGGTGAGAGGGTGTGGAGCGTCTCATCCTCTTCGGACAACATCAACTACGCCTCTTTCCAGGCTCTGCTGGATGGTTACGAGTATGCCATCCACTTCCAGACAAAGGGCAAGAAGAAATAGTTGAAAGTGACAAACGATACTAAAGCCCTCTCAAGAATTGTAACCCACGACGACCTGGACGGGGTTGTCAGCGCGGCCCTTGTGTCCTCAGTAACGGGAATCGGCTCCTTCTTTTTTACCGGTCCGGTATCTATACAGAGAAGAGAGACAGAGACAACTGAAGGTGACGTCGTGTGCGACCTGCCCTGTCCCGTGCGGTTCGGTATGTGGTTCGATCACCACGCTGGCAATTTGGAGGACATCAGGCTCCGGGGCATTGAGATCGACTCCATCCCCGGCCGGTTCGACCTGGCTCCGTCGTGTTCACGGGTTATTTTCGATCATTTTTCTGGTGTACATGAATTTCCCCACTTCATGGCTGAAACAGTTGCGGGTACGGACAGGGTGGATTCCTTCGATTACAAGACCATGGAGGAGTGGCGTGAACCCTTACCGGAAAGACTCCTTGCCGATTCGCTCTTTGCCGCCTTTGGTAACGCGGCCGCGTCCAGAAAATACCTGAAGCACATGGTTCTGCTTCTTCGCGACGGGTCGATGGATGAGGCTCTTTCGGATGAGACAGTAAAATCATTTGTGGACAAATACCAGGGTCTGGAGAGCCGCAGTCTGTCTCTGGTTGAGAATGGCTCCAGTTTTCATCCGGACGATAGCGACAAAGAGGTGATCATAGTTGATCTTACAGCACACAACAGGAAGCCGGGGATCATAAGGAATACTGCTTTCATACTCTATCCTGACGCCCTTGCCGTCCTCCTCGTTCAGAACCTCTTTTCAAGGGGCCAGAAGACCACTAACCTTTCTTTTTCCATGTCGCTGTCGTTCCTGATGAACGCCAGGGAGCATTCCAAGGACATAGGCGAGATCATGCGTGAGTTGAACATCGGCGACGGTCATCCGGGTGCAGGGGCCGGTCAGATACATTGCGCCGGCAAGAATGAAATGCTCAAGGTGAAGGAAAAGACTGTAGAACAGATCATCAAACAGTGGTATGAGTTTGGTTGAGTTTTAGTACCTCCTCTCCCCTGGCGGGAGAGGACCGAGGTGAGGGGGGAGTCAACTGGGTTTGTATTCAGGGCAGGAAGCAGAAGGCAAGAGGCAGTAGGGTGTCCAGCCTTCGCCTGGAGTCATTGCGAGTCACGCCTGCCACGCCAGAGGCTTAGTTGATCTTGGACCTTGGATTTAATTATAACGTTGAACGTTAAACATTGAACGTTGAACGCCGGCCGTAAGACGGCCGGCTGGAGAAACCCATGGCTGAAACTGAGCAAGAAGAGTTTGAAGTACAGGTAAAGGAAGTGCCGTCCCTTACGGCGGCGGCGGTTGAATACACCGGGCCCTATGAGGACATCGGCAAGGTCCTTGTGGATCTCTTTAAATGGGTCCTGATTCACAGGGGCAGGGTCGCAACGTATCCGATGGCTGTGTTTCCCTCTGCGGCCGACAGGAAACCCGGGGAGAATAACGTCTTTGAGGTGTGCATTCCCCTGGAGGTTGATTCAGGGGTGACCGGCGACAAGGAAGTGAAAATAAAGGGGTTTGACACGTTGACGGTGGCTGCTGCCCGCCATGAGGGGCCACACAGCAAGATAGGCGAGACCTACGGGAAGCTCCTGTCCTGGATAGAGGAGAGCGGCTACGGGACAGTCGGGCCGTGCAGAGAGGTCTACCTGACAAATCCTACCCAGTTCGCCGAGGATGACCTGCTGACGGAAGTGCAGGTTGTAGTAATTGATAAACGGCATTAAGCTACTTCGAGGCCGTTTATCGAGTTCCACGTTCCATGTTCCATGTTCCAGGTTAAGTAAATTATCAAGTGCCGTTACATGGAACTTGGAGCTTGGAAGTTGGAACCGGGCTTAATATTTGACAGTAGAAACCTAAAGTGATAGATAATCACCCTCTTTGGACGCCGGGGAATAAATAGAGCCCCGGATTTGTTGTGGTGGGCGTAGCTCAACTGGTTAGAGCGCTGGACTGTGGCTCCAGAGGCTGAGGGTTCAAGTCCCTCCGTTCACCCCAGAATATTTCCGGGCCTTAAGACGGCCCGTTTGTTTTTGAATGTTTTTCCGCGCCCGTAGCTCAGCTGGATAGAGCGTCGGCCTTCGAAGCCGCAGGTCGCAGGTTCAAATCCTGCCGGGCGCTCCAAGTTTTGGACCACAGAGTCATCCTGCCTGCCCTGAGCGTTACTCATTAGCCGAAGGGCCGGGCGCTCCAGTAGTGCAGTGCGAAGTCGAAGTGCGTAGTGCGTAGAAAAACAACGGCTTTGCTTAATAATAAATCAACCTGGATTTGCCACCTTGACTAGGAAATACAAAACCAGCGGGCCGCTAGCTCAACTGGCAGAGCAACGGACTCTTAATCCGTAGGTTCGGGGTTCGATTCCCTGGCGGCTCACCACACAAACAAAATGCCTCCCAATTGGGAGGCATTTTTGTTTGTGTCCGTAGTGACCGCAGACCCTGAGCAAGCGGTTCTATGGGCTATTTTGTCTTAGCGCGCCGAACGGGTGGCGGCTCACCAATAAAATCAAGGGGTTACGTCATTTTGGCGTAATCCCTTGTTGCGTTTTTCTATCCTATTTCTATTGCTCAAGGTGTTTTTAAGCATCTTTCTCATATCGTGAGGCCTCAAATAGAGGCAAGTCCAAAGCTGTAATTTACCAACATTCAAGGTGGACCTTTTACTAGGGACTGGTCAGACTCAGACATCCTAAAGTAAGATAGATGGCAGACGATACGAAAAGGTGGTGGCCATCACCAGATCAAAACGGACTGAAAATCCTCGTGTCGGCGGTTCAATTCCGTCCCTCGGCACCAGCAAAATCAAGGGGTTACGAGATTCATCGTAACCCCTTTTTTTCATTTGTGACCAAATCGTGACCATCTTGATGTTTTTGGACCTACAATCAACAATAAGTCTTACATTCGTAATCAGTAGGTCGGCGGTTCAAGTCCGATTCCCGGCTCCAGTAAAATCAGGGGTTGACACTTTGGGCAACCAAATGACTGGGCCCCACTTCCCAATATTTATGAAGTAATAGATTGATTACTTAATATATGCCATGTATCCTACCAATCGGGCTGTTTGTGGATAGCCCGGCTTTGTGCGCGTATCGAATGGGGGTAGATATGCTCAGCCGAATAATTCGCGTCTTTATTTGCGTCTGTATCCTTTTTATCCTTTTTCCCACCTCTTCCGGTCTTACAGACACACGCCCTGTCAAGGTCGGCGTCGCTGAGAACCCTCCCATCGCTTTTCGGGATGCAAATGGAAAGTTCCGTGGATTTTCGGTTGAGGTTCTGGAGTTCATTGCAGCAAAAGAAGGCTGGAATATTGAATATGTATTTGGAACCTTGAAGGAGTGTCTCAAGAGGCTTGATAATGGCGAAATCGATGTTCAGGTCTACATCGCATACTCTGAGAAAAGGGCGTTGATATATGACTATACCCAAGAATCCTTATTAACCAACTGGGGCGCAGTATATACTTGGCCTGGTAGTGGTATCGTAAACATTATCGATATTAATGGTAAACGGGTGGCGGTGTTGGGAAAATCCATCCATGTGACGGCCTTTGAAGAACTGACTGATTCTTTTGGCCTTGTATTTGAGAAAATTGAAATAAACAACCCCGCTGAGGGGTTTAAGCTTGCCAGCGACAAGAGTGTTGACGCTGTGATCACTCACAGGCTATTCGGGCTAAGAAGTGCAAAACAGTTTAATCTTGAAAAAACACAAATTATTTTTAACCCGATAGAAATCCGTTATGCGATGCCAAAAGGAAAAAATGCCGACCTTATTGTGGCCATAGATAAACACCTCAAAATATTAAAATCAGATAAACAATCGATATTTTATCAGTTATTTAACTCTGCATTTAAACTTGAAACCCCTATTCGATCAATGCCCAAATGGATCTATTGGGCTTTGGGGCTGTCCTTCTTCGTTATCATCCTTCTATTTGTTTTAAACAGAACTTTAAACCGTCTTGTTATAGAAAGAACAAAGTCGCTGCATGCAGAAAAGGTGCGACGGAACCTCGAAAAGCAGCTTCAGCATTCCCAGAAGTTGGAGAGTCTGGGTGTCCTTGCTGGCGGCATAGCTCATGATTTTAACAACCTTCTCATGGGTATTATGGGTAATGTTGGCATGGCGAGAATGAAAATGTCCCCTGAAGCGCCGAGCTATATACACATCGATCGGATAGAAACCGCCGCTGAGCGTGCTGCAGACCTGACCAATCAGATGCTTGCGTATTCTGGTAAAGGTAAGTTTGTTGTAAATGTCATCAACCTGACCACTGTTTTAAAGGAAATGAGCCATCTACTCCAGGTTACTACAGGTAAGAATGTTGTTTTAAAATATGATCTGGATAAAGACCTTCCGGTTATTGAGGCTGACCCATCCCAGCTCCACCAGATCCTGATGAACCTGTTAACTAACGCTTCAGATTCTTTAGGTGGCAAGAGCGGTGATGTAATTGTAAGTACCGGGGTTGAAGTATGCGATAAGGCCTGTCTTTCTGAATTTCAGTTTGGAGATGAACTGTCCGAAGGTAAATATGTCTACCTTGAAGTCTCTGACACCGGCAGTGGGATGGATGATAAGACCATAGAACGTATCTTTGATCCTTTCTTCAGTACCAAAGAGGGAGGTCGTGGTCTGGGATTATCAGCTGTCATCGGGATCGTTCAGGGACATAAAGGAGCCATTAAGGTAATTTCGGAGCCTGGCCGTGGCACAACGTTCAAGTTACTCTTCCCCGCCAGCGAAAAAACTGCTGAGGAGATAGTTGAGGAGAGGTTGGCCCTTGGTGATTATAGAGGTGAAGGAACCATACTGGTTGTAGACGATGAAGAGGGTGTTAGAGATATTGCTGCTTCTATCCTGGATGAGTTCGGTTTTGAAGTTCTACTTGCCAGGGATGGAGAGGAAGCACTGGAGCTTTTCAAGGAGAGGGCTGACGAGATATCTCTGGTTCTTCTGGACCTAAGCATGCCGGGTATGGGAGGTATCGAGGCCTTCCGACATCTCAAACAGCATTGGGATGATGTTAAGGTGATCCTTTCATCAGGTTATACAGAAGAAGATGCGATAAGTAGCTTCACTGGTCAAGGTCTTGCTGATTTTATCCAGAAACCCTACAAACCTGAAGAACTCATATCCAAAGTCAGGAAAGTGCTTGAGGTGTGAGGGAAGGTCAGGTATCTGGTTGCATCGCGTATACCGCACCTACAAATAACTAATCAGTAGGTCGGCGATTGAAGTCCGCTTCCCGGGTCCATAAAAACAAGGGGTTACAAAATTTAATGTGACCCCTTTTTCCTCCCTTAATCCTTTAGCCTTGAACCTTTTCTTCCCTTCCCGGCCTGACCCCCTCGATCCCTCTTGAATGTCAGGTTTTTTTGCTGGCCTCGTATTTTTTTTGATTTTCTGCGTTCGGCGGATAGAGTCCGGGCAACTCTGCACCCTTTTTAACCTCATCCATGACCCAGTTTTCGAACTGCTCCTGTTCCACTGCGAGATCTACGATTTCATCGACCAGGGCGGCCGGAACAACCACTACACCATCTTGATCGGCCACGATGACATCGTCAGGAAGGATTGCTACCCCACCACAGCCAACAGGCTGCTGCCAATCTACAAAAGTCAGTCCGGCAACAGAAGGCGGAGCCGCAGTCCCGCCTGCCCACACCGGAAGACCGGTCGATAACACGCCGGCCAGGTCGCGTACCACACCATCGCTCACCAGGGCGGAGACTCCCCTCTTGGCCATTCGGGCACACAGGATGTCGCCCCAGAATCCTGCGTCTTTGACACCGTTTGCATCCACAACCGCTATGCATCCTACAGGCATCTGCTCGATAGCAGCGCGAGTCGATTTTGGTGAACTCCATGATTCGGGTGTGGCCAGGTCCTCACGAGTGGGAATGAAGCGCATCGTGAATGCTCGGCCGACGATACGTGGCATGCCGGGGGAAAGTGGAAAAGCTCCTCGTATCCAGACGTTGCGAAGGCCTTTCTTTAAAAGAATGGTCGTCAGAGTGGCTGTGGTGACGTTAGTCAGGGCCTTGAATACCTGATCGTCTCCAGGCGATTTCATGGGCGGTCTCCTTTCGTGTCCACCTTGGTATAAACGGGGTCAGGGCGGGAAATTGTCAATTCCTGACATCTGCAACAGGTGTGTTACTAAATTCCCGCCGCCCCCTCCAACTTTTACTGATGTTTGGGGGGGGTTACGCTCCCCGAAGTCTCTCCAGAGAATTAACTCTGCCTGTTATAGACTGCCCTTTAAAAGGTAGTTTTATGTTCTCTGGGAAAAATATATACTAAGTTCGTAGGTCTTTACTAGCCTATAACTCCAATAACAGCATTTCAAGGGGATATAATAGCGATGCCTCAACTTGAGAGTTTGAGGGGTCAGGCCGGGAAATTGACAATATCCCTGACTACAGTAAGTTAATCTTACATTCTCGATCATAGATAGCCATTTTCCTGGACCTTGGCAGGTCAGCGATAGGCAAAATCAGCTATATTACCAATTTACCATGTCAATAATTGTTAAATTCCCGGCCTGACCCCTTTTTCCTCTTGGTTTGATGTATCAACAAGGCTTAGGTATCTCACAGGATTATACTGAGGCGATTAAGTGGTATCGCAAGGCTGCTGAACAAGGATATGCTAGCGCCCAGAACAACCTTGGCGTCATACATCAAAAGGGAATGGGTGTGCTTCAGGATTTTGAGGAGGCGGTCAAGTGGTATCGCAAGGCTGCCGACCAGGGTGTAGCCGGAGCCCAGAGCAACCTATCCCTTATGTACATATTTGGAATGGGTGTCCCGCAAGATTTTGTGCAAGCCTATATGTGGATAAATCTTGCTGCTACTACGGGTGATCAGAGGGCAATTGATGCGAGAGGAATAATTGCCAAGGATATGACTCCCTCACAGATTGAAGAAGCTCAGAAATTAACTCAGGAGTGGTGGGCGAAGCATAACAAGTAGTGGGAGTGTTGAAAGTTATGAGGCGAGAGAGATGATAAATGCTGAGTTTTTTTAAAAAGAAGTGGAAGACAAAATCTGTTGTCCATGCAGAGCAACTTAAGGATGCATCGGATGCTTTTAAACAGCACAATTATTCTGAAGCCTTGCGCATTTGGAAATCATTGGCCGACCAAGGTGTTGATGAAGCTCAGCATAACCTCGGCGCAAGTTATAGTCTGGGAACGGGCATACATCAGAATTATGATGAGGCAGTCAAATGGTATAGAAAGGCTGCTGACCAAGGTCTTGCTGAGGCACAGCATAACCTCGGATACATTTTTTATGAGGGAGAGGGTGTGCCCCAGGATTATGCTGAGGCAGTCAAGTGGTACCGCAAGTCGGCAGAGCAGGGATTTGCCGACGCACAATTAGACCTCGGTTTTATGTACGACAACGGCCAAGGCGTATCCCAGGACTATGTGGAAGCCTTTAAGTGGTACCGCAAGTCGGCAGAACAGGGGGATGCCAGGGCACAAGTAAATATCGGGTATATGTACTTCAATGGCCAAGGCGTATCCCAGGACTATATGGAAGCCTTGAAGTGGTACCGCAAGTCAGCTGAGCAGGGACTTCACGGGGCACAATTCAATCTTGGCTCTATGTACGAATATGGCGAAGGTGTTCCACAAGACTATGCCAAGGCCATCAAGTGGTACAAGAAGGCGGCAGAACAGGGATTAGCTGAGGCCCAGTATAGCCTTGGTGTTATGTACATTTTTGGCAAAGGTGTTCCACAGGACTATGCAGAAGCCGTAAAATGGTACAAGAAAGCAGCTGAACAGGGAAACGCCGAGGCCCAGTTTAACCTCGGCATTATGTACGAAAATGGCGACGGAGTTCCAGAGGACGATACTAAGGCTTTCAAATGGTACAAGAAGGCAGCTGAACAGGGAAACGCTGAACACCAGTTTAACTTTGGTGTTATGTACCATAATGGAGGAGTTGTTCCACAAGACTATGCTGAGGCCATCAGGTGGTACAAGAAGGCCGCCGCACAGGGAGACACCGCTGCTCAGCATAACCTTGGCATTATGTTCTATGAAGGCGAAGGTGTTCCACAGGACTATGCAGAAGGTTTCAAATGGTTCCAGAAGGCAGCTGAACAGGGAGATGCCCACTCTCAGCATATGCTTGGCGTTCTGTACGAAAATGGCGAAGGTGTTCCACAGGACTATGTATCAGCATACTTTTGGTTCAACATAAGTGGAGACAAAGGAGTTGCAGAGGCGCAAAACGATAAAGATGTTCTTGCTGACTTAATGACACCTGCTCAAATTGAAGAAGCTGAAAAACTAATAAAAAAGGGAGTTATAAGACACTGAAGTGAATTCCTGTATCAGTGTACCTTGGCATGAATCAAGGGTTTGAAATCAGAATATCCACGGAACTACATGCATGAACAGGGGGGTACGGGGCCCCTCAGAGGGGACTTTGGGCTGATTCTGACCCTATCCCTCCCTGGGAATGGAGGAGAAGTAAATGACACCTAAGGACCAGGATTCAACTACTAAAACTTTATATGTTCGTTTGCTTAACGAGGGAGTTGAGGTTTACCGTCCCACTCAGGCTGTTCCAGTTGGTGATGGGATTTATAAGTTACTTCCGACACCCGATTATGATCCAACTGATGAGGAGTGGGAGTTCACCCCAGGTTCAACAGTGAGGGGTATCTTGCGAAGTTTACTTGGTGAGGTAGAGGGAGAGCTTGGTGAAGAAGCGGTGCTAGTAGCAAAGGAGTATATCCCTAAATAATATCCAGAGGTGGGCAAGAAATATCACAGGGATGCGTGTAGGTATTTGAGGAGGAGTAGGATTCCGATAAGGTTGGGGAGGCAAGGTTCGGGAGCCTGGTAGAGGTACTAGAGCCGAAAGGTTTGAGGAAGGAGTTCATGGAAACCGCTGAAATTTTGTTCAGACTCTACAGTTGAAAATGGAGGATTATTGGTCACTGGTTGACACACACTAACGTATAAAAAGGAGGGAATCATGACTGATGAAATCAGGAAGTACGATCAAGAGTTTTCTGATAAAGGATTCTGGGACAAAGTTCTGAAATTTGCAAAAACAGCCGGAAAGGAAGTTATAGAAAAAGCTCTCTTGCTCTACTATGCGCTAGACAATCCTGAACTTCCAGCATGGGCTAAAAGCACCATTTATGGTGCTCTTGGCTATTTTATATTCCCTTTAGATGCTATTCCGGATGTAACACCTGTCGTCGGATATGCGGATGATCTTGGTGTGCTGACAGTAGCGATAGCAGCAGTGGCTCTATATATTGACAAAACTGTAAAGGATAAAGCAAACGCAAAACTTATTGATTGGTTTGGTGAGTGAGATTGCTCGTCAGGCTCTAAGCTTCCAAATGGGCGATCCTTTAATTGCAACATTTATTGTAGAGCAAAGGTTCGATCCCGCAGAATTTGTGTGTGACTTTGTGTGGGACTTTTCGTGTAAAACTAGCAAAAGTTGCTTAAAACTGCCAAAAATGTAACAGATGTGTTTCCTTTGTTTTCAAGAACTTACCGAGTATTTAAGGAGTTAGGAAGCCCGGCAGTTCTGACTCTTAATCCGCTTGGCCCTGAGCCTGCCGAAGGGCAGGTTCAGGGTTCGATGGTGGGTGGCGGCTGTAACTCCTGCCACCTCGATGGTGCCAGGAATTACTATTTAAGGTGCTTCTTGATAAACTTGGAAGGTTTAATAATCTTAAGGCCCTTGAAACCATCCATATCTAACAGGTGCTTGTCACCGCTGATAATGACTTTGGCCTTCGATGCAAGAGCACAGGCGATAAACTTGTCATCATCAGGATCAGCGCTGATTTGTTTGTCGGAGAGTGGAACTGTTACGATCTCGGCGCCGGCAAGCAGCAGTTCCAGGATCGGTTCTTTTTCAACGGGAGAGTATCGTTTTTCGAGACGATGCAGGACTTCGAAATACTCCTCAAATATCTCAGCTGACAAGACGAGCAGAATCTTGCTATCATGCCATGCCTCTAACACCTGTCCTGGCACCCCGGCAAAGAATATCCCGGAAACAAAAACGTTCGTATCCAGCACAACCTTCATTCGACCTTGCGGACCTCTGCGATGACTTCATCAATAGTTGCCCGTGTGAGCCCCGCTTCTTTAGCTTGCCGCCTGGCTTTGGAGATAACCTCATCGAACGTATCCAGTGTCGGTGGCGAAATAGTCTTCAGGATCACAACATCACCTTCCGCAACTACCACAAATTGAGTTCCGGTTTCAAGATTGAGGGTCTTGCGGATGGACTCGGGTATAACAACCTGTCCCTTGGAGGACATTTTTGTCGTCGCAACCGTTTTCATAACGCCTCCTTCCTGTTCTTACTAGTAAGAATACCTTAATTTTGTTTCTGACTCAACTCATTTTTTGCATTACAAAAGGCCTCGGAGGCTGACCTTGCCCTTTAATTTTTTTATGATTCAGGTTTTTGTTAATTGTTCAAACTTGGGGTCAGGACATGAATTGTGGCATGCCTACCGCACGCAATCTTCCGAGTCCACCTTGGGACAGTCCTCCATCTCGCAGCAGGTCTCACATACCCTCTTGAATACGCGCAGGCCCGTAAGATCAACACCTGGGGAAAGGTAATCCTCTTTTGGGGGTTCAACACGCAGGAGGTCCGTGCTCAGATACTTCTTGTTGTCATCCGCAAACACGGTCACCACTGTGGCGTCCATGCCCTGATCCAGAAGCACCTTCAATGCGCCGAGGAAGTTGGCACCGGAGGAGATACCCACTGCAAGCCCCAGGCCGGCCAGCTTCTGGGCCATGAGGATGGAATCGCCGTCCGAAACCTTTACAATACCGTCCAGTTCCTCCAGGTTAACTATGGATGGGATAAACTCATCCGAGATACCCTGGATGCGGTGATTTCCCACCTTGTGTCCGGTTGAGAGTGTAGGGGATTCGGCCGGTTCCAGCGGGTGAGCTTTCACGGTCCGGTTCATGTGCCGAAGATATTTTCCCACACCCATAATGGTTCCACCGGTACCGACGCCCGCGATGAAGACGTCCGGCTCCCTCCCGACGAGTTTCAACTGGGCCCAGATCTCCGGACCAGTGGTCTTCTCGTGGGCCTCTATGTTAGCCTGGTTTGCGAACTGGCTCGGCAGGAAGACGTTGTCCTGTTCCTGGGCGATCTGCTCGGAAAGGGTTATGGATCCGGCGAATCCTCCTTGCTCCCTGGTTACCGGCATGACAGTTGCTCCCATACTACGGATAAGCTCCACCCTTTCGCGGCTCATCCAGTCGGGCATGAGAATCATAACATCGTGGCCCAGCGCCCGGCCGATGGCTGCGAAGGAGATGCCCGTGTTGCCGCTTGTAGCCTCAACGATCACGTACCCTGGTTTTATCTCACCTGTTTCATAGGCTCTTTTCAGGATGTGAAGCGCCATGCGGTCCTTGATGCTGCCCGTCATGTTCAAGGATTCGAACTTGGCAAATATGCTCCCACTTTTACCGTTGCATGTAAAATCTATCTCAAGCAGCGGGGTGTTGCCGATAAGCCTGCCCAGCCCCTGGAACTTTTGCATTAGTGGATCTTCCATTTTGTTCCTCTTTTGTTGACGTAATTTAGAAATACCTTAATAGTTCTAGGGGAAACAGGGTCGTAGCGTCAACATAAAGCTATAAGTGCCTGAGTATGCATTATGATGTAATATCCATTATGCATACTCTGACACCCATCAGGCGATCAGCGAACAAGTGGTGTCAGAGTACCTTCTGCGCATCTCTTTCAAGATAACAAATAACGTGCTGAGCCAGCGAATTAGCGTAGATAGCCAATCGGATACTGTCCTCATTAAGGTCCTGGAGATCAACGACTCGGATCACATCAGCGAGGTTCTCCTGCTCAGGGAGCAATTCCGTCAGAAGATTGGGTAATTTCTCGAAAAACCGGGTATCCATGTAGTTCTCTTCCCG
>Ga0255052_10002783_pt1 | contig 12429 bp, 12 predicted proteins | sample JV7_2_21_MG_FD_188632 | JGI IMG/M metagenome (GOLD analysis project Ga0255052, IMG submission 188632) | Seawater microbial communities from Jervis Inlet, British Columbia, Canada - JV7_2_21 | ecosystem: Environmental > Aquatic > Marine > Inlet | place: Canada: British Columbia | collected... | reverse complement strand
GCACGCTTCGCTCTTGCGAGCAGCGACTGAGTTGCCTCCGTGCCAATTTCCAATCGTGCCGATATTTCCTTCACCGAATGACCCTCAACGTATTTCCATTCCAGAACATTGCCGTATTTGGCGGGCAGCCTGTCGAGGGCAACCTGAATCAGGCGCAATGCCTCGACTCGCTGGTAGTGCCTCTCGGGGCTGTCTGCAAGTGGTGCCTGGAAGGAATCGACCGCTGCCTGAATCTCGGGAAAGTCCTCGACCAATACGATGTGATCCCTGTACCGACCCTGACGGCCAAGCCAGTCGCTGATCTCATTGCGGCATATGGCGCACAGCCACGTGAACAGCGCCGACTCGGCACGAAACGTATGCATTTTTCGGACGGCACGACTCAGAGTGATCTGCACGACCTCTCTCGCACCCTCCGGATCGTCACTCAGCCGCACAATGGCGAACCGATAGAGTCTCGCGAAGTTGTCCTCAAAAAAACGATCAAAGGCTCTCTGGTCACCTGCAAGTAACTGTTTTACAAGCCTTTTGTCATCAAGATATACCGGCATAGCGTCCATTCTCCCAGCACCTGCCAAATTAGACGGCCAGCGGCGGAAAAACCGGTCGCGACGGGTGCTGGTTTCAGGGATATGCGGTCATTCTACGCCCGGAACGGGCGCAAAACGGTGGTGCAGGTAGCGGGAGGCGCCTGCCAGGGCAGGCTCCTGCTAGCGTTTCATAGCTTCGAAGAACTGGGCATTCGTCTTTGTGTCCTGCATTTTGTTAAGTAGGAACTCGACGGCAGCGAGTTCGTCCATTGGATGCAGAACCTTGCGCAATACCCACATCTTCTGCAGTTCTTCAGGAACGGTCAGCAATTCTTCCTTACGAGTACCGGAACGATTGATATGGATCGCCGGGAACACACGTTTCTCTGAAATACGGCGATCCAGGTGGATCTCCATGTTGCCCGTACCCTTGAACTCTTCGTAGATGACTTCGTCCATCTTCGATCCCGTGTCGACAAGTGCCGTCGCCAGAATCGTCAGGCTGCCGCCCTCTTCGATGTTACGTGCAGCGCCAAAGAATCTCTTTGGTCGGTGCAAAGCGTTCGCATCCACACCGCCAGTGAGTACCTTGCCCGATGAAGGAACAACGGTGTTATAGGCACGTGCCAGTCGTGTAATCGAATCGAGAAGAATAACCACGTCGCGCTTGTGCTCGACAAGACGCTTCGCCTTCTCGATGACCATTTCAGCGACCTGAACGTGGCGACTTGCCGGTTCATCAAAGGTCGACGATACAACTTCACCACGCACCGTGCGCTCCATCTCGGTGACCTCTTCGGGCCGCTCATCGATCAGCAGCACGATGAGGTCGACGTCGGGCGAGTTTGAACAGATCGCCGATGCGATATTTTGCAACAGCATGGTCTTTCCCGCCTTCGGCGGCGAGACGATCAGTCCACGCTGACCTTTACCGATAGGCGCGACCATATCAATGATGCGAGCAGTCAAGTCTTCGGTACTGCCATTACCCCGTTCAAGCGGCAGGCGCTGTGTCGGGAACAACGGCGTCAGGTTTTCAAAAAGAACCTTGCTGCGGGCGTTTTCAGGTGAATCGTGATTGATCTGCCCGACTTTAAGGAGCGCAAAATAGCGCTCACCGTCTTTCGGCGGACGGATCAGTCCAGAGACCGTATCGCCCGTGCGCAATGCAAAGCGCCGGATCTGGCTTGGACTGACGTAGATATCGTCAGGGCCGGCCAGATACGATCCATCGGACGAACGCAGAAACCCGAATCCATCCTGCAGGATTTCGAGTACGCCGTCCCCGTAGATGTCCTCGCCGAGCTTGGCATGCGCCTTGAGGATGGAAAAGATCATGTCCTGCTTGCGCTGCCGTGCGAGGCCCTCGAGACCAAGGGACTCGCCGAGACCGACCAGATCAGCGGCCGGCCGGCTCTTGAGCTCGGTCAGATTCATAATGTTCTTGGTCTGCTCGAGCTGTTCGGGCGTAATTACCTCGAGATTGCCGTCATCATCCGGATATTCGCCTTGTGGCGGCCGGCGACGTCTACGTCGATTGGGGTTGCCCTTGCTCTTGTTGCCTGACTTTTGCGGCCGGCTTTTAATTTGATTACCCAAGTACCCTCTCACAGATTAGTGTCCAGGAATTCCGTCAGCTGCGATTTCGACATCGCACCCAGTTTTTGTGCCTGTACGGCACCGTCCTTAAATAGCATGAGCGTCGGAATGCTGCGGATGCCGAACTTTTGCGCAATGTTCGGACTTTCATCGACGTTCAGTTTTACGACTGACAATTTGTCGCCGTACTCACCGGCCGCTTCCTCAAGAATCGGCGCAATCATTTTGCAGGGACCGCACCACTCTGCCCAGAAATCCACCAGGGCGGGCTTGTCAGAATTCAATACATCAGCTTCAAAACTGCTGTCATTGGTGTGCACGATATTGTCGCTCACCGGCTACTTCCTCCACATGAAAAAATGGTCTATTTGGATGTTGGTTTGCCCGTTGCCGACATAATGGCGAACGAACACTACAAAATGGATGACGCTGCCCGATACTTCAGGCAATATGTCGCAGCTTTGTTGCCAACTAATCTCGGCTTCTTTGATGAATCGATGATTGCGAAACTGGCGGGTGCGACGATTGTCGCGTCGGTATTACGCCAATTTGACCGCTTCACGAGCCATTTTGCAAGCTTTATATGCACTTTTTGCGGCCTCCCTAATTATGGCAGATAGCCATCTGAGCGACCTCAGGTTTGACACCCTTGCACTGCAGGACAGCGTGCGGGCAGGCATTCGTGATGCCGGTTTCGAGTTCTGTACGCCGATTCAGGCAACCACTCTGCCTATCGCGCTCGAGCCACGTGATGTAGCGGGTCAGGCCCAGACTGGTACCGGCAAGACCGCCGCATTCCTCGTCGCGACTTTCGAGAAATTGCTCGCCTCTGAGCCGGCTGCCGCAGAGAAGAAGCAGCCGCGTGCCTTCATGCTCGCGCCAACGCGCGAACTCGCCGTGCAAATCGCCAATGATGCAGAGCAACTTGGAAAACACACCGGTTTCAAAGTAGGCCTCGCCTACGGCGGCATCGACTACGAGAAGCAACGACGCATAATTGAGGAAGGCATCGATCTCCTGATCGGCACGCCGGGCCGCATCATCGACTATTTCAAGCAGGGCGTTTTTTCGCTGAACCAGGTGGAAGTAGCGGTGTTGGACGAGGCTGATCGCATGTTTGATCTTGGCTTTATCAAGGACATTCGCTATTTGCTGAGAAGGCTGCCACCGCCCGACAAGCGGCTGAATATGTTGTTTTCGGCGACGCTGTCGCAGCGTGTCATGGAACTCGCCTACGAACACATGAACGAGCCTGAGCTCATTCGTATCGAACCCGACAAGGTGACGGTCGACCGTGTGCGCCAGGCGATCTTCTTCCCGTCGAACGAAGACAAGATGCCCTTGCTCGTTGGCCTCATTCGAGAAATGGGCGCGGGTCGAATCATGGTATTCGTCAACATGAAGCGCGAGGCTGAGCGCGTTGAGGCGTATCTTGAGGCAAATGCCGTTCACGCCAAGGCGATATCCGGCGACGTACCGCAAAAAAAGCGTCTGCGCATGTTAATGGAATTTCAACGTGGCGAATTGCAGGTACTCATCGGCACCGATGTCGCCTCACGCGGGCTGCACATTCCCGATGTGCAGTACATTATCAACTACGACCTGCCTCAGGATTCTGAAGACTATGTGCATCGCATTGGACGCACAGCACGCGCCGGTGCGGCAGGTGATGCGATCAGTTTTGGCTGCGAAACCTATGCCGTGTCATTGCCGGACATCGAGGACTTCATCGGACACAAGATTCCCGTCGCCAAGTATGACCCGGACATCCTTCCTGAACTGATCAAACCGAAGCGAAAACCACGAAGCCAGTCCGGCCCGCGCGGACGCCAGGGCGGCAGCAAAGGCGGATCGCGGCGCCGGCCTCCGAGACGATAGTACAGGGCCGAGAAGATCCTGACGGGATCGCAACCAGCATGTCTGTTGTCGAAATGGCTCGCTGCGCTGCGCTTTACTTCCGACAACAGACATCCTGTCCGCGACCCTCCTAGAGCAGGTCGGCGACACCCTCGATACTCGTAAATTCGCCATTTTCGCGCATGGGTTCCGATGTATCCGGACGGGTGATCGACACGAGCATTTCGATTCCATACTCCGCCGCGCTGTGTAATACCGGCTCCGTATCGTCGACGAACATGGTTGTAGCCGGGTCAAAGCGTTCCGCTTCCTGCAGCGCATGCCAGAACTCCTGGCGCTCCTTCGCATGGCCGTAGATATGCGAGCTGTGTAAACCGTCGAAGTAACTCGAAAAGCCCAACGTGTCGTCCTTAAGATGGAGCGTATCCGGATGAGAATTCGTAACGAGCAGGATTTTGATGTCGGTCTGCCGTATGGCCTCGAGAAAGGCTCTCGCACCCGGCAGGTATTCGATGCGGTCATGAACCTCATGATGCAGCTCAAGAACATCGAAACCGAGTCGCTCACTCCAATGATCGAGGCAATACCATTCAAGATCGCCCTGTATCGATGCGTACTTTGCGAGCAGGCGCTCGCGGGCGGTCTCGTATTCCAGACTGTTGTGCTCCGCATATCGGCTGACTACGAGCTCTTTCCATACATAGTTATCGAACGCGAGGTCCAGTATGGTGCCGTCCATGTCAAGCATCAGCGTGTTGCAGCGATTAATCGCAGTTTTGGGATCGAATGTCACTGCTTTATACTTCGCGCCCCATACTCACGTCTGGATGCTCAAATGAACCTCAAGGAACTGATGAACCCGATCGTCGATCTTGCTGTCGATGCGGGCAAGGCAATCCTCGAAGTCTACGCTACCGATTTCGACGTTCAAAGCAAAGGTGACGCGTCGCCGCTTACGCAGGCCGACCTTGCATCGCACCGCCTGATCGTAGCGGGACTCGAAGCGCTGACTCCGGATATCCCGATCATCTCGGAAGAAGAGGGCCTGCCGTCATTTGAGGAACGGGGTCAATGGCGGCGCTACTGGCTTATCGACCCGCTGGATGGCACCAAGGAATTCGTCAATCGCAACGGCGAATTCACGGTCAATATCGCCTTGATTGAATCAAACCGGTCGATTTTCGGGGTCGTGCATGTCCCCGTACAGGACAAGACCTACATCGGCTGCGAGGGTCACGGCGCCGAGCTCCGCGACGGAGGGTCGGCAATCGCTATTCGCGTCGCCGACTCGAGCGAACAGCCTGTCCGTATCGTCGGCAGTCGATCTCACCGCGGTTCGAGTCTCGACGCATTCCTCGAGAAAGTCGGCGCTTCGGACATGCTGCCGATGGGCAGTTCCTTGAAATTTTGCGTCGTCGCCGAAGGCCGCGCGGACATCTACCCGCGCCTTGGACCGACCTCAGAGTGGGACACCGCAGCGGCCCAGGCCGTCGTCGAGCAGGCCGGTGGAAAGGTCCTTGAACTTGACGGTAGGCCATTGTCATATAACGCAAAATCGGACATTCTGAACCCGTGGTTTATTGTCATCGGTCCGACCGACCGTGACTGGCTGGCACTACTGGCGAGCGACGCGTAGCATGAGTGGCAATGACCGATAAAGTCGATACTGAATCCTTCAAGAACCTCGACAGACTGCGCGAACTGCGGGTCAGTCATCGGGATCTCGACTACCTGATCGACCGTTTGCAGCATGACCCGATGGTTGATCAGCTTCGCATCCGTCGTCTGAAGAAACGCAAGCTCCTGATCAAGGACATGATAACGGCGCTCGAGAGCGAGTTGATACCTGATCTGGATGCTTAGTTAGCGCCGGCGATCAGGGTGTTGCTCATCTCCATGGCTCGCTGCGCTGCGCTTTACTTGCGATGAGCAACACCCTGATCGCCGGCGTCCACTTTGGGACCGATTTGGGTATCACCTCGCCCTCTCGCTAACTCGACCTGGCGTTGGCGCTCCCGCAGCCTTACTTCCTTTTCTGGATCAAGGTCGAGAAGACGGTGGAACGAAGCGACCTTCATCCGTTCGCCTGATCTTCAGGCACGGTTAGTGACAAGATACTGTGGCGAATCTCTTCACCCAGAACGAGTCGGGCGTCAGCGCCGATACCGACGACGTCTTCATCGAATTCAAGCAATCCATCGCCATTGCGCCTTAACACTTCCTGCTCCTGCAGCTTACGAATGAAATCGTGGAACAGCGCTTTATTAAAGAAGTCCGGTGAATGCAATCCGTAAATCATCGACAGGCGTTCCGCACTCATCTGACACATGCGCTCCAGGCGGATGCGGGACAGCGATCCCGAACCATGTTGCACGAGAATAGCGATCACGAGATAGAAGCGCTGCAACATTGGAACCATCGCGTGGCCCAGCATCATCAACTGATATGCCTTCGCCGAGCCGGCCCGTGGACGTTCGAGTACGGTTTTTCGCTTGCCGCGCGACAGTAATTCGAGTTCGACCAGCGTCTTGATAGCCGTGGTGGTGACATTGTCTATTTCGTCATCGTCCCACTTCAGACGCAGCTCCTTGCGCATAAACGGGTAGATCAGGCCGATAAGGCGTTGCAACTCCGCGTGCTCCAGCCGTCGACCCTGGATAAAACAACAGGCCACAGTTGCCGGTACGGCAAGCAAATGAAGAATGTTGTTACGGAAGTAGGTCATGAGTACTGCGGTGCTCTCAGTCATGTGAATCACATCACCCATCGGGTGAGACGTTCGGCTTATGACGTCCAGCTGCTCACCGTGAGCGATAATCTCGTCAGGGCTCCATTCAGGCAGGGTAACTGAATCCGAGTAACTGAAACGCCTTAACAGGTCCAGGCTGAGCTGCAGCTGCGATCGCAGTTCTTCGGCGCCGACCTTTTGTCTTGGGGTAGCGAGAAGCACGTAGGCAAGCAGACTTATGGGAGTTACCGCAGCAGCCGAGTTGATCCCGGTCATAATCTCCTGGCCGAGCTCATCGATGACCTGGTTAAGCCAGGTCGGGCGTTCGCCATTTCCTGTCGACGACTCTCGCCAGTCCGGACGCAATCTGTCGAGCAGCAAATCGAGTTCAACGGGCTCGCCGATATTGACGTACACACGGCCGAAGTTCTCACGCAACGCCTTTATCGAGCGAATTATCCCGAAGAGCGACTCCTTCTTTTTCTCGGCTCCGCCAAGTTCGTTTATGAACGAATCGCCTTCGATCAGCTTTTCGTAGCCAAAGTAGAACGGCACGAATACGACCGGCCGCTTCGGGTCCTGGATGTAGGAATTGACGGTCATCGCGAGCAGACCGCCTTTCGGTGTCAGCAATCGACCCGTGCGACTGCGCCCGCCTTCAACGAAATACTCAATCGAATAGCCGCGCACGAGGATCTGATACACGTAGGCTTCAAAAACGGTCGCATACAGGCGATTGCCTTTGAAACTGCGTCGCAGGAAAAACGCGCCGCCACGACGCAGAATCGGGCCGACGAACGGCATATTGAGATTGATACCTGCCGCAATGTGCGGTGGTTGCAGCCCTTCCTCGTAGCATATATAGCTTAGCAACAAGTAGTCGAAGTGGCTGCGATGGCACGGTGCGTAGACGATGACCTTCTCTTTTGCGACATCGCGTAAACGCTCAAGATTATTGAGCTCGATACCGTCATAAATTCGGTTCCATAGCCACCTGAGAATCCGGAGAATTATTCGAATCGTCGGATAAGAAATGTCTGCTGCAATCTCGAGAACATACTCATGCACTTTGCGTTCGGCCGCTTCGCGCTTCTCGGGGTCATCGCCAGCCTCAACCTCAATCGCACGTCTGACGCTTGGGGCCAGTAACACTTGTTTGGCCAATGTGCGGCGATTCGACAGGTCCGGTCCGACTGTCGCCGCGCGACGCTGACGGAAATGCACCCGTAAAACACGGGACACTTTGCGAAACGCGACAGGCGCTGCAACACCTTCCTGAACAATGGAGCTCAATGCGAGCGCACTGCTGAAGCGCAGCAGTGTATTGCGACCATGCAGTAACGTTGCAAAGAGTTTTCGCGTACGACCTGCAACAGCCCAGTTCTCCGCGAACAACAACTTGAACAGCGAGCGTTCCTTGTCGGGAGAACGTCCCCAGTAGATAGCAACTGGAATTAACAACAGATCTGCACAGTTGTTTTCGGCCGCATCGACAAGATGACGCAGGCGGCGTGAACCGGTTGTGGACGGGTGGCGAAAAAAGATCCCGCTCAGGGGTCGCAGCACCACATAGCGCCGCGAAAATCGCGTGCCGCAGAACTTAAAGGACTGGTTCGGTGACGGCAGTCCGCTTAGTGCGGAAGCGCGCTCCAGCGCAAGCAGGTCTGCCAGCCCACCTGTCTCCAGCACGTAACAGATTGCCGCGTCGCTATCTGTGATAAATTCGGCTGGTGATTCTGGCCGGATCGCTGGCCGCGCCCAAATAGCAAACAGCTTTCCGGCCAGCCAATAGAGTGGCCGGAAAACGAGTCCCGCAATGTTCATCGGATGCTAGTCGTTGACCGCCTCTTCGATCGCTTCCTCGGTGTCTTCAGCCGCTTCCATCAATACGTCGCCAACTTCCTCAGCCTTGTCGAGCGCGTCGTTCATTGCGTCGGCAGCGCCTTCCTCTATTGCTTCGGACGTCTCTTCGACAACATCCTCGACAACCTCTTCGACGACCTCAACGACGTCCTCTACCTCATCAGCGACCTGATCCATTTTCGAATCATCCGAGCCACCACAGCCGGCGAAGGCGAGCGCTGTCAATATAAATAGAAATCTCATGGCATTCCTCCTGTTGGTCTTCCTCTCACGAGCCGATCTTTACAATAAATCGACTCAAATAATAGTTGATCTCCTCGATATTTTCGGTCAATCGATGATCGCCATCGAGCAGATGTAACTCTGCATTGCATGATTTCGCGAAGCGAATGCTGTTCTCGACCGGGACAACATCGTCTCGCCAACCATGCACTATACAGAACGGCATGCCCGGTGGGCCTGGCGTCAAGTCCTCATAGCCCGGCATGTAATAGGCAGGCGCCAGAACGAACAGACCGGCAGCTCCAAGCCGCCCCGCCGCCGCGGTTGCGACATGCCCGCCCATGCTCGAACCCACGAGCACGAGCGCCTCATTAATGTCGTTGCACCTGTCGATCAGCCTTTTCACACGTTCTGTCGGATCGGCAATGCCCTGGTAGTCGATGCTGTCAGTATCGCACCCAAGCCCCTTGGCCGTATCGGCCATGGCCTGAATCTTGGTGCCCCAGGGGCCGCTCTCCTGGCCGTGCGAGAAGATCACCATCGTCATATCAGTATTCCGTCTCCAGTGTCACAGAGTTCCTCGATCCGGCGCACGAGCAACCAGTCTCTGTCCTGACCCCACGCCACAAAATCACCGAGTCGGATCGTAGGAACACCCCACGAGCCGGCATCCATCATCGCCTCGCGGTTGTCTTCAACTGCCGTGCGCCACGCGTCATCCTCCATCGCTGCCACGACATCGGGCCAGAACAAGCCGCTGCGTCCGGTCGCCTTGCGCATACCCTTGTCGGTCGCGACATCGACGCCGCGAGCCCATATCGCCTCACCCGCATTCAGCAAGAAATCGCGTTCGCGTTTCTCTCCCTGCGCATAGAAAAACACGGACAGGCATCGTTCGACGCCCTTGCCAATCGGATCAGCGAACTTGCCGAACGGAATCCCCAGACGTTGCGCCTCACGACTCGTGTCTTTCGCTATATATACCAGCTTCGGTTTCGGCACCTGCATGCCGCGCATGACCATCGGCAATACGGGCCGCACGTTCAATTGCAACCCAAACGAGTCTGCAATTGCAAACATGCGCTTGAGTGACAGGTACGAGTACGGGCTGCGAAACGAGTAGAAGAGTTCGAGCGGTGGCAACTCCTTTGCGGTACTTGGCGGCGCAACAGGTAAGGTCACCTGCATCACCTGCTGAACGGACGCCAGCCTTGCACGTGAAGTCGACTCACGACGCACACCCAGAGCATCGAGCCGCGCCACCAGGTAATGCAGCCGATCGACCCCCCAATACCACTCACCTTCGTAATACAGTGTGGCACTGTTGTAGTGACCCAAGCTGATCAGCTGCTTCTGATTCTCTACGAGAAGGCGATCCCCTTTGCCCGTTAACTCGGCACCACTAATGCGCCTTGCCACCCCTTCGGAGTCGCCGCGCCAGTAGAGTGATATTGATTCGAGTAATTCGTCGTCAAAGTCCGGACCGCCGTGCAATCCCGCAAGGCTATCGATCAGTGCGCGACGATGTTCGACCGGCGGCGCCTTTCCGTTGTCGAGAAAGGGCAAGCCAAGTTCGGCAGCCAGTTGAGCGCAATCTTTTTCGGCATACACGGCCAGCATGTCGGCGCGTGGTCTATAGGCTTCACTCCCACGCGCCTGTGTCAGGAAGTAACGCAGCCCTATCTCGTAGGTCTCGGCCAGGTCGGGCAGATATTGTGCGAGCAGATAGGAATACGGATCGTCCAGCTCAAGAAACACTGAGACGACATGTGGTCGACGCATGATCTGGCGGCGCGTTTCGGCTATCGATCGTCTTGCCGTCTGCGCTTTCTTGCTAACCAGCACATTGACGAGGTGGGAGCGCAGTTTTCGACGAATGCTCACTCTTCATCCCACACTGCTGACGGCTTCCACAACAACTCGTCCAGATCAGGTTGCCAGCGGTACTTCTGCATATCGACACGTCCCGCAATGACTGCAACGTCCTCCATCATAAGGCGTTTGCTCTGTTCTTGATACGGACGACTGCCTTTCTCAAATGCGATTTTTCCCGACACCTGCAGCACGCGATGCCAGGGCACATCGTGACCATCAGGCAAGTGCCGCAGCGCGTATCCGACCTGCCGCGCACCACGCGGAACACCTGCGATTTCGGCGATCTGGCCATAGCTGGCCACGAAGCCTCTCGGTATATCGCGAATCGTGTCCCAGATTCGGTGCATGCGGGCGATGCGATCCATGGGCAGTTCTCTCAACCAAACCCGAGACGCGCCTGAATCTCGCGCTTGGCATCCAGCAATACGGTATCGCGGTCGAGTGTGTCAAGAATCTGTTTGACGACTTGCTTCGGACCGCCCTCACCCCACGATTTTCCTTCGCTAAGGTATTCGCCTGCCACCTGCCCGACCACGTAGGTGCTGTAATAGGCAATCGCACCTTGCGCGCCTGCCGTGACGATGGTCGACAATCCTGCGGTACCCACTTTGAGCGCAGTGGAGACGAAGTGCAGCGCCCACACGGTCCCCATCAATGCAGCCGATTCTGCCATGATGACTTTCACAAGCGATCCTGCCTCTTTCTGGCTGAGAGGCAGATCGTAGACACGCGACAGATGCACGACCATGCCGATGTCGATGAAGGCAGCAGCAAACAGATCAGCCACCGGTATTGGATTGAACGCGACCGCGATACCCTTGCCAACGCAGTATGTCCGAACCAGCTTGTCCCCAAGTTCGCGTCGCGCGGCCAGAATGCGGCGACCGACCTGATCACTCAGGTCAGAGGCAAACAGGCTGGCGTTGAGCGCCGCCAGCGTCTTGCCTTCTGCGTCGAGAATCTCCCAAAGCCTCAGTCGCAATACGTCGACGTCGGGGCTGCGTTGGCGAACGCTTTCCGACTCGAAACCGCGTTCGTCCACGGACACTATTGTCTGCGGTCTCGGCTGTGCTGCCACCGCCAGTATCTGCTCCGCATCGACGATGCCATCGGTCTTATCGCGGATGGACTGCAGCAGCGTGTCCCTCTCGTCTGCTGTAAACAGGTCACCTTTGTTGAGTACGATGACCACAGGACGGCCCTGTGCAAGCAGCGTCTTCAGCGCTTTTAATTCGGTATCTGTGATGTCGCTGTCGAGTACGAAGATGACGAGGTCCGAACGACCGGCAACCTCACGCGCCATCGCCTCGCGGTCTTCGCCCCCTGCCTCATCCAACCCGGGCGTATCAATGAGAAAGACACCGCCCGCATCGACTTCATTCCAGGCTTGCATTGATGACTGCCTCGTTTCGCCGTGCAATGGACTGACTGAGAAAGCCTCTTCGCCTATCAGGGCGTTCAACAACGAGGATTTGCCCGTGCTGACACGGCCGAAGACGGCCAGATGCAGGTACCCGTGCTCGAGTTTGTCGAGCATCGCTTCAACGGCATCGTAATCATGGGAAAGCGACTCGCGGACTCCGGCCGGCAGACGCGCGTCGTCGATCAACTCGCGCAAGCTTTCGCGCGCGAGTGCCAGATGACCTGAACCGTCGTCCGATCCGGTTTCAGTATCAGCCCTGTTTTTCGTCCAGGGCCATTTGGGCAACGCGGCGAACGCCCGCTTCAATATGTTCACTGATGCCGTCCTCGAAT
>Ga0255052_10002782_pt1 | contig 12430 bp, 13 predicted proteins | sample JV7_2_21_MG_FD_188632 | JGI IMG/M metagenome (GOLD analysis project Ga0255052, IMG submission 188632) | Seawater microbial communities from Jervis Inlet, British Columbia, Canada - JV7_2_21 | ecosystem: Environmental > Aquatic > Marine > Inlet | place: Canada: British Columbia | collected... | reverse complement strand
ATAATTTCGATGCCTCTCACCATCGTGCCGGACGAATACGCCTGCGCGATCTGATTGCCGTCCATCTGCGCTTCGATACGCAGGTGGCCCTCAATGCGGGTGATCGGATCGACAACGACTCTTGCGTTCATGCGTTAGCCTCCTCGAGGTTTTCGGCAACCAGCTCCAGGAGGCTCTCTGCCGTGTATTTCCAGTCGTAGTGGCTCTGGCAGTCGTCGAAATTCTGCCGGCAATTCGAACAACTCGACAACAGCGTGTCTGCCTCTGTGGCTTCGACCTGCTCCATCTTCAGCTTGAAAACCTTGTAACGCAGTTTGTCGGCACGAAGTATCGTGACGACACCGCCGCCACCACCGCAGCACCAGTTGTAGTCGCCACCGCCCGGCATCTCGCGATAATCGGTGCAGAGATGCTTGAGGACGTCGCGCGGCGCCTGGGTGGCGCCGCCGCGTCGTGATATCTGGCAGGGATCGTGGAAGGTCACAGATTTGTCGACCTTTTTCACTTTCAGCTTTCCGGAGTTCAGTGAGTCAGCGAGGTACTCGGAGATGTGCTGCACCTTGAATGGCAATGGCTTGCCGTAAATATTCGCGCCCATCCAGCGCAACGCCATATAGGCGTGACCACACTCGGGTAGCAATACCAACTTCGCACCGACCTTGATGGCCGCGTCGATGATGCGCATGCTGGTGTTTTTCTGCCATTCTACGTTGCCAGACATCATGCCGAAGTTCGTCGCCTCGAAGCCGTCCGTGCGGAATGTCCAGCTTTCTCGTGCGGCGTTGAGTATCTTCGCCGTCGCCGCCATCGCATCCGGGTACTTCTGAATCTCGATGGATGAGATGACGGCAAGCACGTCGGCTTGCTCTTCGTCAATGTTGATGGTGACTTCGTGCTCGTCCTCCATCCACTCCAGTCGTTCCTCGAACAGTTTCGGCGTGACGCCCAATGGGCTGCCGTCGACTTCGGCACGTTCGGCAACGGCGTGCAATTCATGCGGTACCAGTCCTGCCTCGAACATGCCGTTGCGGGCCATTGCGACAAGAGAAGCAATGTCGATGCCCATTGGGCAGATCAGCGAGCAGCGCCCACACACGGTGCAGCTGTCATAGATCAGGTGCTGCCACTCCTGCAGCTGTTCGGCCGTGACTTTCTTTTTCAGCCCCAACAAGCGGTAGATGAGTGCAAACGGGCCGACCTCACGTTTGTAAGCCTGTTTGAACGGCTCGAGTTTCCAGATCGGTGTGTACTTCGGGTCACCCGTTGCTACGTAGTAGTGACAGGCATCGGCGCACATACCGCAATGGATACAACTGTCGAGATAAACGGCGGCAGTCGAGCCGAAATCTTTGGCGAAATTCGCCATCGCTTTCTGCACGCGCTCCTCGTCACTCAGGTCGCCCTGTTTGTCGTAGCGGATCTCCGGTTCTTTGATGCTGAGACGCTTGCTCTCGAGATCGAATTGGTTGCTGCTCATGTCCTGGCCCCCCTGCGCTCGAGAATTGCGCCCGTGGTGCCGCGTGAAACAATCAACAGGAAAGCATGTGAGAGCTTGCTGAACGGTATCCATATAAGCAGCAATGCGACACTGAGGATGTGTATTGCCAGCAATGTTTCCCACCGGACGCCGAAGCGAATCGGCATGATCAGTCCGGTAATGACGGGCAACAGCGTCACCAACCAACTGAAGTAGTCATCGAAATTGGAGATTAGCCGCAATACTGGATGTGTCATTCGTCGTATGAGTATCGCAACTCCTACGCCAACGGTGATGACGCCGACGAAGAAAATCACGTTGTTGGGCAGTCCCGGCCAATCGATGCCAATCAGGCCTTTGAAAAAGACGATATGCGGGATGAACAAAAATACCGTGACGAATAACCCGATGTGCAAGGTATAACCCATGAATCTTGCGTGCTTTGTCGCTTCCCTGAACACGGGTGCCGTAAAGGCCCGATTCCAGATCACTTTCAGGGCACCACGTATCTTGCGTCCATTTCTGCGTTCGGAGAAATCGCGCTTCTTCTGCAGCCACAAGATTCCGAGGAGACGCCACAGCGATCCGATGATAAATATGTAGACCGCGACCTGCAGGGCCGGCCCACGTGCAAACTCCAGGAGATTCATTTCAACCCTCCTTCATCGTTTTTTTCCGGCGCGCGCGCGACATAGCCGCTGCCGTTGCGCCAAGCACTACGCCTGCGGCCGCGGCGCCGGCGAGTGCCTTTCCACTGCCGATATCGCCGGTCGAGACTGCGTTGTAGAAGCCACCCTTATCCCAGAAGCCGGGCTCGGAGCATCCGAGACACGGGTGTCCGGCCTCGATCGGGAAGCTCGTTCCGTCGTTCCATTTCATCGTGGCGCAGGCGTTGTACGTGATTGGGCCTTTGCAGCCGAGTTTGAACAGGCACCAGCCCTTGCGCGCGCCTTCGTCGTCGAAGGTCTCGGCGAACTTACCCTGATCGTAGAACGGCCGCCGGTAACAACGGTCGTGTATGGTCTGGCCGAAGAACGCCATCGGCCGCCCGTGACGATCAAGTTCAGGCAGCTGGCCGAAGGTCAGGTATTGCGCCAGTACAGCGGTAATAACCATCGGAATGGGCGGGCAGCCGGGTACGTTGATAACGGGCTTGTCCTTGATCAGGTCCCTGACCGATACGGCGCCTGTCGGGTTCGGATTGGCGCCCGGAATACCGCCGAACGCGGCACAACTGCCGATTGCGACGACGGCTGCCGCACCTTCGACAGTTTCCATGAGCATGTCGTAGTTGCTCATCCCGGCAATCGTCGAGAATCCCGGATTGCCTAGTGGAATCGAGCCATCGACCAGGACGAGATAATTACCGTTGTTCTCTTCCATGGCTGCGTGCCGCGCCGCTTCTGCGGCCTCGCCAGCGGCTGCCTGCAAGGTGTGATGGTAGTCAAGCGATATGGTGTCGAAGATCAGGCCTTCGAGTGTGGGTGAGGACGAGCGCGTTAACGACTCGGTGCAACCCGTGCACTCCTGGAACGACAGCCAGATGACCGATGGTCTTCGTGTCTGCTCGAGTGCGTTGGCTAGTCTCGGCACCATGGCCGGTGGCAGTGCGAGCAGCGAGGCTGTCGCCGAACAATACTTGAGAAAACCTCGTCGCGAAACGCCCCGCGCCTGAAGGATATCTCCCAGGGTCGGTATGTCTTTCACTTGCCTGTCTCCTTCTGTCTAGTTGGGCCGGGGTTCGTTGTCAGCCCCGTTTTCATTGCCGGGTCCCGCTCTCTCCAGGTTGTCGCCCAGCTGCGCGCGTCCCGCACCGATGTCGGCGTCCTGTGACATCAGGATTTCAGGTGCGCGCGTGATTTCGATGTAGCGACCAACGATGTCGCCTTCGGTGTTGCGGTGTTCGAGCCACCAGACTCCTGGATACGCCGTCTCCCGGATAATGCTTTGGCCCAGTGCGTTGAGTTCGGCGGTGAGTTCGCCGATGCCAAGGCGTTCCTCGAGCTGATCCAGTTCACCGGGCCCGAACGGCAGACTCGCCAGGTCGATGACGGTTGCTTCGTCGTCTTCGAGCAAGCGGTCGAGCGCGTGAACGACCTCGTGCAACAGGGGCTCGACATTGCCGCGGGTGTAGGGAATGGGCGAGCTGATCGGTTCGATGTTGCTCATGCTGCTGTCTCCTCACTGGAGGGGTGTCGCCAGTCACGGACCAGGTCGCGAATGTGGTTGGCTGCGTCGGGGATGGCGGCGGCAACCTTTTCGGTGGGTTCGGTGCCCCAGTCCATTTGTTCGGGTTCGATGCCGACCAGCGCCCTGTTCGGGGGCAGGTCGTTGCACAGTCGGAGCGCATCGAGAATATCTGACAGGCCGAGTTCGTGAACGCTGCCATGATGATTGCGCAGGTGCGCATCCATCTCCTCGCCCTGCAGTACCGTGATCGTGCCGGGGGGCTTGCCGAGACGCATGGCGTCCACAGCGACGAGTCCATCGAGGTTGGATAACCGGTCCATCATCGCGAGGCCGACGGTGCCGGCATCGAGACACTCGACGTCTTCGCCGGAATGATGGGACTCGAAATGCTGGAGCGCATGAATACCGACCCCATCGTCCTGGAGCAAGTTATTACCTATCCCCACCACCGCGATCGAAATCAAGCGGATGCCCCAACATTATGGTTTATTAGAAGAAACTAATGCGTGTGCTACGGTAGGCCAATACTGGTTTCTACCGATATAGACGAAAGGATGACGCAGTGATGGTGACCTGAGCTGTGGGAGCTCGCTCCAGCGAGCGATTGAGACCGCTATCGCGCGCTGGGGCGCGCTCCCACAGGATCTACTCGCTGCTGCTCAAGTATTGCGCGTAAGCGCTGACGTACTTGGCGGCATTGTCCGCCGAAATGAGGACGGCCTTGCCCGTCTTTGACGTATCGCCATGCAGCGCCGCATGTAGTACAGCGCCGGTCGTAGGGCCGACCATGATGCCGTCTTTGCGGGCAACTTCGATGCCTGCGTTGAATGCGTCTTCGTCAGTAACGGAAACGAGGTCATCGAGCAGGTTGGGGTCGAGGATTTTCGGATAATGCTCGTCGGGCAACCCCGTAATTCGCTTCAAACCTGACAGCTGGTGATATCGGTTCGCCGGTTCGACGCCGATGATGCGGATTTCCGGGTTCATTTCCTTCAGGTAGCGGCCGACGCCGCTGATCGTCCCGCCCGTACCGATGCCGGCATAGAAGCTGTCGATCTCTCCCCCGGTTTGTCTCCAGATTTCGGGGCCGGTGCCTCGGTAATGCGCCTCGACGTTGAGTTCGTTTTCGTACTGGTTCGGGCTGACGTACTTGCCGCCGAACGCCGCGCTTTCGACCATGCTCTTGACGACACCGCGTGCGCCTTCAGTCGGGAATAGCGGGCAGAGCTCGTCTTCGACCTCGATCAGTTCCGCGCCGAGGAAGCGCAACAGCGCCTTCTTCGCCTCGGGCGTGCCTTCGGGAACAGCAATCTCGATTGGTGTGTTGCGCGCATTGGCCATCGCGGCCAGCGCGATACCGGTATTGCCGGCAGACGGTTCGACGAGTGCCTGGTTTTCGTCGAGCTGCAGTCCGTTCAGCATGTAGAGTGCGGTCCGATCCTTGATCGAACCAAATGGATTCATGCCCTCGAGTTTCAGCAGAACCTCGAAACCGTCGTGCGGATTCAGACGGTCGCTGAGGCGAACCATCGGCGTGGGATTCTCGGCGCTCGGCGCCAGGTCAATGATGCTGTCGAAGACACGTTCACGACTGCCGATTTGGGGCGCGGCCGGCCTGAGCCGGGTAACGCTAGCGGCTCCGGCCTCCGCCGCTCTCTTGTATGTCCGTGTGGTCATCGTCATTGCGTCGAGTCTATAGACGCGACGCGTACGGACAATGGCATAACCAGACGGAGTTGCTATGCGCTTATTCCCTGAGGTTATAAGGTACCCGGGATGTGGCCGCGCTGATATTCGGCGGGTGAGACCAGCATTGCTATTCCGCCGGCCCGGTCACGGGCTTTCGACCGCTGCGGGTGCGTAGGGATTGGCTGGCATGAGGTCCGGCGGGATGGGCGCCCGACGCCGGTCCTCCTGTGGCGGATAGTTCTCGGCCAGGTAGCCGATGATTTTCTTCTCTGTCTCCGGGTCGAATTGCCACAGATTCTGCGTCTTCTGCATCCAGCGGATCATGTTGAGCCACTGTGCAGCACTGCCGCTCTGTTGCGTAATGAGTTTCGGCGAATGACAGGCAGTGCAATGGTTGCGTACGACCTCCCAGTCTCCCGTCATCTTCAGCCCTGTGAGCGGATCGAGCTCGATGTCCGCGCCCATGCTTATCGGGCCCGTAAATGCGGCAATAGCCACGAAGAGTGTGCGGCGCAGTCGCATCAGACGGCCTGCACCGCAATGCGGTGGCAGGCGTTATTGAGATAGCCCTTCGGGTTCCAGCCGGGCAATACCATCGGCTGCGCACGGCCGGCGTCGTCGGTCGCGCGGACCCAGATCTCGTAGTAGCCTGCTTCAGGAAATCCAACCTTGGCGTTCCAGTGTTGCCATGCCAGGCGATTGGCCGGTGAGGATAGACTCACCTTTTGCCATGTCGCCCCGAAGTCGATCGAGACATGCACCTTGCTAACGGCGTTGTCGCCGGCCCACGCATGCCCACGCAAGCGGAGCTTCTTACCCAGGGTGTGCTCGATGCCCGATTTCGGAGTCGTAATCAGAGACTTCACAGGCATCGATTCAATGATGCACATCTGATCCTCGGGTACCTCGCTGCCGGGAGCGACAGGTTTGCAGGGTACGCGATACGATGTGCCCGTCATCTTGGGGCCATCGTGTACCTGGTTGCGTATCACGATCTTCTTCAGCCATTTGCCCGAGACGGAGGCCGGCCAGCCGCCGCAGACGAGCCGCAGCGGGTAACCGTTCATATGTGGAATTTCTTCGCCGTTCATCGCCCAGGCGATCAACGACTCTTTTTCGAGCGCCTTGGCGAGTGGTACGCCGCGCGAGATCGGCACTTTCGTCGGGTCTCCGCTGGCGTGCATGTCTGCACCGTAGTAAGCGACATAAACAGCATCGTCATTGATGCCGACGTGCTCGAGCACGTCTTTCAGTCGGACGCCGGTCCACTCGGGACAGCCGACGGCACCGTTCGACCACTGGTTCCCCGAGGCCGGAGGCACGAACTCACTACGGCCGTTGCCGCCGCACTCGATCTGCAGCTGGTAGGTGTAGTTCTTGAACAGACCCTTAAGTTGACCGATCGAGAACGACATTTCCTGGCCCGCGGACTCGCCGCCAATCTCGAGTCGCCAGGTTTGTGCATCAATGTTTGCCATCGCCGGTGGCCTGCCGTTGTTGCGCACAAAGAGGTACTTCCCCGGCGTTACCTTGTCATCGAGCAGGTGTGCCGGTGTTTCGGCATTGATCGGGCGATCGTTGAGGACGATCAGCCCTTCCTTGCCAGGAATCGTGAAGGGCTCGTCAGTCTGGGCGAGGGCGGCCGGAATCAGGCCGCCGGGCATCAGGTGTGCAAACGGAATCGACGCGCCGACGGCGGTCGACATTGCCACAAGGCCACCTTTAGTCAGGAATCCGCGCCGTGTTACCGGGTTGGTCTTGCGCCCCCAAACGAGTTCGTCTGCTTCGATCGGGTCGGCCTCATAGAGTTCGTGAATTCCGCGTTTCTCTTCAGACACTGAATCACTCCGTCAGGTATTGCGGTAAACCGGGCAGCTACTCCTAGTATAAAACCGTTATCAGCGTGGCGCTGACACCGCCAACCACTACTGCCGCGAACATGCCGACGACCAATGGCTTGACGCCGATATGTATGAGTTTCCTGATGCTCGTGCCGAGCCCGACGGAGGCCATCGCGATGCCAAGACAGAACTCTGCAGCTTCCTTGGTACGGGATACGATTTCGCTCCAGGTTTCGGGCGCGATGAATCCAAATGCCTGTTCGTCCATGTCACCGACTGTGCGGATCAGGCTCATGCAGGCGAAACCGATGACGAACAGCGGAATCATCGTCCACCATTTGGGTGCTTCGCCACCGTCGTCGTGGTTGCGGTGATACGCAATAGTCATCAATGGAATGATGATGATCATGCCCAGGTTGCGCACCAGCTTGGTCACGGTTGCAACATCGAGCGCCTGCGGGTCGCTGTAGAATTGTTGATACACAAGACCGGCGCCGGCAACCTGTGCTGTTTCATGGACTGAAGTGCCGAGGAACAGGCCGCTCTTGAACCCGTCGGCCGCAAACATCCAGTGTGCTGCGAACGGGTAGACGAGCATGGCGATGATGCCGAACAGGGTTACGCAGGCGACGGCGTAGGTCACTTCGTCGTCTTCGGCCGCGATGGCTGGCGCTGTAGCGACGATTGCCGTTGCACCGCAGACGCTTGTGCCGAGAGCGATCAATGTCCCAAGCCTGTTCGTCAGGCAGAGTTTGCGACACAGCGCGGTGACGACGACCAGCGCCGTCACGACAGCCCCGATGATGACGGGCAGGCTCTTCAGGCCGATAGCACCTACCTCGCCCAGACTCAGCCTGATACCGAGCAGGACAATGCCGATTCTGAGGACCCGCTCGAGGCCGAAGCGAATGCCGGGCCGAAAGACCTGCGGCAGCGTGATGACGTTGCGGATGATCATGCCGAGCAGGATTGCCATCATGATGGCGCTGATCGGGCTCTTGGGCAGGCCCATCAGGTCAATGCCGATCCACTTGGAGAGGAACTGCGCGCCAAGCGCGATGATGAGCGCGAGAATTAGTCCGGGTAGTACGGCCATTTATCGAAGTCCCTGCCTTTTTTCATGCAAGAGTTTTTTTGTCGTGCAAGAGAAAGGGCGTGAGGATAACGATCCGCACGCCCTTCACTTTGCGATGTTACGCCGCGGTGTGTTTGATCAGGAATCGATACACCTTGTCGTCTACTGAATGCTCGACGAGTTCGTTGCCGGTTTGCCGGCAGAATGCCTGGAAGTCGGCGACTGCGCCGGGGTCGGTCGCGAGGATTTCGAGTATTCCTCCGGCCGGCACTTCTTTCAGTGCTTTGCGTGCCTTGAGGATGGGCAAAGGGCAATTCATGCCTTTCGCATCAAGTGTATGGTCCGCCATGTCTTATAGCTCCGTATGAATAGTCTGCGGTCGCAGGTCAAATGAACAGGTTGATGTCCGACTGCGTCGCGCATTCGATGTAGGTCGCAGCGCCGCCGAGTTCGGGGCCTTCGATCATGTCGTCGAGCGAATACTCGAACAGGTCCAGCGTCATCTGGCAGGCGATCATGCGTACATCGGCTTCGATGGCCATTTCTCTCAGATCTTCGATAGATGCGACACCCTTCTTATTCATAAGGTTCTTCATCATCACCGAACAGGCCGCATCGACGCCGGGGATCGCCGTCAGGAGATTTGGTAATCCCATGTGCGCGCCCATCATCGGCATTTTCATCGCCGGATTACCGGCCGCTGTTACCTGCAGATCGAGTTTCTTGAACAGCAACGGCAGGCCGTAGAACGTAAAAAACATCGTTACAGGGAGACCCATTGCAGCCGCCGTGGTCGCGAGGATGAAAGGCGGATACGCCCAATCCAGCGACCCCTTGGTCACGATGATGGACATGCTCTTGGTTGCTGGAGCTGCTACCGGCGCCTCGCCGGCGCTCGATTGTACGGCTTGTGCTTCACTGGACATCGTTATTCACCCCTCGGTACATCAGTTTGTGGCGACGCGAATCGTATTAGAATATCATAATTGTCTTTATTAGTTGAATGGAATATTACCTCCCGCTCGAAGTCGCCGGGAATTTCCACTTTCGGTCATCAAGGTGTGCAAAATTATCAAACAGTGGCCACGATCAACAGAGTTTCTGCGTTGACCGCGCCGATCTTTGTCGGCAGCGAGATCTACCGCCGGCCCGCGTTCAGTGGAAATCATCCACTGAACCTCGTTCGCCACGCCGCCGTTGCGGATCTCGCCAGGCTACTCGGCTGGCTCCATGACGACAATTTCCGCGTAAGCTCGCCCGCCACTGTCGAACAGCTCCTCGAGTTTCATGATCGCGCCTACGTCAAGGCCCTTCAATACGCAGACTCCGCAGGTCGTGTGGCGCCGGAAGTGCGCAACCGCTATCAGATCGGAACACTTGAAAACCCGATGTTTCCGGGGCTTTTCGATCGTGCGGCAATGACCGTCGGTGGCTCGATACTCGCCGCCGAGCTGGCGCTCGAAGGGCATGTCACTTTTCACCCTTCGGGTGGAACACACCACGGGCGTCCGGACAGAGCCTGCGGATTTTGCTACTTCAACGACCCGGTCTTCGCCATTCTGACCCTACTTGAGGCCGGCCGCGAAAGCCTCATGTATGTCGACCTTGATGCACACCACGGCGACGGCGTCGAAATTGCCTTTTTCGAAGACGAGCGCGTGACCACGGTGTCGGTACACGAGGACTATCGCTGGCCGTACAGTGGCACCTCGTCGTATCCGGACGAACGGGCATTCAACCTGCCGGTACCGAAGGGTGTGAATGACAGCGAGTTCGGGTACCTGGTAGAGCATGTGATCGTGCCACTTGCAGAAGTACGTCCGGTGGATGCTCTCGTGATCTGTTGCGGCGCCGATTGCCTGGCCGGCGACCCCCTATCGACCATGATGCTGTCCAATACGGTCTTGTGGGACGCCGTTGATCGACTGGTTGAGTTCGAGGTGCCCACCGTCATCGTCGGTGGCGGTGGCTATAATCCGTGGACGCTTGCTCGCTATTGGGCAGGACTGTGGGGACGTATCAGCGGCCAGGAATTCCCCGCGCAACTGCCACCAGCCGCTGTCGAGCTGTTGCGCGGTATGGAGTGCGACCTGGTCGATGACGAGGATGTTGACGGGGCGTGGTTCACGACCATGGCGGATAGCCCGTATCCCGGGACGGTGCGCGATTCCGTAAAATCACTGGCCGATAGCATCGTTCCGTAAACTCGGGCGGCGTAGAATCAGGACAAGGAAAGGACGAAGCGAATGACATGGTTTGACGCGCTGGCGCAAATAGAAGACCTGGAAGATGCCGAATTCGATCGTGCTCTCGTCGATGACTTCGAGCGCCGTTCAGCGGACACAGAACCGCGGCCGATCCGGTTTTCCACGCCGACCTTCAAGGAATATTCGAGTACCGAGCTCAGCGGCTGCAACAAGAACAGCTTCCCCGCATTCTCAATAACGGCAGCAGCCTGCGGGCTCAACTGCGATCACTGTCAGAAGAAGATCCTCGAGCCAATGATTCCGGCGACGAGACCGGACATTCTCGACCAGAAAGTGCGGTACCTGATCGACACCGAAAACCTCAACGGCTTTCTGCTCTCGGGTGGCTCGAACAAGAAGAACGAGATTAACTATTCGCGTTACCTGCCCGTGGTCGAGAAGCTGAAGGAAGACTATCCGCAACTCAAGATAGCGATTCACAGTGCGCTCATGGACGAGAAAAGCGCGCAAGAGCTGGAGTCGGCCGGTGTCGATACCGTCATGATGGACGTGATCGGCGCGCAAGAGACGATCAACGAGGTCTACAACCTGGACCGCCCGGTCGAGGACTTCGAGGCAACACTGGCGTCGCTGTGCACGACCTCGATGGAAGTCACGCCGCACATCGTCATCGGCTTGCACTACGGCCACATTCTCGGCGAGGCCAATGCGCTGGATATCGTCAGTCGTTATGACGTCAACGCGCTCGTGCTCGTCGTGATCATGCCGTTCTACGCCAAGCCCGGCACGTTTGTGACACCCGAGACGACCGACGTCGGTCGGATCTTCGGCGAAGCGCGCGAGCGATTGCAGAGCCAGCAGGTCTTGCTCGGCTGTGCGCGACCACCCGGCGTGCACAAGCGGGTCACCGACGCCTACGCAATCATGGCCGGGCTCGATGGCATCGCGTTCCCGGCCGATGGCGCGGTATCCGTTGCACACACAATCGGCAGGCCGTTCACGCAGGCACATTCCTGCTGCTCGATTAAGCTGGGAAACAACATGAATATCTCGATCGAACGATCGTTTGCGGCATAGGCAACATTAGGAAAGAAAACAGATGAGCTGTATCGAACAAAAATCCGGGCCGGCAGTCGCTGGCGAGCAGTCGGGAAGGGATCACAATCCGTTCGACGCAATGGAACCGCGGTTGCCGGAGAAGACTCCGGCCGAGCGCAAGAACGGCCGTCACGTCAAAGCCAACGACATACCGCCGCAAGGTGTGTATTTGCCGAACAACAACATCCTCGCGCCGCACATGAAGTCACCCGATTACGTACAGCTGTCGACGGCAGCCGCGATTACGCTCGGCGTCATGAGCGGTCGTATGTACGGTTGCGAGTGCACGCGTTGCCTGAACCTGTTGCTGACTTATCCCGAGGGCTGTCGTGCGAACTGCGCATACTGTGGACTGGCTCGCCACCGCGAGGCTGATCGGGATTACGCTGATCGCAACTTTATCCGGGTGGACTGGCCGGCCGTGCCGATGGCCGAGATCATCGACATCGTTGCCGAGGATTCGGACAGTAGCCCGTTCCATCGCATGTGCATCTCGATGATTACGCATCCGCGTTCTGAGGCAGATACGTTTACGGTGCTGGAGCAGTGGACTGATCGCATCGACCCGGACGCAATCCCGGTTTCGATACTGTCGAATCCGACAACGATGACGCGCGACGACGTGCAAAAAACACGCGATCTCGGCGCCGATATCTTTACGGTGGCTCTGGATGCCGCAACGCCGGAGCTGTTCGATCGCACCCGTGGCAAGGGCGTGCAGTCGCCGCACAAGTGGTCGAAGTACTGGGAAATCATGAACGAAGCGAAGGACATCTTCGGGCCGCAGAATTTCGGTGCACACATCATCGTCGGCATGGGCGAGACCGAGTACGAGGTGTTGAATCTCGTGCAG
>Ga0255052_10002781_pt1 | contig 12432 bp, 7 predicted proteins | sample JV7_2_21_MG_FD_188632 | JGI IMG/M metagenome (GOLD analysis project Ga0255052, IMG submission 188632) | Seawater microbial communities from Jervis Inlet, British Columbia, Canada - JV7_2_21 | ecosystem: Environmental > Aquatic > Marine > Inlet | place: Canada: British Columbia | collected... | reverse complement strand
ATTAGCGCACCGATAAACGGCCCCATCCACGCGAACATCAGGGCGCTGGGGCCGTTAGGATTGACCGTGTCGTGCACGAGTGCTCCGTCCACACCCGGCACGTGCGTAAAACCGAAGATGACCTTGATTGCCAGCGGGAATGCGGCCGAGTAACCAATAAATGAACCGAAGGTCATCGTGTAGATAATCGTCATGGCCCAGGTGTGTTTGTCGTTAAAAATTCGGTATTGCCTTTTCAGGTTCTCCTGCAGAGCGCCTCGCGTCAGGTATCTGAGCAGCAATACCGTGGCCAGGATGACCAGTGGCAGGACGATCCATTTACTGAGGAGGCCCAGTCCGGTCGGCGGCGGAAGCAGCAAATAAAGCCCCGCAGCCGCGGCCACGAGCGCGATCAGCAGCAACATGGAAATCTTCACCATGCCCCCGAGCAGGCTGCCCGGATCCGGCGTAACCGATTCCGTCGTGATGTTGTTCATGCCGAACCAGCCGAAAAACGCGAGTGGAATGAGCAATACCAGCCAGACAAACCCGGCGTTATGCAGATAGGTTGGCGTACCGGCCGCAATTTTTCCAAATATCCAGCCACTGGATGTCACGAGCGTCATCGCCTCGCCGCCGAATATGCCCATCGTCATGATGAGCGGCACGAGCACCTGCATGGTGGTAACGCCGAAATTTCCGAGCCCGGCATTCATACCCAGCGCCGCACCTTGTTGTGCTTTCGGATAAAAGAAACTGATATTGGACATGGAAGACGCGAAGTTCCCGCCACCGAAACCGGACAGCAGCGCGAGAAACTGAAACATCCAGAAAGGCGTGTCGGCGCTTTGTAACGCGAACCCCGTGCCGACGGCCGGAATCATGAGAAGCGCCGTCGTGAAGAAAATCGTATTCCGACCACCTGCGATGCGGATGAAGAACGTACTCGGGATTCGCAGTGTTGCGCCGCTCAATCCGGCGATTGCTGTCAGCGTGAAATACTGCTCCGAAGAAAACGGAAATCCGAGGTTGAGCATTTGTACCGAGATGATGCCCCAGTACAACCAGACCGCGAATCCGCACAGCAGGCTCGGAATGGAAATCCAGAGATTTCGGGTGGCGATCTGCTTGCCGGTGCTTTCCCAGAATCCCGGGTCGTCCGGATTCCAGTCTCTAATATTTGCAGCCATTTGCTTGCCGTCCTCTCTAAATTAGGTCCATGCGCTTAGTCATCAGAAGAGTTTCGTTTCCTCCGGGTGCTCCAGATGCTCCATCCTCTGGATCACGTTGTGCATCCAGAACAGACAGATGACGGAGATGACCCACATGAACATCCAGCAACTGGTCCAAAGACCCGTGGTTTCCAGCAGGTAGCCGAAGATGATCGGGCAGAAGAATCCACCGAGGCCGCCGATCACACCGACCATGCCACCGACAACGCCGACTTCTTCGGGAAAATAATCCGGGATGTGTTTGTAAACAGCCGCCTTGCCGACGCCCCAGACACTGCCGAGCAACACGACCAGGAATGCGAAAATCCAGACATTGGCCTGAAAATAGATCTTCGTGACGCCCTTAGCGAGCAAATCACGCCGGTTGACGACCTGACCTACTTCGACAACGGGCTCCTGCCAGGTCGACTTCGTTGGAAGTACGACCACCTGATCGTCCAGTTCATCGAACGCCCGATCCTGTTCCTCAAGTCTGTAACGTTTGTCATCCACGACGACAACGGTTGCAGAGACCTCCGTTACGGTCCCGGGCCGCGCGGCCATGATGCCCTCGCCCGGTGAGTAGACTTCCATCTTCGGTATCACGAGCATGAAACTGATCGCGACCGACAGGCCCAGGACCCAGTACATGACCGCTCGTGCGCCTATAGCGTCGGACAGCCAGCCGCCAAATGCACGAATCACGCCGGACGGCAGACTGAACGCAGCTGCGAGGACACCGGCGGTCACCAGGGGCAAGTAGTAGACATTGACGAAATACGGCACGAGCCACTGGGAAAAGGCCACAAAGCACCCGAAGACGAGGAAATAGTACAGACCGAAACGCCATACCCGAAGTTTCTTCAGTGAGCGCAACATCTCACCGAAACTTTCCTCGCTCGAGGCCGGCTTTTTATTCGTCGAGAACAGGAAGAACACGGCGGCCATGATCAGCAGAAGCACCGCATAAAAAATGGGCAGCTGCCGCCAACCGTCGATATTCGCACCATTGTCGGTCAACTGGTTCAGCAAGGTCGGTGCAAACAGCGTCGTTAGTGCGGCGCCCGCATTGCCGGCGCCAAAGATTCCGAGCGCCGTTCCCTGCCGATGCTTCGGATACCAGACTGATGAGAACGCAATGCCGATCGAGAAGCTCACGCCGGCCAGGCCCCAGCCCGCGCTGCACAGAGCATAGAACCAGAAGCTGTCCGCATAGGACAACAGGAACATCGGAATTGCGCATATCACCATAAGGCCAGCGTAAATCGGCTTGCCGCCGAACTTGTCGGTCAGCATGCCGGCCGGTAGCCGGAAAATAGATCCCGTAAGGACGGGGATACCCATGAGCCAGCCGAGTTCGACGGGTCCCCAATCGAAAACCTCGTTGCTGGCCAGGAAGGTCACGAGCACGCCATTCATCATCCACGCCGCAAAACAGACGGTGAACGCGATCGTATTGAGGGTCAGTGCCTTGTGAGATTGTGCGCTGGCTGTTGGTTGCACGCTTGTAACCTCCCGAAGAGAATCATCCGGTCGCTATTTTAAAATCCGTGCGCATCTCAGTTGTTGCGCGGCCGGGCGTCCGACCATGCCGTACTCGACTGACGAATACGCTTTCTGTCCCAGTACCAGATCACAACCTGGTAAGGCCTCCAGATGTAGTGCAGCGGCGCAACGATCAGATGTACCAGACGCGTGAACGGGAAAATCAGAAAGACCGAAAATGCACAGACGACATGCGCCCGGATCACGAGCGGCATTGCCATAACGGCTTCAGGCTGTGGATTCAACGTGATCAGCGACCAGAGATACGGCGACAGGTCCGATGCGAACCATGACGAACCCCATCGGTAACCCAGCGCGATCCAACATCCGAGGACGACCTGCAGCAACAGCACAAACTCGACGAACAAGTCCATGGGGGTAGTGACGACCTTGAGCCGCGCGTTGGTCAGGCGCCGCAGAATCAATGCACCGAGTCCGATAAAAACAGCCACGGCAAACGTGAACCCGAGACCCTCATGGATGATGAGCCGGGTGGGGTCACTATTCCAGGCGAGCACGCCCTTCGGAAACAGGAATGCAACCATGTGCCCGAGAAAGATCATCAGGATGCCCCAGTGAAATGGCACCGTTCCCCAGAAACCCTGTTTGCCCTCCAGAAACTGGGCCGACAGGCTGGTGACATTGAATCCCGTTTGCCGGTACCGGTAGGTCGTCCCGATCAATAAAACGGCTACCGAAATGTAGGGGAACATTACAAAGAAGAAGGTGTTCAGCGAGTTCATGGCATCGTCTCTCTATTAATTTGGCGCGCTAGCACGTTCCTCGATTTCAATTTCGACGCCGATCGAGCCGAGAAAATCGCTTTCGCGTTTCAGCGGCATGGTCTCGATACGTGAGAAGTCCTGCTTCAGAACCTCATACAACGATTGCAGGGCCAGCTTATAAAGCGTCACGGCTTCGACCTGCACGGCGGGCGTTTCTATCAATGTCTTGTAGTGCTTTCGGTACGACTCGTTTTTCTTCTCGAGCCGGTCAGAATCAAACTCACCAATCATCTCGAGCAGCGCAGGCCCGACAATCGCGTAAGCGAGATCCTCGATCAGCTCTTCATCCCGTAGGACGCTCATAAGCCTGAGAACGTTCGGCAGGTGATCCGCAAGCTCCGTCCCACAATCGTTCTTGGCCGCGACATGCTCCCGGTTCAGATTGGCGAGCAACTCGCCTCGCTTGTAATCGTCGCCGAACAGGACGTAACCGAGATCGAGCGTCGCGATGGCCTGCACGTCAAACGAGCGGGTAAATAGTTCCTGCATCGCCACGACATCGTCGGCCGGAAGAAACCCCAGAAATTTTCCAAGATCCTCGGCAGCCTTCGGGTATTCTCCGTCGAGAAATGCCTTGATCTGCCTCACGCGTTCAGGATATGCGGCGTCCGGATACTCGAACAGGGATGCGATGAGGCGGTAGTGAAGTCGATTTTCCATCTTACAACCCCCTCTCCGCACTGCCATTCTTGAAACCAAATCCGGCGCTGCCCTTGTTGTCGCCCGTGAACTCCATCATTTCGATAGCTTCTTCACGATGGGCCGCGGGAATAACGAAGCGGTCATCGAACTTGGCGAGAGACGTCAGGTAATAGATGTCGTCGGCCATCTTCGCGTCCAAACCAACATCACGAAGTGCGTCCATGGCTTTCTCCTCTGAAATATCGCCGACCGTCTTGAATCGCCGGTAAATCCTGACGGCCATGAGCTTCTTGATCCTGACCGCGACCATCTCCGTATCGCCGGCACTGAACAGGCTGGCCATGTACTCGAGCGGGAACCGTGCCTGGTCGATCGTACCGAACAAATCGTCTGTACTCGTGTCGTACAGCCAGTCATCGTCCCAGCGCTTCTGAACCGCGCCAAGCTTCTCGGCCTGCTCGGCCTGCTTGCCCGTCGCCAGAGTCGCCATGACCGGCAACAGCGGCGGAACATAAAACAGCATCGGCAGGGTCCGGAACTCGGAATGCAGCGGCAAAGCCATGCCCCATTCCTTGACGAAGCGGTATATTGGCGATGCTTGCGCTGACCTGATCGTCGAATCGGCGACGCCATTCTCTTTCGCCGCCGCAATCACATCCGGATCGTTCGGGTCCAGCATGATGTCCATATGGTTCTGGACCAGGGCCTTCTCGTCCGAAGCGGCGACCTGCTCGATCTTGTCCGCGTCGTACAAAATGACACCGAGGTAACGGATCCGGCCTACGCAGGAGTGCATGCACGCGGGTGCCAGCCCGGCTTCGATGCGCGGGAAGCACAGGATGCATTTCTCAGACTTGCCGGTATGCCAGTTGTAGTAGGTCTTCTTGTACGGGCAGGCCGTGACACACATGCGCCAGCCTCGGCACACTTCCTGATTGACCAGCACAATGCCATCCTCACCTCTCTTATATAAGGCGCCGGATGGGCAGGCCGCGACGCAGGCCGGATTCAGGCAGTGATTGCATATTCGGGGCAGGTAGAAAAACGCCATCTTCTCGAGCTGGAACATCGCCTCTTTTTCGGCTGGCGACAAATTCTCCAGATTGGGATCGTTACGCGCATAATCCGGCGTGCCGCTGAGATCGTCGTCCCAGTTCGGACCCGACTTGATGTCGATGGACTTACCCGTAATCAGGGATACCGGGCGGGCGGTGGGCTGGTCGTCGCCGGCCTTGGCTTCGATGAGGTCCAGGTACTTGTAAGTGAATGGCTCATAGTAATCATCGATAACCGGCAGGTTCGGATTGTGAAAGATATTTCCGAGGCCCTTGACCTTGCCGGCACCCTTTAGCTTGATGGTGTGCTCGGTTACGTTGCCACTGCCATTGCCATTGCTACGGCCGCTCTGTGATCCATTGGCAGCGCCATTGCCTTTTTTCTCCCAACCGCCCTTGTAGATATCCTGATCTTCCCACTTGCTCGGGTAACCGGTACCGGGCTTGGTCTCGACATTGTTCCACCACTGATACTCAGCGCCCTTACGGTCAGTCCAGATGTTCTTGCAAGCAATCGAGCAAGTGTGGCAGCCAATACATTTGTCCAAATGAAAGACCATTGAGATTTGCGATCGTATGTCCATAATCCTCTCTATCCGTCTCGGTTAATGGTCTACCAAACGACCTTGTTCATTTTCTTGACGGTCACGTGGGTGTCTCTGTTAGGCGCAATCGGTCCCCAGTAGTTAAAGTGATAACTGAACTGGCCGTAGCCGCCCGACAGGAAATTGGGCTTCAGGTGAATACGCGTGCAACTGTTATGCCCACCAGCACGCTTGTTGCCCCGTTCCTGCGATTTAGGTATGCCGGTCGTTCGCTCCGGCACGTGATAGACGATGCAGACGCCGCGCGGGATTCTCGAGCTCACCACCGCCCGGGTGCAGTACACGCCGTGGTCGTTGAAAACCTCGACCCAGTCGTTGTCCTTGATGCCAAGCTTCTCGGCATCGACCTCACTGAGCCAGCACGGCTCGCAACCGCGCGACAGCGTCAACATGCGCAGGTTTTCCATGTACGTTGAATGGATGTGCCATTTACCGTGGGGCGTGAGGTAGTTAAGCACGAGCGCCTCACCATCCTTGAGCGTTTCCTTCAGATCGCCATAGAGCTCCGGCTTCGGCGATGGCTTGTACGTCGGCAGGTTCTCGCCATAGGCGATATACATGTCATGATCGAGGTAAAAATGCTGCCGGCCGGTCAACGTCCGCCACGGTACGAGCTTGTCGTAGTTATAGGTGTACGGTGCATAGGCTCTGCCTTCGTTCATGAGGCCGGACCAGAGTGGCGATGTGTTATACCGTCTTGGCTGTGCCTGCAAATCGGCGTAATTCAGCTTGACGTCCTCGCTCCCCCTGGCCAGATCAACGAGTTCGAGACCAGTCTTCTTCTCCATATTCTCGTAGGCGCGGACCGTCAGTTTGCCGTTGGTCAGTGTCGACAGATGCAACACAGCGTTCGCGGCATCGATGTCTTCCTCGATCGCCGGGTAGACTTTGCCGTCCATTTCCCGAACCGGGAAATGGTTGGATGCGAGCATCTCGTCGTAGACGTCATCGCAAGCATAATTATTGCCGTGCGCACCGAGACCGGTATTTTTCAGATTATCGCCGAGCGTGATGAACTTCTCGTAAATCTTCGTAAAATCGCGGTCTACGATGGCAAGCTTGTGCATGGTCTTGCCGGGGATCGCATCGACTTCACCCTTGTACCAGTCCCTGACTGTCGGCTGGGTGATCTCGTCGGCCGTGTCATGCGCCAGCGGTGCGGCGACGATGTCCTTCTGCGGCTCGGGGAAATATTCCTTCGCCGCTTCACTCGTCGCCTGCGCCAGATCCCGAAAAATATTCCAGTCCGTCTTGGACTCCCAGACGGGGGCCACGGCCTCGGACAGCGGATGAATGAATGAATGCAGATCCGTGCTGTTCAGGTCTGCTTTCTCGTACCAGGATGCTGCGGGCAGGACGATATCGGAATACAGCGCCGATGAATCCATGCGGAAATTCAGGTCGACGACGAGGTCCATCTTGCCGACTGGCGCGACATCGGTCCACCGCACTTCTTCCGTGTGTTCCTCGGCATCCTCCGCGATCGAGTTGTGATGGGTGCCAAGGTAATGCTTCAGGCAATACTCAGTGCCCTTCATGCTGCCGACGATGGCGTTGCCTCGCCAGATGTACCATACCCGCGGATGGTTCTCCGCGGCTTCCGGGTCGGCGACCGAGTATTCGATTTGTTTCGATTTCAGCTTTTCAAGGACGTAATTCTTGATTGCACCGTCGTCGGTCGCACCGTCCTGTATTGCGGCCTTGCTGAGTTCCAGCGTGTTCTGCTTGAACTGTGGATAGAACGGCATCCATCCATTGCGCACCGACTTGAAGATCGTATCCGCCGTATGCATGCGGGTCATCTCATTGTCGGGTACGGTGTTGTAACGCGAATACTGACCGTCGTATCGATACTGACACGTGTTGATGTAATGCCAGAGCGGCGCCTGTTGCAGTCGGGCAGCATTTTGCCAGTCCTTGCCGAACGCGATGCTGCTCCAGGAATCCATCGGCGCGAGCTTCTCCTGACCCACGTAGTGGTTCAAACCGCCGCCGTTTTTGCCAACGCAGCCGCTCAGCATGAGCGCCATCGCGCCTGCGCGGTACATGAGATTCGCGTGGTACCAGTGGTTAATGCCGGCACCGATGATGATCATGCATTTGCCCTGCGTGGCATTGGCCGTGCTGGCCCATTCACGCGCGAACTGCAGCACCGTTTTCGAATCGACACCCGTGAAGATCTCCTGCCAGGCCGGCGTATAGGCCGCATCCTTGTCCGTGTAATCTGCCGGGTAATCACCAGCGAGTCCCCGGTTGACGCCGTACTGCGCCATGGTCAGGTCGTATACGGTCGTCACGAGCACCGTCTCGCCGGACGCCGTTTGCACGCGCTTGACCGGAACGCCCCGGTGGGCCTTGTTGTCCAGCCCCCACTCATCGAACTCGGCCTGCACAATTTCGTCATTGTCGTGCAAAAAAGTCAGGACCGGATCGTAGGTGCTGTCATCGACGGCATTCTCGAATTTCATATTCCAGTTGCCGGGTGTCTTATCCCAACGGTGCCCCATGGAGCCTTTCGGAATCACGAAGCGGCCACTGTCCGCATCGACACTGACGAACTTCCAGTCACCGTTGGAAATGTCATTGTGCTCGGCAAGTTCGTTCGCGCGGAGCAAGCGGCCCGGCCGATACTGGCCGCCCGTCTTGTCGAGCTTCACCAGCATGGGGCTGTCCGTGTATTGCTTGACGTAGTCGATGAAATACGGTGTCGGGTTCTGGTGATGAAATTCGGTCAGGATCACGTGAGAGACCGCCATCCAGAATGCACCGTCGCTGCCCGCATGCAGCGGAACCCATTGGTCGGCGTATTTGCAGACCTGTGAGAAGTCAGGCGAAAAGACGACTGCCTTGGTCCCGTTGTGACGCGATTCGGCAAAAAAGTGACAATCAGGCGTGCGCGTCATGTTCAGGCACGCGCCCATGTCGGCGATCATCTTGGAGTTGTACCAGTCGGCGCTTTCACAGACATCCGTCTGCTCACCCCAGATTTCCGGGAAGGCCGTCGGCAGGTCGCAGTACCAGTCGTAGAAACTCAGGCAGACACCGCCAAGCAATTGCAGGAATCGCGCGCCGGCGGCGTAACTTAGCATCGACATGGCCGGGATCGGTGAGAAGCCGATGACCCGGTCCGGGCCGTACTTCTTCGCCGTATAGATATTGGCCACAGCCATGATCTCCATGACCTCTTCCCAGCTGGCCCGGCGGAAGCCACCCTTGCCGCGGGCATTCTGATATTTCTTGCGTTTTTCGGGATCAGCCTGCAGCGATTCCCATGCTTTCATCGGATCACCGGTTTTTTTCTTCTCCTCGCGGTAGGCATCGACCAGCGCACTCCTGATCAACGGGTACTTGATGCGCAGCGGGCTGTACAGATACCAGGAAAAAGATATACCACGCTGACAGCCGCGCGGCTCGTACGGCGGCAATGAGTCCTCGAGCAACGGATAATCGAGCTGCTGCGTCTCCCAGACGACGATACCGTCCTTGACGTGAATCTGCCAGGAACAGCCGCCCGTGCAATTGACGCCGTGGGTACTCCTGACGATTCGATCATGCTGAAAGCGATTACGGTAAAACTCTTCCCAATTCCGAGTTTCCGGTGAAATGATGTCTTTAATCCAGCTCATGCTTGCTTCCTATCGTTCGCAAAGTCGCTCACTAACTAAATACGGTCTTCTACGACAGATGCTGCCTGCCGGTCATAGATCTCCTGGTTCACGGATCCGACTTTTCGTCCCCGCCAGAAGATTCCGAAAAACAGAAACAGAATCGCAGCGCCAACGACGCCACTCAGGAACAGACCGATCCCGTAATCTCTGGGCAACTGGTTGTACTCCTCGGAATCGGCAAACTCGAGGAATGCGACGAGGGCAGTGACTTCCTCGTCGGTCAGCGGTTTGTCCGCGTAGGCCGCCTGCATGACGGGGAACGGCGCCTGCCCGAGGATCGCCTTGACGCCGGCACCGCCCATTCTCGAGAACACCGTGGTCAGTTCGGCAGCCAGGATCCCGCCGCCAATTACGGCATCGTTGCGGACATCGTGGCAGGCATTGCAAGCCGCGCCGCCACCCTCAAAGCGAAGGGTGCCCTGGAACATCGCCTGCCCTTTCTCGATATCTTCCGGTGAGGCCGGCGCCGCCACCGGGGTCGGCTGAATCGCCTGCGCTGCGTTCTGGCCGACGACTGATTTCAGGGCCGCACTTTTAATCCTGATGAAATTCAAGAGGTCCCGGATCTGTTGCTCGGACATCGCGGTATCCGGCATCACGATCCCGCTGTATTCCGCCGCGAGGGCGACGGCATCGGGATCACCGTTTTGGATCATCGTCTGAGATGACAGCACGAACTGCTCGAGCCACTCCTGGGACCTCGATTCGTGGATGCCTGCCAGGTCGGGGCCGACGAGCCTGCCGCCACCGATCGTATGGCATGCAAAACACGTCGTCTGAAACAGCTGCTCACCCGCGCCTTGAGCCCAACTATCCTGGAGCTGGCCCAACGAAATAGCGGTCATAAGCACCGCGAGAACGGGCACGGTCGCCCGCTTTGAATACCGACTGAACATGATTACCAACCCTTCCCGTTGGACGAAACCTGTACACAAAATGCTGCGAAAATTGTTGCGGAACGACTAGTAGTTTACTGGCGCTGGCTGAGTCTGAAATACGTAGTATCCGTCGCTCCATACGTAGTGACTTTGTGGTATCGGGCAAACGGCGGCCTTTCGTTATGCGGCCTTGCTCTTTTTATCCGGTGTACCCAGCGGCACCGAATTTAACACCCAGTTTCCTGACGTCCGCCGGTCCGGGCAGGGGATCGCGTAAGCGCGGTTCTGGCGCTCCGCGCGCAGCGTCCCCATGTCGATACGCCAGCCGTTGTCACTCCATTTCTTCAGGTATTTCCGATAGCTCATGACAGCGCCATCGGACGGCACCAGTACCTCCTCGGTGGGGTTTCCCGGCGTACCGACCGGATCGAGCGATTCCAGGATGTCGATATCCTCCTGGGCAACAATCGAGTTCACCTTGAGCAGACGGCCGTCGTTTTCCGGCTGTAGCATGAACGTGCGCATGTTGATGAAGAAAATCCGCGTATGATTCTCGTCGATCGGCGCCTCTAAGAAATACTGATGAAACATGTTGTCCTCGGAGAACCGAATCCACGTGATCATCTGATTCGGGCCGATAAAACCGGAACCGGCCGTCACATCGGCCACGAAGTCCGTCACATCGGACAGTGCCCGGGTCTCCGTCGGCTTATTCTCCATTTGCACCAGGAATTGACTCCCCCACGGGCCGTCCTCCATGACCAGCGGCTTTTTACGAAAATCGGGATTCATGCCCGGCGATCCCTGGGCCGGATGCACGAACTCGTTGTGGGACGGATCGAGCCCGTTCTCGATGGAGCGTTCGTAAAAGGCTTTGAGTTCGAACACTAGGAGCTTGTTCGCCCGCCAGCCTGCCTTGCCGTATTCCTCGATTTCGCAGAGCGGCGGGCGCTCCTCCTCGGGCAGGTCGCCGAGGAAGGCGAATACGATGCCGTATTTTTCCTGTACCGGATAACTGTCAACCTTGGCGCGGGCCGGCACCTGTTCGTCATCGAGGGTCGGGATATGCGTACATTTGCCGTTGCCGGCGAATTGCCAGCCGTGGTACGGGCACACCACGGTGTCGCCCCTGACCCAGCCCTTGCCCAAAGCGCCGCCCCGATGGATACAGACGTCGCTCAACACATGTGCGCCGCCGGCGCTGTCGCGGAAGGCAATCAGTTGCTGACCTAGTAGCTGGGTCCGATGCGGTTCGTAGGTGACGATGTCCTCGCTCTTGGCGACGGGATACCAGAAGTTGATGTACATGGCATTGCCTCCAGGCATTGGCTAGCTGATTATCTGCAGGATCATTGCTCCAGCTGACTGCCGAGCGTAGCGTTCAGGGTGATGCTGGCACATCCGCATTTGTACGTAGCAGTGCAGAAAGGCCGGTGTGCGGCACCGGCCTTTTCGGGCCTTGAATAAACTACGTTTCCGTCAGTAAATATCGTTCATGGTGTTGTAGACGTTGAACTTGCCGGTTGGCGTCACAATGCGCGGTCCCTTGATGACGTGTTTGAGCTTCCGGGTCTTGTCATCCACTATGACGATCGCGGACTCCTGTTCCTTGCCACTCCAGACAGAAAACCAGACTTCGTTACCTTTGGCGTTGTATTCCGGATGCACCACCCGTTTCGGCCCTTCGCCCAGATCAGCCCATTCGGCGATCGGCAGCACCTCGTAACCGGCATCGAGATCGTTGATGTTGAACACTGCGACCGACTGGCTGATGGCGGGCTCCGGGTTCAACGCGGTGTCGACCCAGAGATTGCGCGAGTTCGGGTGCGTTTTCACGAACAATGAACCGCCGCCCTGACCCTCGAGCACGCGAACCACTTTCCAGGCCTGGTCCGGATGCCCGTCGGGATCGGTGCCGATCATCGTGATCTTGGCGTCACCGAGGGCGCTGGTGACCCAGATCGGCCCGTATTCGGGATGCACGAAGTTGGCGCCACGCCCCGGGTGCGGGATCTTGTCCACGTCCACCATCGCGGCCAGCTTGCGTTCCTTCGAGTCGACGAC
>Ga0255052_10002780_pt1 | contig 12438 bp, 10 predicted proteins | sample JV7_2_21_MG_FD_188632 | JGI IMG/M metagenome (GOLD analysis project Ga0255052, IMG submission 188632) | Seawater microbial communities from Jervis Inlet, British Columbia, Canada - JV7_2_21 | ecosystem: Environmental > Aquatic > Marine > Inlet | place: Canada: British Columbia | collected... | reverse complement strand
AGCGTGTCTCATCCTCGTGACGAGGCACGCCTTTCTTGTTCTCTTTATTCCGACACCTTGATGACTACCTTGCCGAGGTGCCTGGCAGGTAGCTGGTAATTTGCCCTGCCGGGAAACCCCCAGTATTATGAACGGACCGAACGGTTCGGTATGACCCGGCGGGGGCCGGTGCCAATCCGAGCTGCAATATGGGGGAATACCGATGACTACCAATGAATGCCGGTCCGCGTTCGTGGACTTACGTAGAAACACATATATCTCTCTTGGTTTGCTGATCCTTGGATCCGCAATGACCTCCGGCGTCGCGGTGGCGCAGGAAGGTGACGAAGGTCCGCTCGAGGAAATCGTGGTGACCGCCACGTTCCGCGAGACGAGGCTTCAGGAAACGCCGATCGCCATTACGGCCGTAACCGGCGACATGCTCGACCTGCGCAGCCAGACGAATATCTACCAGGTCGCAAACCAGGCACCGAACGTCACATTGAAACCGGGGGGAATCGAAAAAGGCCCGATGATCATCGCTTATATCCGGGGTGTCGGCCAGTCTGACTTCAACTATGCGACGGAACCCGGCGTCGGCATCTATGTCGACGACGTCGTCTACGCTAGCCTGACCGGCTCGTTGATCGAGCTTCTGGATCTCGATCGTGTCGAGATCGCGCGCGGGCCGCAGGGAACGCTCGCGGGCCGCAATTCGATTGGTGGCGCGGTCAGGTTGTTCTCGCGCAAGCCAGGTGAGGACAGCGGTGGCAACGTGCAGGTTACTTTCGGAGACTTCAATCGGGTGGATGTCCGCGGCGCGGCTGACATTACGCTCGCGGAGGACAAATTGTATGCAAGGATCTCGGGCGCATCGCGATCGCGCGACGGCTATGTGACGCGCCTAGATTACAACTGTATGCATCCGGGTACTCCAATACCCAGTTACATGACCGGTGCCAGTGACAGGAGCGGCTGTGTATTGGGCACTGAAGGCGGTATCTCTTATACCGCGGGCCGCGCTGCTTTGCGCTGGATCGCCAGCGACAATTTCGAGGCGAATTTGTCATTCGACATGACGAATGACACTTCGGAAGCGGCCCCTGGCGTACTGTTCCAGGTTAACGAAGTCATAAACAATCCGAATCATCCGGATTGGCCCCTCCCCCCCGGTTCTCCAGACGCACCTCCCGGTCATCCGAACGGCTTTTCAACCGCCGGTGTCGGTACTGAGACAGGCACGTTCTTCGATATAGACGGCGACCTGAGCACCACGGGTGACCGGGAATACTACGACAATCGCTACGTCACCTGGGGGCCGTTTCGCGGGGATTCGGTTGTCAACGATCCGTATGTGAATTATTCGACCTACCTGGACCCCAACGCACCACTGCCGACCCGGCCATTCTCTCCGTCTGCGGTTCCGCCCATTAACCACCTCGACCAATGGGGCGCATCGCTGACTCTGGACTGGCAGTTGAATGATAATTATTCGATCAAATCGATAACAGCCTATCGGGATTACATTGCCGATTTTGCACAGGATGCCGACCAGTCGCCGCTCAACAGCCAGATGCTGTTGCAACACGTATGGCATGAGCAGTTCACGCAGGAGTTACGCCTGAACGGCAGTTTTTCCAATTTCGACTTTACCCTCGGCGGATTCTATCTCGATCAGGAAGGCTTCCACGAGGCGAACGTCAATCTCTATTACATCCAGCTCAATTTCATCCATGGGCCGGATCCGACGCCCTCGGACAGCAAGGCGGTATTTGGACACGTCAACTGGGGTATCACGGACGCGCTGAGCCTGTCTGCCGGTGTGCGCTATACGGAAGACACCAAGGATTACACTTACTTCCGGCGGAATATCGATGGCTCGCAGATACAGGCCTGCGCATTGGGATTTCCGTTTTTCTTCTGGGACATAGGGCAGCCGCCCAACTGCGGGCTATTTGATCCGTTCACGGACGGGGGCGTGCCGCTCTTCAACATTACCGAGCATTTCGAATCGACCCGCACCGACTACCGTGTAGCACTGGATTACAGATTTACCGACGACTTCATGGCTTACGGCTCGTTCTCGAGCGGCTACAAGGGTGGCGGCATCAACCCGCGCCCGTTCTTTATCATCCAGATAGAGACTTTCGAGCCGGAGACGATGGACACTTGGGAGATCGGCTTCAAGGCGGAGCTGTTCGACCGGCGCATGCGTTTGAATGCCGCGTACTTCGTCAACGACTATCAAGATATCCAGATCACACAGTTAGTCTGCGAATTGCCGTTCACCCCTCCCGGCGTCCTCGGACCACCCTGTCTGCAACCGGGCAATGCCGGCGAAGCGGACGTTGACGGTTTCGAAGTCGAGATGGAGTGGCACCCGACCGACAATTTCCTCATCGATGCCATGGTCAGCTCGCTCAACTTCGAGTACCAAACTGTCAACCCGGCCACAGCCGTTAGCCTCGACATGATCACGCCGTACACGCCCGAGCTGACCTGGAGCCTCGGCGCTCAGTACAGCTGGGAGATAGGCACGGCGGGTACGATGACGGCAAGAGTCGACGCCGCTTACCAGGACGAGATTTACACCGACCCGCTCAACCACCCGAGAAATCTCCTCGAAGACTACACGCTCGTCAATGCCCGCCTGACCTGGCGTTCGGATGACGATGATTGGGAGGCAGCGCTCGAGGTGACGAACCTGACCGATGAGCTCTACCATTTGACCCAGTTCTTCGGTCAGTGGACGAGCGGGGGCACAATTTCCGGCTCGCCTGGGCAGCCACGCATGTGGGCCGTGTCACTCAGACGTAACTTCGACTAGGTCTCGGGATTTAAGATCCTGATTGAAAGGTTGCCGATCGCAAGATCGGCAACCTTTTTTCTTGTCGCTTTATCAGTAGCTGCGCCCGCTATTCGGAGACTTTGATGACGACTTTGCCCAGATGTGCCGCGCTCAGCTGATAATTATAGGCATCGGCGGCTTCCTCGAACGGAAACACGCGATCGATGACGGGATGCAGTTGGTTCACTGTAATCGCTTCGTTCATTTGCTCGAACATCGCGCGGCTGCCGACGAATATACCGACCAGACGGCCATTCTTGAGCATGAGCCCGTGCGGATTGGTATCTCCCTCGCGCCCGGACAGTACGCCTATCAGTGAAACTTGGCCGCGGAAACCGACCGACAGAAAGGACTTCGCCAGAGTGCCGGTACCGCCGACTTCGACGATGTGGTCTACGCCCCTGCCATTCGTCAGCTTGAGGACTTCCTGGTCCCAGTCGGGCGTGGTCTTGTAGTTGATGGTGTCGTCGGCACCAAGTTCCTTCGCGCGCTCAAGCTTTGCATCATCAGACGAGGTGATGATCACCCTCGCGCCGCTCATCTTGGCGAATTGCAGGGCGAATATTGAAACGCCACCCGTTCCCAGTGCCAGCATGGTCTGGCCGGCCTGAATGCTGCCGCTGACCATCAGTGCGTTCCAGGCGGTCAGGCCCGCACAGGGCAAGCAGGCAGCCTCCTCGTACGACAGGTGATCCGGCACTGCCACTACGCCGTCTTCGTGGAGGAGAACATATTCGGCGAGCATCCCGTCTGCCGGTGAGCCCAGCGCCATCAACCTGGCCGGATCCGGTATGCCGTCCACCCAGCCCTGGAAGAAGCAGCCGGCCACTCGGTCACCAACCTTGAAGCGTTCCACACCGGCCCCGACAGCTGTAACCTCCCCGGCTCCATCCGACAGCGGCACCGTGTCACGCTGGAGAACGCCACCAAAGTACTTGCCGGTGGCAACAGCGTGATCACGATAATTGAGTGAGGTCGCATGGACCTTGATCAGTACCTGACCGTCTCCCGGCTCCGGCACATCGCATTCGACGAGCTTCAGGCTGCTCATATCGGTGCTGCCTTTCAGCAGCTGGTATTTTTTCATGGTTGATCCCCCCGGGATCTTCTTGTCGTTTTAGCCAATGTGCCAAAAGCGCGGAGCATTTGCCATGATCTGAATGAAAAATTCATACCGTCTGACTCGTTTCCCCGTTTGTCATTCCGGGGTGGCTTGATATGCTACGGTCCCTCTGACACGACCGTGAAAAATTGAGTAAGAATAAGTATGACGACCGCCAAAGAAGAATTTGAAGACATACCCGGCACCTACCTGTTCAATGCGGAACGCTCCAAAGCCGGCTATCACCTGAACATGTTCTGCATGTCACTGATGAAGCACGAGAACCGCGAGGCCTTTCGGGCAGACGAGGAAGCCTACCTGGACAGTTTTCCGATGACAGAGGATCAACGCAGAACCGTACTGGAGAGAGACTGGCTCGGCATGATCAAAGTGGGAGGAAACATTTATTACACAGCCAAGCTGGGCGCCTGCGATGGCAAGTCTTTCCAGTATATCGCCGGCAAGATGTCGGGCGTCAGCGAGCAGGAATATGCCGATATGATGCTGGGCGGCGGCCGCTCGGTCGAGAACAATCGCAGCAAATCCGACCCGGGACACGTAGGTTAAACGAAATGGCTAAGATAATTGGCGGAGCGGCGACTTCGCATGTACCGGCTATCGGGGCAGCGATAGACCTGGGCAAAACTGAAAGCGACTACTGGAAGCCAATGTTCGACGGCTATATCCCGTCCAAGAAATGGATGTCGGAAACCAATCCTGACGCGATCATTCTCGTTTATAACGATCATGCGACGGCATTCTCACTTGAACTCATCCCGACGTTTGCGATCGGCGTTGCCGAGGAGTTCCCGCCGGCCGACGAAGGCTGGGGCCCGAGGAAGGTTCCTGTCGTCAAAGGGCATTCGGAGCTGGCCTGGCATCTGGCCGAGTCGCTCATCCTCGACGAATTCGATATGACGATGGTCAATGAGATGCCTGTCGATCACGGCCTGACAGTACCGCTGAACCTGATGTGTGGGGAACCCGATGAATGGCCCTGCCCCGTCATTCCAATTGCCGTCAACGTCGTTCAATACCCGCCACCGACGGGCAAGCGCTGTTTCGAACTCGGACGTGCAATCCGGCACGGCGTCGAATCATTCGATCAGGACCTGAACGTCGTGATCTTTGGAACCGGCGGCATGTCGCATCAGTTACACGGTGAGCGTGCCGGACTGATCAACAGGGACTTTGACACGCGCTTCCTCGACGATCTGACGGCCGATCCGCAGCGCCTGGTACAGCTGCCGCATATCGAGTACGTGAGAGAAGCAGGCTCCGAAGGCATCGAAATGGTCATGTGGCTCATCATGCGCGGCGCATTGTCCGACGATGCAAAAGAAGTCTATCGTTTTTATCATATACCGGCGTCAAACACGGCGGTCGGCAACATTATTATCGAAGATTGATGAGTGACGAAAAATGAAAATATGCATGGTTGGACAAGGCGCATTCGCCAACAAGCACCTGGACGGTATCGAAAAGATTGACGGCGTCGAGGTCGCAACAATTACCGGCGGCAGCCCGGATACGACCGAGGCCGTTGCGAAGAAACGCGGTATTCCGCACTGGACAACAGACCTCGCCGAGAGTCTGGCTCAACCCGATATTGAAGCGGCGATCATTACCAGCCCGACACAGATTCATGCCGCACAGGCCGAACAGGTCATGCGCGCCGGCAAGCACGTCCAGATCGAAATCCCGATGGCGGATTCTCTTGCCGACTCCAAGCGTATTGTCGAGGTGCAAAAGGAGACCGGTCTGGTTGCAATGGCGGGGCACACGCGACGCTTCAATCCGAGTCACCAGTGGATACACAACAAGATTCAGGCGGGCGAACTCAAAATTCAGCAAATGGATGTGCAGACCTATTTTTTCCGACGCACGAACCTGAATGCACTCGGCCAGCCGCGAAGCTGGACGGACCACCTGCTATGGCACCACGCCTGCCATACGGTCGACCTGTTCCAGTATCAGACCGGCGAAGTCGCCTCGGATACCTTTGCACTGCAGGGGCCGATGCATCCCGATCTCGGTATTGCGATGGACATGAGCATCGGCATGAAAGTGCCGTCGGGTGCGCTTTGCACCTTGTCATTGTCATTCAACAACGACGGGCCGTTCGGTACCTTCTTCCGATACATCTGCGACAACGGAACCTATATCGCGAGCTATGACGATCTGTACGATGGAAACCAGAATCAAATCGATGTATCGAAGGTCGACGTCTCGATGAACGGCATCGAACTGCAGGACAGGGAATTCTTCGCTGCAATCAAGGAAGGACGGGAGCCGAACGCCAGTGTGGCACAGGCCCTGAACGCCATGGAGACGCTCGACCGTCTCGAGCAAAGCCTAGGCTAGCAGCGGCAAAAAGGGGTCAGAGCCCTTTTTAGCTGACGTCGTCGGACTTGATCATGCGCGTTGCGATCGCGGCGATGATCATCGGTACCGAGAAGATCAGGAAGTTCGTCGTCAGGGTCAGCCCCATGCCGATCAACGTGCCACCAATTTTCGGGCCGACGATAGCGCCCGTGCGACCTGCACCGATTCCCCAGCCTATGCCGGTATTACGGACCTCAGTCGGATAGATTCTTGCCGCCACCGAATAGAGTCCGACGAAACCGCCCTGTACGCCCCAGCCGATCAGTCCAAACAGCATAAGAATGATCCAGGACTCGGAGACGTAACCGAACACCCACATCAGAACCGCGGTGCCGACCATATAAAAGCTGATGATTCTCCTCAGCCCGAACTTCAACGACAGATATCCCTGCGAGACGATGCCGAAAAAGGCGCCGAGATTGAAAACCGTTCCTGCGTAGATCGCGAGCTTCATGGATATGCCGGTACTGCTCGCCAGTTTCGGAATCCAGCTGGTGAGGAAATACAGCGTCACAAACGACATGAAGAAGGCGAGCCATAGCCAGATCGTCGGCAACTTGCGTCCATGCATGAAGAGTTCCTTTACGCTGGCCTGCTTGATCTCCTCGGGTGCAGGCGGCAGTTCCGTAACGGCCTCGTGACCCATGCGTTTCAGGATTCGGTTCGCTTTTTCGAGGGCGCCTTTCGGCTTGGTCTTGATCAGGAAATCCAGAGATTCTGGCAACAGAAAAAAGACGATCGGTAAGGTGATCAGGGTTGCAGACCCGGCAACAAGAAACATTGCCCGCCAGCCATACTCCGGGATGATCGACGCCGCGACGAGACCCGATAGGGTCGCACCAATCGGATAACCGGAAAGAATAATACTGACAATGAAATTGCGATTGCGATCAGGCGCGTATTCGGCCCCCATGGTCGCCGCGGTCGCGAGCATCGAACCGATGCCAAGACCACTTATGAATCTCAGCGCAATCAGTTGCAACTCCGACTGCGAATATGCTGTCAGAAAAATACCCGTTCCCATGACGATCACACAGATCAAGATCATTTTTCGGCGACCAATTTTGTCGGCGAATGGTGCGAGAAATGCTGCGCCGGCGGCCATGCCGAAAAGTCCGGCGCTGAAAATCGTGCCTAACATTTCAGGGGGAGTTGACCAGTCGGCTGCCAGTGCGGGCGCCGCATAAGCAATAACCAGTACGTCCATGCCATCAAGCATGTTCATGAAAACACAGACCACAAAAACGGTGACCTGCAAAGATGTGATCTTGCCGTGTTCGAGCATTGCTCTGATGTCGTTCATCTGAAAACCTTGTTATTAATCAAGGAAAAGGATCAACCGACGATCTCTTCGGTATCGATCTCTGCCTGGGTGGCCGCATTGTACCGTGGTCCGCTCACGGTTGACGCGTTTATTGTTGCATCGACCTGATCGATGATCTCGGGGTTAAGCGCAATACTCAGCGCCTGATAATTTTCCTCGAGGTGTGTAAGGCTGGTCGTGCCGGGAATGACATGAATTCCTGGATGCTTGTTCAATAGCCAGGCCAAAGCGAGTTGCGCGGCAGTGCAGCCGGCTTCAACGGCAAGTTCGCGATAGCGGCCCAGCAGTTTTGCATTTTCCGAATAATGCGGCTCCTGAAATCGTGGCATGTGGCGGCGAATATCCTTTTCCGCGAATTCATCAGGAACCAGATCAGTGTCTGTCAGATATCCACGGGCGAGTGGCGAGAATGCGATGAACACTGCGCCGAGTTCTGCGCAGGCATCGAGCACGGCAACTTCGGCATTGCGACTCCATAACGAGTATTCCGATTGTACGGCTGCGATCGGGTGTACGGCATGCGCCTTTCGCAATGTATCAGCCGATACTTCGGAAAGCCCTATCTCCAGGACCTTGCCCTCTTCTACCAGTTGCTTCATCGCACCCATGCTGTCCTCGAGCGGGATGTTTTTGTCCCACCGGTGCAAGTAATAGAGATCGATGACGTCCGTCTGCAGCCGCTGCAATGACTCATCGCAGGTCTTCAGGATGGTCTCAGGCCGGCCATCGATGACTCTCTTGCCATCCACGCCGGTCATTCCGCCTTTGCTGACGAGCAGAATATCCTCGCGGTACTGTTTCAGGATCGGGCCGAGCAAGGTCTCGTTCCTGCCGAAGCCGTAGAGCGCCGCCGAATCGAAATGCCGGATGCCGATCTCGAACGCTCTGTGCAGTATGCTCTCCGCCACCTCCTGGGTAGGCGGATGCCCGTAGGCATGTGAGAGGTTCATGCAGCCAAGTCCGATGGCCGGTACGTCTGCCAGTTTCATTATTTCGTCTTTCTCAAACCCTAAAGGTCCGATCCTAATTGAGCGACCGGACACTTTGAAGCCCGTTCGCTCCTGTGTTACTCATGTGTCGCTGGCAGTCGATTCCCGGTGCCCTGCATACTTAGAATATTTGCCACCAAGCCCGATTCATATCTCAACGGAGTGCCCCGATGCGATACCTGAGCGATGAAAGCCTGAAGAAAACCGAACCCGCAGAAAGTGGGTCGTTTGCCTCACCGATACCGACGCAAGTGGTTTCGAACGGCGAATTCACGCCGTCACCGCAGAGCGAAGATCAGAAAAAAGTCGAGGCGAGAATCAAGCAACTGGCTGACGAACTCGGCAGAAATCACGGCATGAACCGGCGCCAGTTCCTTTCATCTTCGGCCGGCATGGCGGCGGCGTTCGTAGCGATGAACGATGTGTTCGGTCCGATTTACAACGTCGCACGAGCCGAGGCAAGTACGCCGGGCGTCGCCGATGCGCGTGCCGGTGATCTCGCGAATCAATTCATCTTTGATTGCCAGACACATTTCGTACGCGACGATTACTCAAGAGACATCTCGGGGCTCGCCGGGTTTGCGAAGAAGCACTGGAATCCCGACATGGAAGGTGAAATCCACCTCGACCGTCTCAAATTCTCGAATTACGTCAAGGAAATATTTGTCGACAGCGACACGGACGTCGTGATCCTTTCCGGCTCACCCGTTGACGACGAGGCCAATAGATTTCTGACCAATGATCAGATCGCATCGGCACGCGAATCGGTTAATTCTGTCGCAAGGTCGCGCCGCATGCTCGCCCACGGCATCATTCAACCGAAAATGGACGGCTGGATGGACGATGTCGATTACGCAATTGAAGAGCTGAAAATCGACAGCTGGAAGGGTTACACGATCGGCGATCCACTTTTTCAGACGATGGTGCAGTCGCAATGGCGGCTGGATGACGAAGACCTCGTCTATCCATTCTATGAAAAGGCCGTCAAAGCCGGCATCACGAACATATGTATTCACAAGGGACTCATGCCTGCCGACTACGAGACTTCGTGGAAAGGGATTTGGCAACACGCCACGGTCTCCGATGTCGGTAAAGCCGCAAAGGATTGGCCGGACATCAATTTCATCATCTATCACTCAGCCCTGCGTCCGTTCCTCGAATTGCCCGATGCATCATTGCAGCAATTCGAGGACAGCGGGCGAATCGACTGGGTGACCGACCTCGCGGAGATCCCGAAGAAATTTGCTGTATCCAACGTCTATGCCGAACTCGGCACCTGCTTCGCGAATACCTCCGTCACCCATCCCAGGCTCGCCGCCGCAATGCTTGGGCAGCTAATCAAAGGCCTCGGCGCCGACAAGGTAATATGGGGCACGGACTCGGTCTGGTACGGCTCGCCGCAATGGCAAATCGAGGCGTTAAGGCGACTGGAGATGCCCGAGGACATGCAGGAGAAGCATGGCTTCGCGTCCTTGGGTGCGGCGGACGGGCCGGTCAAGAACGGGATCTTCTCGTCGAACGCGGCGAAACTTTATGACCTCGATGTCAATGCCGCGCTCGGTGAAATCTCAATTGACGAGATTTCTTCCGTCAAAGCCGAGTATCTCGCATTGAATGAAGGCCGCAGCAATCTGCGCTATGGCTATGTGCATAGAGCGGAGGCCTGATCATGGCGATTGACCGCAGAAAATTCATCCAGGATACATCCCTGATTTTATCCGCCGGCGCTCTGGGTACCGGACTCACTGCTTGCACCGAACCGTCCGCGCCGCCACCGGCCGCCGCAAGAAAAGATGTCGATTTGCTGGCGTCTTACTGGACGATTGCCGGTGACGTCAGTCCCGGCACAGGCGGTAGGGAGTGGAGCCTGTTCGACTTCAGGGACAGGGTCGAGGCGATTTCCAAAGTCGGCTTCAAGGGCTTAGGGCTATGGCACACAGACCTCTACCACACCTTGGGAAGCCTTTCGCTTTTGGAAATGAAGCAAATACTCGACGATAACGGCATTGTCCATGTCGAGATCGAGTTCCTGCTCGACTGGTTTACGGATGGCGAGGAGAGAAGAAAGTCGGATTCAGAGAGAGTCAGGTTGCTGACCGCAGCCGAGACGCTGGGCGCGAGACACGTGAAGGTCGGCGACTTCTTCAACAAGGAAGTCGAGATGGACAAGGTCACGGAGGCGTTCGCCGGTCTGTGCAAGGATGCTGCAAATGCGGGCACCCGTATCCTCTTCGAGGTCATGCCATTCGCAATGATCGACAACGTAGCAGATTCCCTGACGATGCTGGAGGGTTCCGGCGCCGACAACGGCGGCCTCATGATCGATACCTGGCACATCGTCAAGATGGGCACACCTTACGAGGAACTCGCAAGAGTTCCGAAGAAATATCTGCTCGGTGTGGAATTGAACGACGGCTACCTCGTGACGCCGGAAGGAATGGATATGTCCACCGAAACCACACAACACCGTAAATTCCCCGGCGAAGGCGAGTTCGACATGCCCGGATTCATGGATGCGATCGAGGCGACCGGCTACGACGGTCCATATGGCGTAGAAGTCATCTCGAAGGTGAACAGAAGTCTGCCATTGGATGAACTGGTCAACAAAGCTTACGAAACCTCAATGGCCCAGTTCGCATAGAAACCGCTGAGATCAGCGTCGGACCTGACCCGGCAGAGTCTGCCCGACCAATTTTCACCTGATCGCCGGCTCTTCTATTACGGGTTTTTCGGGATATGGAAAATCGAATGAATGATAACTGGCCGATCGTAACCTTCATTGTGCGCTGGATACTGGGGCTTTTGTTTATGATGGCCGGCTTCTGGAAGGTATTCGTGCTAACGCCGGCAGTCCACGCCCAACAGCACTTTGTGGAGGGTTTCGCAGACTATTGGATTCCGAGCTGGCTTCTGCAACTCCTCGGCTACAGCATTCCATTTCTCGAGCTAGTAGCGGGACTGCTTATTTGCATCGGCCTCAGAACAAGAGAGGCGCTGGTCGCAGTTGGATTGCTGCTGATCGTGACCACGTACGGTCACGCCTTGCAGCAACCTCTTTTCAATATCGATGGGCACACCTTTACTCGTCTGGCACTCATTGTTTTCCTTTTGCTCGCACCAGCGGGCAGCAACAGATACTCATTAGACCAATGGTTGCTGGCCCGCAAACATAAGCAAAGCGAATAATCCTCAAGGAACCTTGTAACGAGGTGTGACTGAATCTGGCCGTCAGCAGACTGTTTTCCCGAAATCCTGAGAGCTAAGGGGCCCGCTATACACCCGAAAGCAGCCGTTAAGATGAAATCTGCGAAACAATCTGCAAATAACCCGAAGCCGTCGTTGCGGTATTTTGCTCCGATGTGGTCAGATTATCGAGCTATCGCGACTTTCTTCCCTTGAACGCGATGTGGGCCCCCAGTTTTTTTCCCGGATCCGGATCTGCCTCCAGTAGTTCGTAGAGCCATTGCCACCATTCGCCAACGTTGACGTTTTGCGTCGCAACACGCTCTGACTCCACCCATGATCGGAGTCGAGTCCATGTCCCTCGCACCCAACCCCCGACCATTCGGTCGAGTAGTCGGTGGTTGACAACACCCTCATACACCATGCATCCCCACATTTCACAGGCGCTGTCCACCGCAAGGGCCGCAGCCAACAACACCGGATCGTTTCGGATTAGCTGTGGATCAGCATCCAGCGGCAGATCAAATATTTGCCTTACGGACTGTCGGACTTCTTGGGTTTGCACTGTCCGAACAATGTCAACGGCTGCGAGGTCACGGCGATTACGGATGGCCTGGCGGAGTTCGAT
>Ga0255052_10002778_pt1 | contig 12440 bp, 11 predicted proteins | sample JV7_2_21_MG_FD_188632 | JGI IMG/M metagenome (GOLD analysis project Ga0255052, IMG submission 188632) | Seawater microbial communities from Jervis Inlet, British Columbia, Canada - JV7_2_21 | ecosystem: Environmental > Aquatic > Marine > Inlet | place: Canada: British Columbia | collected... | reverse complement strand
CTGGGCCTTTCGCTCCGGCAGTATGGCCAATCTGATACAGCAAAACCCCACGGCTACCCAGCGTCAGGAGCTTGTTGCATCACTCAGATTCGAACCGATTTTCTGGCTGATTGTCGTAGCAGCCGGTTTTGCGGGCGTGCTGTTGGCCCAGAAAATCCGTCCAAGCCTGAAACTCAAGGAGTTGAAAGAAGAGCCTGACTCTTCGGCGGCTAAGTACTTGAATGCTATTGTTGCACTGGCCGGCTCCGGCGTGATTGCTCAATTCTGTATCAGAATATGTGCTCAGGACATTAGAATGTCCGATAATGGACTGGGCTCTGTTATGGCCCAACCGGCCGTCGCGCAGGTCGCGTTTGCGGTCTTGGTTTCGTTCGGGGTTGCAGCCTTCGCAGTCAAGAAACTTCTCAATGTCAGCTATGTCTGGCCCGCTCTGGCAAGTGCCCTTGTAACTGCATTTGGCATGCATACTTATGCCAAAAACGTACAATATCTCGCTCAAGCCTGGCCAGCGGCCTTCTTCAGCGATGTGATCGCGTCGGTCTTGCCTGTGCAGATGGTGGCTTTTGGCGCCTTGGGTTCGGTTGCCGGTTACTGGATGGCCATCCGCTATGTCTATTGGCGAAAGCACGAGATGAATTAGCCGAACAGGCCGGGTTGAGCAAAATTAACCTATCTTTTTTCCCCCCTTTTCTTCTACATAAATCCCTTTTTCTCAAGCACTTATACTATCGAAGTCTCATAACCAAACCCGATTGCCCGGACAACGACAAAAATGGTTGGTTTTGGTCTTGGAATTAGCCGAAATATAGGTGTGTCGAATACTTGTCGCTCAGACGATGTTTCTGAGCGAAGCAGTTGTACGATGATAGAGATATTTAGAGGAGTTGACGGACGAACAGTTGGCCGGAATCTGCGTATTACTTAATATAGTAAAACCCGCCAGCAAAAGGAGTTAGCAATGTTAGTTCTAAGCAGACAGAGAGATGAGTCCATTATGATCGGTGACGATGTGGAAATTATCATCGTCGATGTTCGTGGTGACAAGGTTCGTCTGGGCATAACCGCCCCGAAGAGCATACCTGTTCATCGCAGGGAAATATACGACGCAATCCAACGCGAGAAGCAAGAGAAGAAGGAACTCGACAAGCAGCCCCAGGCCGATCAAAAGGAAGAACCACAATCGCAGCAGGAGTCCTCAAAAGAACAGTAACAGCCACAACAAGATGGTCAAAACGGTCCGCAGTATCCTCCTCCCCCACACTTTCACAGTCCGAATTTTCACCCATTCGGCATAATCTTGATTCAAGAAATCCGTTCCGGAGTCTCTCGTATTGCATCGCGAGTGGTTCGTCGGTAGAATCGAATCTCGTGGACGGGTGAGGTTGGGTCTCGCTTGGCATGCTCGATTTCATTACGGACAGAGACATATACGAAGAAGTGATTCGGGGCCGGATTGGAAAGGCGCGCCGATTCGTCTGGATCGCCACCTCCGATCTGAAGGATCTTCACGTGGACAAGGATCGCAGGATGGTCCCATTTCTCGAGATCTTGTCCGATCTGGTCGACAAACATGTCGAAATAAGGCTGCTACACGCCAAAGAACCGGGACCGGTTTTTCGAAGGGATTTCGACAAGTACCCGAATCTGATAGACGGTATGGAGCGAATCCTGTGCCCGAGAGTCCATCTCAAAGCCGTGGTCATTGACGGCAGCTTCGTCTATACCGGCAGCGCCAATCTCACCGGCGCCGGCATGGGCGCCAAAAGCGAGCACAGGAGAAACTTCGAGTCCGGCATCATAACCGACGACGAAACAATAGTCGGCAAGGTCATGGAGCAATTCGACAACATCTGGAGAGGAACCCACTGCGCCCCGTGCAAGCGAAAAGAATACTGCGCAGACTACAAAGACCTCTTGGTTTGAGCGGCAAGAGTCAAGGGATTTGTGGGTTTGTATTCTCGGTCGCAGGTCGAAGTTGACCGTTTTTGAGGTTGTCACGCAATTTGTGCAGCTTTATACTCGGTGCTATGTTGAAGAAGATACTGTCCTTCTACACGAAATACTTCGCGATCTGGGTGGTTGCGTTCGGGGTGGTGGCGTATGTCTCGCCCGGGCCGTTTGTGGCTTTGAAGAGCTATATGAACTGGTTCTTTGCGCTGACGATGTTCGGGATAGGAGCCGTGCTGCAAGTCGAAGATTTCGAGCGGATTGCACGCAGGCCGACTATTATTCTGATCGGCTCGGCGGCGCAGTTCAGCATCATGCCGTTAGGGGCGTTTGTGCTGGCCAAGCTTCTTGAGTTGCCGCCGGAGATTGCAGTTGGATTGATACTGACCGGCTCGGCGCCCGGCGCAATGGCCAGCAATGTGATGAGTTATATCGCCAAGGCGGACACAGCATATTCCGTTTCGCTGACGACTGTGTCCACACTGTTGTGTCCCTTGCTGACGCCGGGTCTGACATTCATTCTGGCCAAGTCGAGACTGGAAGTTCCATTCCTGCAAATGGCGGGTACTGTGGTGAAAATAGTGGTGGTGCCGCTGTTCATAGGCTTTGGGGTCAGGCATTACTCGAAAGGGAAGATCGAGAAAATCCTGCCCGTCTTCCCGGCGATATCAGTCACTTTTATCATATTCATCTGCTCGCTGATCATAGCTCTCAACAAGGACTATCTGTCGGAGGTGACAGGGATCATCCTGGCCGCAGCGATCGTCCTGAACGTGTATGGAATGCTGGCCGGCTACGGAGTCGGGTCGGCGTTTCGGATGGATCTGCGCAGGAGGCGGACTTTGGCGATCGAGATCGGGATGCAAAACGCCGGCTTAGGGACGGTCCTGGCATTGAACTATTTCGGCAAAGAGGCGGCAATGCCGGCGGCGATTTTCGTGTTTGTCTGCATCATCACAGCTTCCGTAACGGCGGCCTTCTGGCAGAGAACCACTCCGAATGAGTCCTCGGGTTGATTCTTGAATCGGCTTGGTTTGTGTGAAAATGTTACCCTGTGTTGTTTTTTTGCGGTCGAGACGCTATAATGTGTCGATACTTATTTCTGGGGAGTCTGACGGGCAGTCTTGTTGGCTGCCTTTTGAGTTTTTTCCAGCAGAGTTTTAAGGAAGTTGGAGCTATGGGTAGTAATCTTGCGATAGCAGGGGTGACCGGAGCGGTCGGGCAGGAATTCTTGAGCATACTCGCCGAGCGCGATTTTCCATTCGATTCTCTTAGAATGCTTGCGAGCAGTCGCTCGGCTGGCAAGAAAATCGAGTTCAAGGGCAAGACATATATCGTCGAGGAATTGACGAAGAACAGTTTCAACCGAGTTGATATCGCTTTGTTCAGCGCCGGGGGCGGGCGCAGCAAGGAATTCGGTCCGGCTGCGATCCAGGCCGGCGCGGTCGTGGTGGACAACTCCTCGGCCTTTCGCATGGATCCGGAAGTTCCGCTGGTGATTGTTGAGATTAATCCGCAGGCAATCGCGCAAAACAAAGGCATCATCGCGAACCCGAACTGCTCGACGATTATCGGGATTGTCCCCGTCTGGCCTTTGCACCAGGCCAATCCTGTCAAGCGAATGGTGGTGAGCACTTACCAGGCCGCCAGCGGAGCAGGTCACTCGGCAATGGTCGAACTGGAGGAGCAGGCTCGCGAAATTCTCGATGGAAAAGAGCCTACTTGCAAGGCGTTCCCATACCAGATAGCGTTTAACGCTTTCAGTCATAATTCGCCGCTCGGGCCCAACGGATACAACCAGGAAGAGATGAAGATGGTCAATGAGACCAGAAAGATTTTCGCCTGTCCTGAGATAGCAATTACCTGTACGTGTATTCGCATCGGCGTGCTCCGGGCACACTGCGAGAGCATTAATCTCGAATTCACCGAGGCAATTACGCCGAACCAGGTCAGAGACCTCCTGAGCACAGCTCCGGGTGTCTCTCTTCTGGACGACCGCGAGAACAACCGATTCCCGATGCCGATCGACGCTTCCGGCAAAGACGATATTCTCGTCGGCAGAATCCGCCAGGACGAATCGATCCCGGAGAACCGAGGCATCAACCTCTGGGTGGCCGGCGACCAGTTGCGAAAAGGCGCCGCGCTGAACGCCGTCCAGATTGCGGAAAAGTTGCTCTAGGGCAGAATCCAGAAGTCAGGAGTCAGAATGAGGCGGCCGGCGAGGTGCTTTCAAGATTTGATCGTCTGGCAGAAAGCCTATAGCCGCACTATGAGAGATTGAACTGATGTTGAATCATTCTGTATTCTGTATTCTGTATTCTGACTCCTGTATTCTGAACCAAATGCCCCTTCGCAACATAAGACTGACAATCGCCTATGACGGCTTCGACTATTCCGGCTGGCAAGTCCAACCGGGCAAGAGAACCGTTCAGGGTGAGCTTGTGGAGGCGGTCTCGAATCTTTTAGGCAAGCGCACCTATGTTCACGGGGCGAGCCGGACAGACGCCGGGGTCAGCGCGCTGGGACAGGTCGGTCTCTTCGAAACCGATTCGCCTATACCTACGGAGAATCTTGCCAAGGCAATCACGGACAAACTGCCGGCCGATATTACAGTTCTCGAAGCAGTCGAAGAGGCGTGGGGCTTTGACTTGATGAGTTCGGTGATTAACAAGCTCTATCGCTATACAATATTCACGGGGCGCATCCGCCCTGTCTTGGCCGTCCGGCACTGCTGGCACCTATCGGCAAAACTTGACGTCACGGCTATGGCCCGGGCGGCGAAACTCCTGGTGGGCAAGAAGGATTTCAAATCCTTCGCATCGGCCGCAGACAAAAGGACAAGCTCTGTGAGGACAATATTCCGCTGCGGCGTCAGATCCGAGGATGAGTCCATCTACGTTGATGTCGAAGGCGACGGTTTTCTGTATAATATGGTCAGGAATATCGTCGGCACCCTGGTCGATGTCGGCGTAGGCAGATGGGAGCCTGAGAAGATAAGTGAAATCATCGAGGCAAGAAACCGAACCGCCGCCGGACGTCTGGCTCCGCCTCAAGGATTGTGTTTGATGTGGATGAAGTATTAGGAAAAGCATATGAGAATTGACTGGCAGCCAGACGGGGTCTCCGTCTGCCGCAATTCTGTTTTCTGTATCCTGTATTCTGTATTATATCAATGAAGATTGTCCACATAATAACGCGACTGATTCTCGGCGGGGCGCAGGAGAATACGCTCATAACCTGCAAGCTGCTGGCCAAGCGGGGACACGATGTCACGCTTATCACCGGGCCGGCCCTTGGGCCTGAGGGTGAGCTTTTCAATCAAGCAAAAGGCCAGGGCTACAAGGTTGTCGTTGTCGACAGGCTTCGCCGGGCGATCAATCCTTACAATGATGCCGTGAGCTATTTCAAGATAAAGAAACTCCTGCGCGAATTACAGCCTGATATTGTTCATACTCATTCGGCTAAGGCGGGAATCTTGGGCAGGTTTGCGGGCTGCAGCTTGAAAGGCAGGTGGGGTAAGAATCTGCCGGCTGTGGTACACACAATCCACGGGCTGGCCTTTCATCCGTATCAGAGCGAGCTCCTGAACAAATTCTATATTGCGATAGAACGATCGACAGCAAAGCGAACGGATTTCTTGATCAGCGTCGCCAATGCGATGACGACACAGGCGACCGCCGTCGGCATCGGCAGGCCCGAGCGGTACGTCACCGCCTATTCTGCCATCGACGAAGATGATTTCTTGGAGCCGATCTCACAGCAGCGCAGGGGCGATTTCCGCCGAAAGCACGGAATCGACAAAGACGCAGTTGTGCTTGTCACTATTGCCCGGCTTTTCATGCTGAAGGGACACGACTACATTGTCGACTCGGCCGGGCAGCTTGCGAAGAAGTTCGAAAACTGCGTCTGGCTCTTCGTCGGAGACGGCCATTTCTCCGAGCGACTCAAGGAACAGGCTCGTCAGTTCGGATTAGCCGACCGGATCAAATTCGCGGGTCTTTTGCCGCCGAGCCAAATCCCACTCGCCATCCAATCGTCGGATATTCTGGTCCACTGCTCACTGAGAGAAGGTCTCGCGCGCGCGCTGCCACAAGGGATGCTCTGCGGCAAGCCGGCGATATCTTTCGACGTTGACGGGGCAAGGGAGGTGGTAAACGAAAGAACGGGAAGGTTGATCGAGCCGAAAAATGTCGAGCAGTTAACAGACGCCTGCGCGGAATTGATTGAAGACAAGGATTTAAGAGAACGACTCGGCGAGCAGGGCAGACAATCGGTAAAGAAGAAGTTTGCGCCGGATACAATGGTCGATACCATCGAAGCAGTCTATCAGAAGCTGCTGCGAGAATAGAGAGCAAATACAATCTCATAGTCCTGCTAAAGACCATTGGCTCAAACCTTCACCCCGATGGATCCTTTGCCTGTTGTGAGCGGAACATCTCATCGACACCTCTTCGCGACAGGCTTGCAATCATCTCAAACACTCTTGGCGCCTTCTGGAAGAGCGAAGAAACAGAAAAACAAATAGATGGCAATCTTCTCGCTCTTCTGGGAACGGCCACACCTGTAAAATGCTGGCTTGCGGCTTCTCTGGATAAGACCATAAGGTCACAGTTGGATCCGGAAAATGTGAAACGAACGTATGAATGGGTAGTGGAATGGCTGAAGTAGTTTCCTATTTAGCCTGACAGACATTGAAAAGAAGGCATTTCTGGAATATCGCCAGAGCATGAAACAGGTTCTTGACGGTCTATCTGAGTAAAAGGCTTCTGTAAACGACAATAAACCTGTTCAACACAGCAGGTTAATGGTAAAATGGGCACCGGTCAGTTCGTTGGCGACAACGTGTGCATAGTAGAGGTTGTTTCTGTTATCTTGCTGGAGGTTGTGCCATGAGCGAGGTATGCGTGACGGAAGTGAAGCCGCAGGTGGTTGTAGGTGTGTGGAGGCGCGGCACGTATGCTGAGATCGGCCCGATGATCGCGGAGGTGTGTCAGTACGCCCAGGCAAGCGGCGCCGGGATACAGGGCCGGCCCATGTTTGTGTGTCACGAAACCCCCAGGCAGGCAATGAAGGCGAACGAGGAAGCGAGCGCCGACGTGGAAGTGGTCATTCCCGTGTCCAACGTGGTCGACGGCCGGGGCGATATTACCTGCTACGAATTGCCCGGCGGGCAGATGGCGAAGATTGCGCACAAGGGACCGTATGAAAGAAGTGCGCCGACGTACAAGAAACTGTTCGAGTGGATCGCAGCCAACCACAAGAAGGTCGCCGGGCCGACCAGAGAAGTCTATATGAACGACCCGAGGCAAGTCTCGCCCGAGGATATCCTGACGGAAATCTATGCGCCGATAGCGTAACGACCACGGCGTCGCTCCGGGCGCCGAACACGAGGTTTTCATGAAAACACTGACGAAAGAAATCTGGATGAACGTGCCGCAGCGTCGGGCCATCGTATCTATTCACAACGAAGTGGAAAGACTCCTTGCCGAAAGCGGCGTCAAGGACGGCCTTGTCCTCGTTAACGCAATGCACATAACCGCGTCGGTATTTATCAACGACAACGAATCGGGCTTACATAACGATTACGAGATCTGGCTCGAGAAGCTGGCGCCTGAGAAACCTCACAGCCAGTATCGGCACAACGGATACGAAGACAATGCTGACGCTCACATGAAGCGGCAGGTAATGGGCCGTGAGGTCGTGGTCGCAATCACCGACGGAGCCCTCCATCTCGGACCCTGGGAGCATATCTTCTACTATGAATTCGACGGCAAGCGCAAGAAAAGACTTCTCGTAAAAATCATCGGCGATTGAAACCCGTGCCTCGTCGCTTATGGCTCGGAGCTGGCGCTGGGTGGGAGGAGGTCTTGAATTCCAGAGGAAAGAGAAGAGATTCAAGACCCAGAAAGGGCGCTGCCCCGCTGCTTCTGCCTCATCCAATCCCTCCCTGATCCACACAAGAATTATCATTTGACAAAACAGTCGTCTTATAGGATGATGATCGCCAAAAGCAGAGTCAGGTGTCAATGCGATCATGAATAGAAGCGACTTTAAAAAATTAGCAAAAGTGAGATTAAAGGATGCGCAAGCTCTGTTGGAAAAAGGGTGCTATTCGGGAGCTTACTATTTGGCTGGTTACGCAGTTGAATGTGGGTTGAAAGCGTGTATTGCGAAACAAACAAGAGAGTTTGATTTTCCACCCGACCGGAAGGTTATCGATGCGGTTTACATCCATGACCTCACGAAACTGATTAAGTCTGCAGGTCTTGAGGTAACCTTCAATGAAGATCTGAAGAAAGACGAAAAGTTGGCTTCTTATTGGTCTGTGTTAAAAGACTGGACAGAATCAAGCCGATACGAAGAATACGACCAAAAGAAAGCTGAGGATATTTATCAGACAATCGCAGATAAAAAGCATGGAGTTTTGCAATGGTTAAGCCGACGCTGGTAGATGCCGATATGAAGGCTGGTGAAGCCCTGCTAAAGAAGCTGGACAAGATTAGATTCAATGTCAAGGCAGCTTTGTGGTTCTATATGCCCGACTCCGAGGAGTGGCGTTTGTTTTTTGCTTCACCACTGGTCGATAAAGAAGGACCAAAGAAGGCCTATGAAAAAGTACAATCACAGTTGCCAAAGTTGAAGGAAGAGTTGGAGCAAGACTACGAATTGTCTTTACAGAACATATCTGTGGTCAGTCCAAATGACGATTTGATCAAGCACTTGAAGACAGCAGTCAAGACAGGTCCGGGTGTATCCCATATCAGGTTCGCACGGAACGTAATTAACAATGTGTTCATTGAAGATGCATACATCTACCGCGTCCTATGATCATACAATCTTGAACTGGTGGATTGTGCTGTTGATCTGTGCGGCGGCGATGCTCGTCTTTGGGTTGTGCTTCGTTTACAAAGCCGTGATGACACTAACCCAGCACCTCTGATGGGGCTGGTTCCGGTATCTCGTCGGCCGGCGGGGGAGCATCCTGTTCGATATCCAAGGTTTTCTTCAAAGTGTGCCGGGCCAGAAGCCTCCATTGGGATTGGGTTATCTGCTTTAGGCTTGGCGACCACCCGGCTGTTGACTGGGCGAAGCCCGCCGCCGCTGTGGCTTCGGCGATATCGGACAACTTGATGTTCGCCGGGTCTCTGGCGGGGAAGTACCCAACCGCGGGGTGGGATGTTCTGACTATGAGTCCGCTGTCGACAAGGTGATCGAGAATTTTCTCCCCGAACTCTGCGGGGATATCCAGCTTGCTGCATATAACCTCTGGTGGGGCCGGCGACTGATTTGTCTCGAACGCCAGAGCGATCTCCCTGACAACATTGATTAAGGTAAGATCGTTGGCGATGAAATAATCCTGCGTCTCCTTGGCCGCCGCGATCTCGGCGGCGTCGAGTGTCTTCAGGTGCTGAGTGGTGAATGTCAACTGCAGGCCGAACAGGACGATGAGCCATGTGATATAGATCCAGAGCACCGCCATAGGGATCAAAGCCATCACGCCATAGACGGTGCGATACATTTTCAGTTCCGTAATGCAGTATCCGAAGGTGCCCTTGGCCGCCACCCAGACCAGAGCTGCGACCATCGCACCCCAGATGGCGGCTTTGGCGTTGACTTTTGTGTTGGGCAAGACAAAATATAGCAGAAAGAAGGCGACGACGGCCACGCCGTAGGACAACACCGACGGCGCAATTTCCGGAAGGACGGTTTCCCGTTTTGTGACTAAGTATATGCCGACACCCACAAGCAGCGGCCCGAGAGTAAGCAGCGCCCAGTAGCTGATAATGCGATGCAGAAAATTCCTGCCCGTGGCGACGTGCCAGATATTGTTGAACGATTTCTCTATTGTCCCCAGCAGAGACAGGGCGGCCCAAATCACGATCAGCACACTGAACAGCCCGATCTGTCCCTTGTTTGTCTCGGCGAAAAACCTTGAGACTATTCCATCGATGTGAGCGGTGAGCGGCTTGGTTTGCTCGGGATCATCCCCGCTGGAAGCCGGGTTTTCAAAAGCTGAAAAGTTGGCCTCGCGATAGACAAAGTCCTTCATTTTGTCGCCGATCTCACCATAGCGGGGAAAAGACTGAAATATCAGAAGTGTCACGATGGCCAGCGGCACAATCCCGAAGACCGTGTGATACGACAGGGCGGCGGCCTGCTGGCCCGAGCGGTTCTTCTCCAAGAGCCTGGCGCAATGTGACCACATCTTGATTTGAAAAACGACAAAGCGGCTCGCCTTGCCGAGCTGCGTGCTGGGTGTGGACAAAAGCTCATTGAGCTTCAGCATCGTTATCCCCTTTCAGTTTTGCCGAATGCGGCAGGGACTCAATTGCGTCACTTGAACAAACCTTCCAGGGCCTTTTGCAACTGATTTTCCAGTTGTCCCTTGAGCTGCTCTTCGAGTAGTCTGCCCATATCGAGTTCGGGTTTATCGACAGTACCCTTTAGCGGCAATGTAATCCTTTTACCGCGAGCATCTCTGCCGACTCTTGCCGTTCTGCCCTCGGAAGTGTAGGGCAAAGTCGCCGTCATATCCAGACTCTTATCCAAACCGATAACGCCCTTGAAATTGACCGGATTATCGCCTATGTCCACCTGCATGTTTTCGTATCGGAGAAAACCCTTCTGCAAAACAAACCTCGTCGGATGGATCGTGATATCTGTGCCGCGGGGATCGCCGCTGCTCGCCGTGAGGATTTGTCCCATCAGGTTCGAGGCCTGCAATCGCACCTGGTTCATCGAAATCGTGCCGATGATGACTGTGTCGTTTTTTGCTTTAGCCTTGAGCGGTATGACCAGTTGTTCGCAATTGAAGTTTGCGATGCCTGCGACATTGACGGCGTCTGCAAATATTGGATTGACATATTTCAAAAGCTTGCCCGTTGTCTCGTCGTTGATCTTGATATCTTTTATCATCTGCATCGGCTTGACGGCCTTGAACAGCACGGGCTCCTGCTTGAAGTCCGCTTCGCCGGCAAAGCTGAATTGACCCTCGTTGACGGTCGTTGTAAACGGCGGGATTTTCAGCACACCGCTTTGAACTTGGATATCCACGTCCGTCGGACCGAAATTCAGTCCCTTGTAGCCGGCTTTTTCAAAACCCAGTTTGGCCTGAGCACTGAGGTTGGGCACGAGCTTATCTGACTGGGCCGCCGGGTACTCGCTGAGAAAACTGACGACATCTTTCCTCTTGCCTTCGAGCGTCAGGCCCTCGGGCAAAAACGGCGCCGCCACGGTGCTGACCGCCGACCAGTCGTATTCGAGTTCAGCCTTTCCGGCCAGCGTGGTCTTGTCGCCCTCGGTGAGCCGGCTGAATTCGCCCTTGTTGATCTTTATTTGTGGGCTTTCCAACTGCAAGCTCCTGACATTGACCGCCTTTTGATTAGGATCGACCTCGGCTTCGAATGTGAGCGTGACTTCGTTCGGCTCAAAAGGCTTTTCCTGCCCGGGGTAGAGAAGTTTCAGGCCCTCAATTCTGGTCGAGTCGGTTGTGATCTTGTAGACGTTCTTGTCGGAGTCGACCGAAAGCGTCGAATCAGCTATGCCGGTCAATTGCATCTCCTTCGGCAAAGATGCGAACAAGACGCCAAACGGGAGAAGCTTTTCGAGGTCAACATTATTTGCGGATATAGTAACGTGCAAGGGCTTTGCCGATTCCTTATTCAGAGGTACGACGCCGTCCTCTACACTAAGGCGGCCGAAACTTGCGCTGGCTGTGATCGAACCGACGGTCACAAAGTTGCCCTTCGTATCAACGTCAACGTCAAAGTCTATGTTAGCCATCGGTTCGGCGGCACTTAGCCCATCCTGTGAACTCAAGCTAAGGTTCTTGATCTGGGCCGAGCCGGACGCTACGATTCTTTCTTCCTTGATGGATATCCGGCCCTTTTCCACAAGCTCGCCTGACATCCGGTACTTGCCCATATCTATGAACTGCCCCAGCTCCGATTGAAGTTTCGCCAGGTCTGCCTGAGCATCGTAAGTGAGCGATTCGATCCGGCCTGTACATTTAATCATGGCAAAGGGAGCCGTGACATCCAGCTTATCGAAAGTTATGCCGGCCTTGTCCGATGAAACAAGCGCCTCGGCGGTCATGGATTCCGACAGTGCAGCCTTCTTGCCCTCCACCATGCCCTCTAATCCGGCGATTGTCGCGTTGGCTTGTATTTGTCTTTTTCCGGCCTGAGTAGAGGTTGCAATATTACCTGTCAGCCGGCCGGAAGTGACCTGTGTGCCCTCTTTGAGCCCCAGGGTTTTAGGCATCTGCGACAAGACGGCGGCAAGGTCACAGTTGAAATCGCCCTTCAAATCGTAACTTGAATCGGCCTCGAAAAAGTCACCCACAGACTTCAAGCCGGTTGGGATAACGCCGCCTGCCGTAACAGAGGCCCAATCGCTTTCGATCTGCAGTGTATCGATGTTTATCGTTTCCTTCTGGCGGCTCAGCTTCACGCTGACATCCAGGCCGGATGTTCTGAATCTGTCGCCTTTCA
>Ga0255052_10002777_pt1 | contig 12440 bp, 9 predicted proteins | sample JV7_2_21_MG_FD_188632 | JGI IMG/M metagenome (GOLD analysis project Ga0255052, IMG submission 188632) | Seawater microbial communities from Jervis Inlet, British Columbia, Canada - JV7_2_21 | ecosystem: Environmental > Aquatic > Marine > Inlet | place: Canada: British Columbia | collected... | reverse complement strand
AATTGGATCGGCATTAAAGGTTGGCGATTGTGTCGCACAAGCCAACAGGCCGGCGCTATCGGTGAAAGCATTAATTTGCGATATGCTACCCGCATGAAAGGTGTCATCGCTGTTCAGCTGAAGATTTTCGACGCCGCATATGCCGGCATAGCCCATGATGGTCGAACCGCTGCCCGGTTCAAATGCAGATGCAGCAACCCGGTTTCCACCTCCACAGTTTGAAGTGCTGCCGTTAAAACTATGCTCGGCGCCAAATTGGTGACCTATTTCATGCGCGACATAGTCAATGTAAAACGGGTCACCGATTGGGTTGCTGAGACCGGTAACTCCATGTGCCTTGCGAGTCCCGTCAGTGCCACTCGCATTGTCACAAACTGAACCTATCCTGGCGAGACCGCCGCCTCCTGTGCTAAACACGTGGCCGATATCATAATTCCCAATGCCAACCACGGCGTCAATCCAGTTTGCATTTTGTTTAAACATCTTTCCCGGATCAATATTTGAAAAACTGACATTGGAGCCGCTCTCGATGAGTTCGTCATTATCGTCCACCAGCACCAGTCGTATTCCCAGGTCACGCTCGTAAATCTGGTTCACACGATTGATTGCGGTGAAAATAGCAGCCTGTGCCTGGTCTACCGGCGAATCTTGAATAAAGTTATTAAACACGGCAGAAACATACTCTTCCGTCGCCGATACCGCCAGGCGATACTCGAGCAGCATGCCCGGAATCCGCTGCGCAGCCTTGCTCTCGACATTTTGAGAGAATTCACGATCCTGGTTGAGTTGGTGAACGCCACAGGAAAATGGCTGGCCAGGCTGTCCCGAGTTTCGATATTTCGATGAGTAAAAATTAGCCTGGCTTGAGGAATAGTCAGGATCGATAAAGATCCTTCCGTCTGAAGTCTGCAGCATTCCACTGAAACCCCTGGCAGTGATGTCGACCCGGCCAGAAGCATATTCATCGTCGATTCCAAATACCTTGAAGGTCTTTATATCGGGGTAGTGCTGCGCCAGGCCATCCTCCATGATGGGAGATTCAATGATTTGAAACCAGGCCAAACTCCCATCTGGCATGGGCAGTTGAATTTGATGCGATAAGTCACCTGAAGAGCGGTGTGGAGCCTGCCCAAGCAAGTTGCGCAATGCGACATCGTCGGCGTTGAAATAACTGATCCCGGGTTCGGCACTTCGAGAGCGCGCCTGGTGCGGCGTTATATCCTGCCATATCTGCTGACCGGCATTTGCCGTCGCTGAACCGAGCAGCAAAAAAATAACAATAACGGCTGAAGCCTGTCTAGGCATTAAATCTCCAGAGCCTTTTGCCTGCGGTTCGACTTCTTAAAAATCGAAGGCTAATGCAAAATTTTCTTGACTAATAGATTTTTAATTCAATATCTTATCGTACTTCTTTAAAGTATTGTGTCAACAGTAAACAGGCAATAATATGTTCAAACTGAGAACCAGGACACATGATAAAATCCCGCTCTGGCAAAACTGCTGACCAATGAGGGCAGCCCGAACAATAGTCATATTCCGACCGTAGTGATGTGACTGGATTAACAATTCGCCCCTGCACATTGAAATGCGTAATCCAGACCTGTGATTTAGGCAGAATCCAGCAATCGCCAAAATGCAAGAATAAAGAGGCTACGAGGGATGAGGGACGATGTGGTGTTTAATTGATAGAGGGTATATGCCGATACAGAAATCGCGCGGCTACGCGTGCATGTACAATGCGATCATCAAGACATTCTGTCAGCTCTGACCGGGCGCAGCCAGTGCCTGACAACGGAAAGTCCTGCTAGCAACAGGAGCCAGTAAAAGCCAAACGCGCTGGCATCACCATTATTATTGCCACCTGATGAACCACCACCGGTATTTATGATGGCGCAATCGGGTGCAGTGCTGTCGGAGGTCGCAGGATTTGCCAGGGCGACAGGGATATCGTAAGTCGTGATCGCCGTTGTTCCCTGAATGTTTAGATCAGCGTTAGAAATATTGTAGAAAATATTGTTACTGCATCGAACCCGAATACGCGAGACGGAGTTTGATATATCCGGCAGCGTTACCTGCTCGGAACCGTCATTAGCAGTGAGGCCCCCGACAACCATAGGCTGCACTGAATAGTTGGTTTTTGCCGGGTTGAAAGTCAGAAGCTCTATCACGACATTCGGGCAACTGACCGGGGCGCTGGTCGTATTAGCCACCTCCCAATCAACCTTGACCGCGCCGGAATTGGGGATAATATTGGCAGCTGTTGCTTGCGAGGTGACTCGAAACGGCCCAGACCCCGTGTCTGTCGTGATGAGCACATCGTCGGTAACCTGGCCACTGTTACCATCACGGACTGTAAGTCGTAAATCAATGGTGCGGGCTTTACAGGGTAAAACCTCGGAATCATCGTATTCATTGTTCAATTGGGTACTGAGCGCGGGGAAATTACGAAAAGATACTGTTCGTGGTGCGTAGCTTCTGAACAATGCATTGTCGCCAAGATCGGTACCGAAGGTGGCGCTGTTGGTTGCTAGACCAGCGTCAAGCTGATCCCACTGGTAGGAAAGTGGGTCACCATCAACCAAATCCACAGCGGTTGTATTATCGAGAATAAAGGGGGTGTTAATCGGTATCGTCCTATCGGTGGTCGGCGTCACTATTGTCGGGTCTGAATTACCATTGGCCACCTGGGTCGCACATACAAATCCGGCGCCGCCCCAGGCATAGGTGTCGATCTGGTCAATACTTCCGGCATGGAATGTTGCTTCACTGAAATTTTGCAGATTTTCGGCAGCACAGATACCAGCGTAACCCATAATTGTGGATCCGCTGCCGGGTTCGTAGGCGGTTGCCGCATTGCGTTGGTCGCAGCTACTGGTGGTACCGTTAAATGAATGCTCTGCGCTAAACTGATGGCCGACTTCATGGGCTACGAAATCTATATCGAAAACGTCCCCCGAAGGGTTGGGTAGACCGGTCACACCACGTGCTTTGAATGCATTGTCACAAGTAACGCCTAGATTAGCGACACCTCCTCCAAATGTGGGCTGGCTGAACATATGCCCAATATCATAGGCAAGATTGCCGCCAGGCAGGTTGGTGTCGATCCAGTTGCTTACCGCCCCTAACAATGCGAATGCGTTTTCATTATCCAGCAGGCCAGACTCTGCCTGCTCATAAATTTCCCCGGTCGTTCCGACCAGGATCAACCTGATGCCAAGATCGGATTCATATATGGTATTGACACGATTGACCGTCATCGTGACTGCGGACACCGTATCCAGCAGCGTCCCGCCGAAAAAGTTATAGTATTCAAGCGTTACCGCCACCGCAAAATTATACTCAAGCAAATTGCCCGGCGTTCGACTGGCATAGCCACGATTCGAAATCGACGAATGATCGGTCCCGTCATGCGAACCCTCCACCCCGCATTTGAACGGCTGTGCCGAGGCACTACTTTTAAAGCGGGACTTATATAGCGTGTTTTGTGAAGTGAAATCCTGCGGGTCGATAAAGACCCAGTCATTCGAAGTTCGCACCAGCCCATGAAATCCTAACGAGGTGATGCTGACTCGCCCGCTTGCATGGGTATCATCTATGCCGAATAGCTTGAAGGTTTTCACCCCTGGCCAATGCGCTGCTTCTGCGGAAGCAATGATTGGGGACTCTACGACCGCGAACATGGCGAGTTCGCCGTCAGGCATTGGTAGCTGGATGTAGTGCGAACGGTCACCGGTATTTTCGTGTGGCGCAAGCATTAGCAAACGCTTCAACGCCTCGTAATCGCTTATGAAATAACGACTCGAGGGGTCACTATTTCCCAGTGCCCGCTGTGCCGCCGTAGCATCCTGCCACAAATCCTGCGAGGCCTGAACTCCGCCTGCAACCAGTAGCACTAATACTGCAGATAGATTTAATTTTGTTGCGCGCATTTATTTTGACTCGTATTGCAGTGATTTAAGACCATAAACCAGGCAAAAGCAAAATACTAGGCAGTAAAAGGATGATTCAGAACAATGGTTTCAGCGCGGTCCGGGCCGGTAGACACGATATCGATAGGCACCTGGCAAACTTCCTCAATCTTTCTAAGATATGCGATCGCAGTCGCTGGCAATTCGTCCCATGATTTCAAGCCCACCGTCGACTCCTGCCAGCCCGGCATTTCGATGTATACCGGCTCGCAGGCTGCAAAGTTCTCGGCCCCGGCTGGCGGGATCGTGGTTTCTTCGCCACGATAACGATAGGCGACGGCCAGTTTGAGTGATTCAAGCCCGTCGAGTACATCCAGCTTGGTGATGCACAGGCCGGTCACGGAATTGATCTTTAAGGAACGCTTTAGCGCAACCAGGTCGAGCCAGCCACAACGGCGCTTGCGCCCCGTGGTTGCACCAAATTCATGCCCCTTTTCGCCCATGTGCTGTCCGCAGGCGTCATCCAGCTCGGTCGGAAAGGGACCGGCGCCAACCCGCGTGGTATAGGCTTTGACAATCCCCAGGATATACCCGAGGTCACGCGGACCAACCCCCGAACCCGAAGCCGCACCGCCCGCCGTCGTCGTGGACGAGGTCACATAGGGATAAGTCCCGTGATCGATGTCGAGCAGCGCACCCTGCGCACCTTCGAACATGATTGCTGCATCCTGATCAATTAAATCATGCAAAATTGCCGTGACATCACCCACCATATCGCGCATTTGCTCGGCCTGGGCCATCGCCTGGTCAAGCATTTGCTGATAATCGAGCGGCGCTACCTTGAAATAGTGTTCGAGTGCGAAATTATGATATTCAAGCACTTCCGCGAGACGAGCAGCAAAGTGTTGCTCACGCAACATTTCACCCAGGCGGATACCCCGACGTGCAGCCTTGTCCTCGTAGCACGGGCCGATCCCGCGTCCCGTAGTCCCGATGGCTTTACTGCCTCGCGCCTTTTCGCGCGCCTGATCAAGTGCCACGTGATAAGGCAAAATCAGTGGGCAGGATTCGCTGATCACAATGCGCTCGCGGGCAGGAATCCCACTCGCTTCGAGATGCGCCAGTTCCGCTAGCAAAGCTTCCGGCGACAACACAACGCCGTTACCGATCAGGCACTTTATATTCTCTCGCAGTACTCCCGACGGAATCAGGTGCAGCACTGTTTTTACGCCGTCGATGACGAGCGTGTGTCCGGCGTTGTGTCCCCCCTGAAAACGCACTACCGCACTCGCCTGGTCAGTCAGCAAATCAACTATCTTACCTTTGCCCTCGTCCCCCCACTGGGTACCGATTACAACAACTGTTTTTGCCATATACTCATCAAACCTCTTTAATCGTCCAGGCACCATTTGAATGCACCGCCTGTCGATCACATTGCTGATCCGCGGCGCTCAACTTACCTCGGGTCAGATCGACGACGACTCGCTCACCATCGCTGCGTAATTGCTGAACCAATTCAGCCAGCGCTTTATCATCCTGATCCGGTACCAGAACACCCGGAATAAATTGACCATTCGCAGGGCAAAGCTGGTACAGGTTCAATAAGTCAGCGCTAAACCCGGTCGCCGGCCTGGCATTGCCGAACACCTCGCCCACATCGTCATAACGTCCGCCGCGTGCAATTTCGTAGCCCTGGCCCGGTAAAAATGCCGCAAACACCAGCCCGGTGTGGTAACTATAACCACGCAGTTCTGCCAGGTCGCAATTTATCAGCGTATCGGGATATTTCTGTTGTAGTGATTGCACCACTTGATCCATGTGGTCGAGCGTGGCAGAGAGCTCATCCCCCGCGTCACCGTAAAGCTTGCGTGCTTCGTCGATTACCGAAATATCACCATTCAGCAGCGCCAGCTGGCAAAGTTGTTCACATAAACGATCGTTTAACTGTAACTGTTGCAGATAGGCCCGCAGGTCGGGTATAGACTTGCGTTGCAGCATATCGAACAACTGGTTTTCCTGCTCCGGATCCAGCGTAGAATTCTTGACCAGGTTACGGAATACTCCGACATGGCCTATGTCAATCGATATATCGTGCAGTCCCACCGCATGCAGGGTAGCGACCATCAAACTAACGACCTCGACGTCGGCGCTGATCGAGTCACTGCCAAAAATTTCAGCACCAATCTGCAATGGGGTTCGATTTGAAGTAATACCATCACCAATGGTATGAAGCAAGTGGCCGCAATAACACAATCGAGAAACCCGATGGTGACGCGCATCATCAGCCAGCAGGTGCGCATCAATGCGGGCCACCTGTGGAGTCATATCCGAGCGCACACCCATTTGCTTGCCCGATAGCTGATCGACCAGCGCGAATGTCCTGGTATCCAGTGAATACGCGGTACCCGTGAGCAGCGAATCCCGGTATTCGATCATCGCCGGCATAACCAGGTCATAGCCCCAGGCATGAAACATCTGCAGAATCTCGTGGCGTAGCGACTCGACCGCTAAAGCATCCGGAGGCAGCGTCTCCTGTACCCCATCGGGCAACAACCAGCGTTTACTGGATTTTTCAGCCAAGCTTATCCCCGCACCAGGTAAAGAAATAAAAGCCCGCCAATCATCAACACCAGGCCAACATTTCTCAGCATTCGTTCCGGCATGGCCGCCATCTGCTGAACCATATTCTTATAACCCCTTGGACTAACAAATGGAATCAGGCCTTCAAGAACCAGTACCAACGCCAGTGCCGCCCAAAAATCAGCCCAATTCATATGCCTCTCACAAAAAACGGGCGCACTGTGCCGCCCGTTCTAATTGTATACCTGTTGTTGCTAAATTACGGTAATTTAGAATCCTTGAAGTACTTGAAGAAGTCAGAATCAGGACTCAATAAAATCATGTCCTGGTTATTACCAAAACTCACTTCATAGGCTTTCATACTGCGGTAGAAAGAATAGAACTCCTTGTCCTGGTTATACGAATCAGCATAAGTCTTGGCTGCCGTGGCATCGCCTTCACCACGAATCTCTTCCGATTTGCGGTAAGCCTCGGCCAGAATTTCCTCGCGCTGACGGTCAGCGTTGGCGCGAATCTGCTTGGCCTTTTCTTCACCGCGCGAACGAAATTCCTTGGCCACGGTTTGCCGCTCGGTCGCCATTCGGCGATACACGTTGGTGCTGACGTTATCGGGTAATTCAACCTTTTTTACTCGCACATCGATCAATTCGATGCCGAGATCCTTGATCTTGATGCCGGCGTTATCGGTTACCACCTGCATGATCTCGGCACGCTCACCAGAAATAACTTCACGCATGTTCTTGGATGCGATCTGACCCTTGAGCTCGTTATTGATAATCGACGCCATCCGGGCAATCGCCTGACGTTCATCTCCAGCAGTAGCCGTGTAAAAGGTTTTGGGATCGACGATCTTCCATTTGGCGAATGAATTGACGATCACGTTTTTCTTCTCGGCGGTCAGGAAGCGTTCCGAAGGTGTATCCATGGTCAGAATACGGCTATCGAATTTTCGTACGTTGTTGATGATCGGTATCTGGAAATATATTCCGGGTTCGTAATCGGACTCGACGATTTCTCCAAGCTTGAACTTGATCGCCAGTTCACGTTCGTGCACGATAAACGTCGACATCGCGATAACCACGGCAGCGGCTAGTAATAAAACAAAACCAAATTTTATATTGTTCATTCGCGTGTCTCCCTGCTGCGGTTTCGGTTGACATTGCTCTTGAACTCATCGATCAGTGACTTCGTATCGGCGGAAGTCCCGCTCAATCCCTTCAACCCGTTCTTTCCTGCTGATGTACCCGACATTAGTTGATCGAGCGGCAGGAACATCAGGTTGTTACCATTTGGAATATCGATCATGACCTTGGGTGAGCGAAACATGACCGATTCGAGGGTATCGAGGTAGAGGCGTTCACGGGTTACTTCGGGCGCCCGCTGATACTCGGCAAGTAATTGATCGAAGCGGCTGGTTTCACCCTGCGCGGATTTGACCACGCGGGTTTTATAGGCCTGGGCCTGTTCCAGCAGACCCTGTCCTTCACCGCGTGCTTTCGGCACGACATCGTTGCGGTAGGCGTTAGCCTCGTTGATGATGCGCTGCTCGTCTTCTCGCGCCTTGATAGCGTCTTCGAAGGCATCCTGAACTTCCTCGGGAGGCTGAGCCTCGTCCATGTTCACCGTGACGACGTTGATGCCGGTACGATAATTATCGAGAATTTGCTGCATGATTTCCTTGGTCGCACTACCAACCACCGCACGCCCCTCGGTGATGATCAGGTCCATGTCGTTATTGCCTACCACTTCACGGATTGCAGTCTCGGCGGTTTGCTGCAGGGTCAAATCAGGGTCGCGAATTTCAAACGCGAAATCCTGAGCATCCTTGACGTTGTACTGGATTTCAATACTCATGACGACGATGTTCTCGTCGCTGGTAAGCATCTTGGACTTGTTACGCGCAGTTCGGATATCGGAAACATTGATCTGTTCGACATCCTCGATGGGATAGGGAATATGCCAGTGCGGTCCGGCCTGGGTCATCACGGTTCGTTCCCCAAATCGAGTTTCGACGCCACGCCAGCCTTCATCGACGATGTAGATCCCGGTCAACCCCCATACCACCAGTAGCGCAACCGCGAAGAATCCGATAATTCCGCTGAGGTTACCGGGGCCGCTCGGGACCTTCGGAATCCGGCCCTTGCCGCCACCGCCAAGAAGACCCCCGAACTTGTCTCGCAAATTTTTAAAAAGCTCGTCAAGGTCTGGTGGGCCGTCGTTATTACGTTGCCCCCAGGGATCCTTGTCTTTACCCGGTTCATTCCAGGGCATAGTTAACTCCGAATACAGAAATATTAATTAGTGGGTCGCGAATATACAAAGCCTGCGGATTGTAATGGCTATCATGCGGCTCCTGCAAGCGCATCTGCCAGTATTTCGAATCGATCCGACGAAATATCAAATCTGTTCAACAATTGTCTAAATAATGCGGGCGTAACACTCAGTTTCAAGTCAATGTCACCATTATTTTCATAATTTTCGGATTCAATTGCCCCGGCCCCGTATAGATATGCCCTTATCTGGCCTTCGTTGGCATTTAAAATGAGCCGATAGGATTTAGTCTTTTCACAAAATCGATTGCGCAAAACCTCGATTAACTCATCAAATCCCAGCTTGCTTACCGCAGAAAGCCAGATACGCCAGGCCATTCCCTTGTCGTCAAGATCGATGCGAGCGTTGTATCCAGGAATATCGATTTTGTTGTAAATTAACAACTGTGGAACATCTGCTGCACCAACCTCCTGCAGAACCCTGTTTACGGCCTCGATTTTCTCCTGGCGGCTGTCATCGGAGCTATCGACGATATGCAATATCAGGTCAGCTTCACGAGTTTCCACCAACGTGGCGCGAAACGCCGCTACCAGGTCATGTGGCAGATGCCGGATAAAACCTACCGTGTCAGCAAGAATCACCTCCCTTTGTGCGGATAACTGCAGTTTTCTCAGGGTTGGATCAAGCGTTGCAAAAAGCTGGTCTGCCGTGTAAACCGACGCTTCGGTCAGCGCGTTGAACAGGGTTGATTTACCTGCATTGGTATATCCAACCAGCGCGATCGTCGGCACCTTGGCTTTGGTTCGCGCCTGTCGGCTTTGCTCTCGCTGGCGCGCTACCTTGCCGAGGCGGTTATTTAAATACTTGATACGTTTACCCAGCAGGCGACGATCGGTTTCGAGCTGGGTTTCCCCTGGTCCGCGTAAACCGATACCCCCTTTCTGTCTTTCAAGATGAGTCCAACCCCGCACCAGCCGCGTCGACAGATGCCTCAGCTGTGCCAGTTCAACCTGGAGTTTGCCCTCAAATGACTGTGCACGCTGCGCGAAAATGTCAAGAATCAACCCGGTGCGATCTAGCACCCGGCACTGTAGTGTCAGTTCGAGATTTCTTTCCTGGGATGGCGAGAGCGCGTGGTTAAACAACACCACGTCGACCTCTAGCGCGGCAACCCGGGCTGCTATTTCTTCAAGTTTGCCCTTGCCTATAAAAGTTTTTGCAGATGGTTGTGCACGACTGCCGATAACAAGTTCGACGTCAACGACATCGGCGGAACGAACCAGTTCGATGAACTCAGCCAGGTCATCCTGATCCGGCTGATGCGGAAAATTTATATGAACCAGAAGCGCTCGTTCACCACCTCGCGGCCGCTCAAATTCGAACAACGAGATCTCCGCCGCCGATCATATGCTAGCGGTTACCTGCTTCATCTTCTACATGAGGGTGATCGACCTGAACATTACGTGCCGGGACGATGGTCGATATTGCGTGCTTGTATACCATTTGGCTGACATTATTCTTGAGCAACACAACGAATTGATCAAAGGATTCAATTTGACCCTGAAGCTTGATTCCATTTACCAGGAAGATCGATACCGGGACATGCTCTTTTCGCAAAGCGTTCAGGTAGGGTTCTTGAAGCATCTGCCCTTTTGACATAATTAGTACTCCTTAAATTTATTATTGTAATTCTACTGCGGTAACCCAATGGCAACCTCGGATAGAGTTTATGATTCCATTCCTGTGAAAACGTTCCAATCAAAGCCCCGAAAACGCGGCTTCGACTAGTCTAAATATAGCATCTTTACGGTAATTCAAGCAATCGAAGGCCTTTTCGTCGACTTGTTTACGCAACCACGTAATCTGCCGTTTTGCCAACTGACGCGTCGCAGCGACCCCTTTTTCGATCATCTGCTGGTGAGTTAGCTCACCATCGAGGTACTGCCATATCTGGCGATATCCAACGCATCTCATAGACGGTAATAACAGATTCAGGTCGCTGCGCGCCTTGAGGCGCGTGACTTCTTCGACAAAACCCTGTTCAAGCATGCCCCGAAACCGGGTTTCGATACGTTGATGAAGCCTGGCACGATCATTTGCCGCCAGTATTATTTTTTCGATCTTGCCATTGAAGCTAACTGATGCATTTTGCTGTAGTTCAGAAAGGGATTCACCGGACAACTCGTAGACCTCTAACGCACGCTGGATGCGTTGCGTATCAGTCGGCCTGATGCGATTCGCACTGACCGGATCAACCTCGACCAACCTGTCGTGCATTGCCTGCCAACCAATTTGCTGTGCCTCATGGTTCAGGCGCTGACGAATTATTGCATCAGCTTCTGGCAAGCGATTAAGCCCCTGCTCGAACGCATGACAATACATCATGGTGCCCCCAACCAGCAGCGGTATCCTGCCGCGCGCACTGATTTCCCTTACCAACTGTCGGCTTTGCTGCACGAAATCCCAGACCGAAAACGGCTCTACCGGATCGATAATATCGACAAGATGATGTGGCACTGAATCGAGGATTTCTCGGCCTGGTTTGGCAGTACCGATATCCATTCCTCGATAAATCAGCGCCGAATCAACGCTGATGATTTCAACCGGGAAATGACTGCTTATTTCAAGCGCGAGGTCGGTTTTGCCGGTGGCCGTTGCCCCCATTAACAGGATGACTTTCGGGCCGGGCATATTACTGTCCGCGCAAGAACAGCTTATCGAGTTGCTCCAGGCTTAGCTGCTTCCAGGTCGGCCTGCCGTGATTGCACTGCCCACTGCGTTCGGTATGTTCAATATCGCGCAGCAAGGCATTCATTTCCTCGAGTGAAAGCAATCGATTAGCGCGCACTGACGCGTGACAGGCCATGGTCGAAAGCATCTCGTTTTGAAACTCCTCGATGCGCATAGAACTGCCGTGTTCGGCCAGGTCAGCAAGCACGTCACGCAGCAATTGTTCGCTGTCCGCATTTTTGAGTAATGCCGGGATAGCGCGTACGCGAATCTGCTCGGGACCGAGACGCTCAGCGTTAAAGCCGAGATGATTGAAAAATTCCGTGTTCTGTTCGACCAGCTCTGCTTCCGCCTGACTGATGTTGAACGCCAGGGGGACCAGCAACGGCTGTGCAATAACGTCCTCTTCTGCTGCATTCTGTTTCATGCGCTCGTAAACAATTCGCTCGTGTGCCGCATGCATATCAACGATAATCAGACCGTCGCTATTCTCCGCCAGGATATAGATGCCTTTTAGCTGCGCAACCGCGAACCCCAGCGGTGGAACCTGGTGTTGCTGTTCGTTGCTCTCGGCCGATTGAGGGTCGGGATTCAACAGCGCCGCATAGGATAGCATCTGTTCTCGCACATTACCCGAGCGATCACCGCTTCTATATTGGTTCAAGTTCAGGCCGGACTGGCTGGGTTGACTTATCGCAATGCTATCGGCAAGAGCGAATCCGGGAGACTCGATTTGCTGCTCGGGCTGCACCTCACCGAGCGCCTGGTGCAGGCTGCGAAACAGGAAATCATGTACCGCGCGTGAGTTGCGAAAGCGCACTTCGTGTTTTTGCGGGTGCACGTTGACATCCAGTTCACGCGCATCCATCGTCAGCGACAAAACGTAGGCCGGATGCCGACCATGAAATAGCACATCCTGGTAGGCCTGGCGTACTGCATGATTGACCAGCT